>Ga0187868_1001517_pt1 | contig 16385 bp, 7 predicted proteins | sample June2016WEW_13_4_FD_133014 | JGI IMG/M metagenome (GOLD analysis project Ga0187868, IMG submission 133014) | Peatland microbial communities from SPRUCE experiment site at the Marcell Experimental Forest, Minnesota, USA - June2016WEW_13_40 | ecosystem: Environmental > Terrestrial > Soil > Wetlands... | reverse complement strand
CGCCAGTCCGCCGACGATGCACTCGTCGTCCGGATGCGGCGAGAAAATCAATGCTTTCGGCGCGTGGTCCGGCACCTTTCGATGCCGCGGGAATTTTTGCGGACGACCCGGCGGCAACTTTTTTCCGCTTTGGAAAAGCCGCGCGTGTTCAGAAACAAATTTTCGAAACGGGTTCATCGTTCACCGTCTCCGACAATGCCTAAAAGAAACAAGCTAGGAAAACCAAAAAACGATCCCCTCACCCGTCCTGCCGGACACCCTCTCCCCGCCCAGCGGGGAGAGGGACAGGGCGAGGGGCGCGATTATTTCCGCATTCAATCCGCGTATCATCGGCGATTCAAGCATCCTGCTTGTGACCGCCGAAAAGCAATCGCAAACTGTTCATTACCACGACCACCGTGCTGCCTTCGTGGCCGACCACGCCAATCGTCAATGGAATTTTCCCGAGCAGCGCGAACGAAACCAGCACAACCACCGTGCCAAGTGAAAGGACGAGATTTTGGCGAATGATGAGGCGCGCACGCTGGCTCAGGCGAAACGCGGCGAGAAAATTTTCCAACCGGTCGTGCATCAGCACCACGTCCGCCTGCTCCAAAGCCGCGTCCGACCCGCGCGCGCCCATCGCCACGCCAATGTGGGCGGCAGCCAGACTCGGCGCGTCGTTCACGCCGTCGCCGATCATGGCGACCTTCCTCCCCTGCCCGCTCAACTCACGAACCGCCTCGACTTTTTGCTCCGGCTTTAATTCGGCGCGCACATCATCCAATTTCAATTTGTCGCGCAAATGTTCGGCGGTCGCCTGGCGGTCGCCGGTCAAGACCACGGTGCGCAAGCCTTCGTGGCGCAAGGCTTCCACGACCGATGCGGCTTGCGGACGGATGTCGTCGCGCAGGATGACGCGGCCCAGCAATTCATTTTCCTCGATCCAGACTTCGGAAAAACCGGCTTCGGTCGCGGTCACGCGCGCGATGGTGTCGGCGTGACGGCCTTGCGCAATCCAGCCGCGTCCGCCGAGCTGACACATCTTGCCGTTGTATTTCGCGCGCAACCCTTCACCGGTCACCGATTCAAACTGCTCGAAGGCGACCGGTTCCAGCTGCTGCTGTTTGCCGTGGCGTGTGATCGCGCGGGCGAGCGGGTGCGTGGAAAGTTTTTCGAGCGAGTAAGCCAGCCGCGCAATGTTGGCTTCGCGGCCGGCGGGGAAGCTTTCGACTTTTTCGACGCGCAATTCACCGGTCGTGAGCGTGCCGGTTTTGTCGAGCGCAACGACGTTGACCCCGGCAAGTTTTTCCACCGCCGCGCCGCCGCGGAACAGAATGCCGTGGCGCGCGCCCCAGGCGATGGCCGCGAGCACCGCCGATGGAATGGAAAGGACCAGCGCGCACGGCGACGCGACCACGAGCAGCGTCATGGTGCGGTAAAACGCGCTTTGCGATTCGATGACGGACTCAAACGGCGCGAGCCGGAAGCCAAGCCACCAGACAAAAAACATGGCGAACGAAAGTCCCAGGGCGGCGTAAGTGTAGTAAGTGCTGACTTTATCGGTGAACTGTTGAGCGGGCGCTTTTTGCTGCTGCGCGTCCTTGATGAGCGTGATGATTTTTTGCAGCGAGCTTTCGGCCGCGGGCCGCGCAACGACGACTTCGACCGCACCCCAAAGATTGATGGTGCCGGCGAGCGCGATGTCGCCGATGTTCTTTCCGACGGGCGTGGCTTCGCCGGTGAGATTCGATTCGTCCGCGGCGGTGCTGCCTTTGGCAATTTCACCGTCCACGGGAAACTGCGCGCCGGGCTTGATGAGCAAACGCATTCCGCGCGTGAGCTGCCCGACTTTGACCTCGCGCTCGTGTCCCTGGGCATCCAGCGCGGTGGCGACTTTCGGCGCGTCGCGGAAGAGCGAGCGGATTTCCTTTTGCGTCCGGCCGAGCGCGTAATGTTCGAGCGCGCCGGATAACGAAAACAAAAACAGCAGCGTCGCACCTTCGGCCCACGCACCGATGCCGGCAGCGCCGGCGGCGACGAAGATCATAAGAAAATGCACGTCGATGGTGCGTTTTTGGAGACGTTCCCAAACTTCTTTCGCCGGGTAAAAACCGCCCGCGAGATAGGCAAAAACGTAAGCCGCCACCGACCCATGGCCGGTCAACAGAAAATGCGCGGTCAACCCAAGAACGCCGCAAAGAATCGCGGCGGCAAATTGCGTTTTCCATTCATTGATATGCTCGTCTATGTGCTCGGCGCTTTCGAGAAACTCGACGTCGCGCTGGACGACCTTGGGAAACGGAATGTCGCGCCAGCGCCAGAATTTCGGCGCGGTCGGGCAGGTGACGCGGGCGATGGTGGTCGTCTGGCCTTCGTTTCGGATGGTGATTTTTTTCCGCTCGGTTTCGGACAATGGCCGGTCGCAACTCCGGCAATCGTCCTGGCCGGTGAGCAGGCTGCAATTGCGTCCGGCGGAGACGGATTGCGCCGCTTCAAATTCCCGCGTGATGCGCCCGGTCAGCCGGCCGATCCCGCCTTGCGGGACGCGGCCAAGCGTGGCGACGGAAATTTTCTGGCGCGCGCGATCAATCGTCACCGCTTCGAGCGCCGGTTCCTCGGCAAGCGTGTCCACGACCGAGCGCGCGAGGCACTGGCCGGCTTCGCCGCCGCGCCCGGAATGCTTTTTGAGCGATGAATTCATGCCTGAATCACAGTTAGCATACCGCCGGACGCGGCGCGACGCAAAAGACGGGGACTTGGCTTTGCGACAGGAACGCCGCATTCACGCGGCAGCGGACACGTGTGATGGGATCTCCTGCCGGATAAATCCGGCGTTCCTTCCAAAACGACACGGTGTTCCTGCCACAGTACACCGATGCGCTCAAAGGCAGAGCAAAAAGCAAATTTGGTCTGTTCAAACCGTCAGGCTTCTGGCAATTTCTCTGCCCATTATTTGGCATAAATGACGCACAATATGACGAGCACAATGGACACCGCACCGACTGCAAACCGAAGGGTTCTCACCTGGGTCAAGCAAATGGCCGAACTTTGCCGGCCGGAGCGCATTCACTGGTGTGACGGTTCGGACGCGGAAAATCAGGCGCTCTGCGACCTGATGGTGAAGAGCGGCACCTTCATTAAACTTGACGCCAAAAAACGTCCGGGCTGTTACCTTGCCCGCTCGCATCCCAGCGACGTGGCGCGCGTTGAAGACCGGACATTTATATGTTCCAAGACCAGGGACGAAGCCGGCCCCACGAACAATTGGGCTGACCCCGCCGAGATGAAGCAAAAACTTCTTGGCCTGTTCAACGGGTGCATGAAGGGACGGACCCTGTACGTGATTCCGTTTGCCATGGGACCCTTCGGCTCGCCCATTTGCAAAATCGGCATTGAAATTTCCGATTCACCTTATGTTGTCGTCAGCATGCGCATCATGACGCGCATGGGCCAGGCCGTGCTCGACAAGCTCGGCGCGAACGGTCCGTTCATTCCGTGCCTGCACTCCGTGGGAGCGCCGCTCAAGCCGGGCCAGGCCGACGTTTCGTGGCCATGCGAACCCGATCCCAAGAACAAATACATCATTCATTTCCCCGATGAGCCTTTGATCTGGTCTTACGGCTCCGGTTATGGCGGCAATGCGTTGCTCGGCAAAAAATGCCTCGCGCTCCGCATTGCCTCCACCATCGCCAAAAAAGAAGGCTGGATGGCGGAACACATGCTCATCCTTTGCCTCACGTCGCCGCAGGGCAAAAAGCATTACCTCGCCGCCGCATTCCCGAGCGCCTGCGGCAAAACCAATCTGGTGATGATGCAACCGACGTTGCCCGGCTGGAAAGTCACGGCGCTCGGCGACGACATCGCCTGGATTCGCGTCGGCAAGGACGGGCGGCTTTACGCGATGAATCCGGAAAGCGGCTTCTTCGGTGTCGCGCCCGGCACTTCGATGAAATCGAATCCCAACGCGATGATTACCGCCGCCAAAAACACCATTTTCACCAACGTCGCGCTGACACCGGACGGCGACGTTTGGTGGGAAGACATGGGCGTGCCCGCACCCGCAAAAGCGATTGATTGGGAGGGCCAGGAATGGACGCCGGATTCCGGACGCAAAGCCGCGCACCCGAACTCGCGCTTCACCGCGCCCGCGTCGCAATGCCCGGTCATTGATCCCGACTGGCAAAATCCCGAAGGCGTGCCGCTCTCGGCGATTCTATTCGGCGGACGCCGCCCCAGCACGATTCCGCTGGTGAACGAAGCGTTTGATTGGGAACATGGCGTGTTCATGGGTTCAGCCTGCGGTTCGGAAACCACCGCCGCCACGTTCGGCCAGGCCGGTGTGCTGCGCCACGATCCGTTCGCCATGCTGCCGTTCTGCGGTTACAACATGGGCGATTATTTCGCGCACTGGCTTTCGTTCGCGCAACGCACCGACCGCGCCAGGCTGCCCAAAATTTATTTTGTGAACTGGTTCCGCAAGAACGGCGGTGGCAAATGGCTTTGGCCCGGTTACGGCGAAAACGGCCGCGTGCTCAAATGGATTTGCGAACGCGCCGAAGGCACGGGCAAGGCGCAAAAAACACCCATCGGGAATCTGCCGACCGCCGACGCGCTTGATTTATCCGGACTGAACGTGTCCGCCGACAGCCTCAAGCAACTGCTCGCGGTGGACGTTGCGGGCTGGAAAAAAGAGGCTGAAGACGTGGCGGCGAATTACGCCCGGCTGGGCAGTCATTTGCCAAAAGCGCTGAACGACCAACTTGACGGCTTGCGGAAGCGGCTCGGCTGATCCGCACACCATCTCAAAACAAACAGTCCTCGTGCCCCAAGGCGCGAGGCTTTTCAATTTTGGGGATTAGTTGGACAAAATCTGGCTGCTTTTTCCGGTTTCAATCCTCTGTTTAAGTGCTAAGTTCAACATAAGAGTCCGAGAGTTATGAGCTTGATAATTTCGAGCGATTTGGAATGGGGCCTCGTGCAGGCGGCACAATGAATTTACGCGTCTCAAAATCCCGATGCATTTCACGACGCTTTCACAGTCATGGTGCGAAGTTGAATTTCAGGTTGGCCTTTGGATTGTTCACCGCCGCAGCGATGCTTTTCACTGCCCCGCTGCGCGCAGCAGACACAACCAATGCAACCATTTCGATCCTGGTCGTGGAACCGGGAGACAACCGGCCGACTTTTTCGGACTTCATGTCCCGGTTGCGCCAGGTTTTGACAACGAATCTGTCAAGCCACGTGGTGGTTTACCGGGAGAATTTGGATCTGGCGCGTTTTGAGGGAACCAGCTATCGCGCCGATCTCGAAGGCTGGCTTTGCAACAAATATCACGGGCGCAAGCTGGATGTTATCGTGGCTTCCGGCGAAACGTCCATTGATTTCATATTGAAGGTTCGCCTGAAACTGTGGCCGCAGGTGCCGGTGATCGCCATTGGGACCAAAGGCATGGAAACCACGCTGCTGGCCGGACAGACCAATGTAACCGGAGTCACGATTGATATTGATGTGCCGGACACTTTGAAAGTGGCGTTGCAACTATGCCCGGACACCCGGCGGATTGTATTCATTTCATCAGAAGAAAGTTATCTTCCGGAATTACACAGACAAGACCTCAAAAAGGTGGAGGATTTTTGCCGGAACCGGTTTGAGTTGATCAAACTCATCGGACTGACAATGGCTGAGACCAAGCAACGTCTGGCGGCTCTGCCGCCAAATACCATTGTGTTTTATGACGACATCTGGGTGGACGCATCCGGTCAGATCTTCATGCCGCGCGACGCGCTGGAGGAGTTGAGTGCGGTTTCGCGCGCCCCCATTTTCAGCTATGCGGACACTTATATCGGATTTGGGATGGTGGGGGGCTCGTGCCTTGCCTACCGGACACTGGCCACGGAGGCGGCCAGCCAGATTGCCGCCGTCTTCCGGGCCGGGAGCGCGAACGCCGTGCCGGTGATGCAAAGCGCGAGCAGTCAACTGGTGTTCGATGCGCGGCAGATGCAAAAATACGGTTTGAGCGAAAGTCTGATTCCACCGGGCAGCCAGGTGCGATTCCGCACGCCCACATTGTGGGAGGCGTATCACCAAATCGTGATCGTTATCGCGGTGGCACTGGTCGTGCAAACCAGCCTGATTGCGGTATTGCTGTTGCAACGCCGCCGCAAACAACAAGCCGAGGCAGAATTGTTCAATTCCCGGCAGATGCTCCGCACCGTGCTGGACACGATCCCGCAGTGCGTTTTCTGGAAGGACCGCAATTCAATTTTCCTCGGTTGCAACCAACCGATGGCCGAGGACTGCGGTTATTCCAGCCCCGGCGATCTCATCGGCAAAACCGACGACGCGACCACCGGGGCCACCATGGCCGAACGCTACCGCGCCGATGATCGTGAGGTGATGGAAACGAACCGGCCCAAACTCAATTACGAAAAACCTCAAAGAAAGAAGGATGGCAGCCGGCGGTGGCTGTTGTTGAACAAAGTGCCATTGCACGACAAGAACGGCCGTGTGATCGGCGTGCTGGGAACCTATGAAGAGATCACCGAACTGAAACGGACGGAGGAAGCGCTGCGGGAAAGCGAGCAACGGTTCCGCTCGTTGCTGGATAATGCGCCGGACGCGGTTTACGTGCAGACCAAGGAGCGCATCGCCTACGTGAACCGGGCAACCCTGCAGCTTTTGCGGGCCGAGCGCCAGGAGCAACTGCTCGGGCAATCCGTGCTGGAATTGGTGGCCCCGGAATGGCGGAAGATCGTCAGGGAACGGATGCAGCGGGTGAACACAAAAGACGGCCCGCTGCCGGCGATTGAAGAAGAATATCTGCGCGTGGACAAGAGCCGGGTGGCGGTGGAGGTCAGTGCCGTCCCCGTGGTTTTCCATGGCGATCGGGGCGCGCTCGTCTTCGTCCGTGACATCACCGAGCGCAAGCGGGCGGCAGAGACCATTGTATATGAACGCCAACTGCTCCGCACGCTGTTGGATTTGCTGCCCGATGGTGTTTATATCAAAGACTTGGACAGCCGCTTTCTGATGGCCAACGAAACCGCTGCCAAACGCTTTGGCAAAGACAGTCCTTCCCAAGTTCTCGGCCTGTCCGACAAGGATTTTTTTCCGGCGGAATTAGCGGCGGTTTTCCGCGCCGATGAGGAAAAGGTTTTTGCCGGCGAAACCATCAATGAGAAGGAGGAAACTGTTGTTTTCCCCAATGGCCAGAAACGCACGGTGCTGACCACCAAGGTGCCGTTCCGAAACAGCCAGGGACAGATTTGTGGCCTGGTGGGAACCGGGCGTGACGTCACTGAACGCAAGCAACTTGAGGAACAACTTCGCCAATCCCAAAAAATGGAGGCGTTTGGCCAGCTGGCTGGTGGTGTGGCTCACGATTTCAACAACCTCCTTACCGTCATCCAAGGCAACGTCGCCCTGCTCCAACTCCAGGAACCCTTGAATCCCGATCAAGCCGGGGGCTTGGTCGAAATCGCCAAAGCCGCCGAACGCGCTGCCAATCTCACCCGCCAACTGCTCACCTTCAGCCGACGCCAGCTCTTTCAGCCCAAACCGCTCGACCTTAATGAAGTCGTCGCCAACACCAGCAAAATGCTGCAGCGGCTCATTGGAGAACACATCAGCCTTGAAACCCATTTTGCCCCGGGCGGCGCTCCCATCAAGGCCGACCGCACCATGATGGAACAAATTCTCATCAATCTCGCCGTCAACTCGCGCGATGCCATGACCAAAGGCGGGCGCCTTGTCATTCAGACCGCCCCCGCCGTCCTCAGCAAAGCCGACGCACAGGCCAACCCGAAGGCCCGGCCCGGTCTTTTCATCCGTCTGAGCATTACCGACACCGGCTGCGGCATCGCGCCGAAGGAAATGGAGCGCATCTTTGAACCGTTTTTTACCACCAAGGAAGTCGGCAAAGGCACCGGCCTGGGTCTGGCCACCATATTTGGCATCGTGGCGCAGCATCACGGCTGGATCGAAGTCGAAAGCAAGGTCAACGCCGGCACCACGTTTCATATTTACCTGCCCCGCCTGGCGGAAAGCGAAAAATCTCAGACCGAATTTTCCCGCGCCCCTGAAGTCCGCGGCGGAAATGAAACCATTCTGCTGGTTGAAGACGAAGCTCCCGTGCGTGCACTGGCGCGAACTTTGCTGGAGCGCAAAGGGTATCACGTCATCGAGGCCGATTCCGGCCTGAGCGCCCTGCAAATCTGGCAGGAACAGCGCGACGCGATTGATCTTCTGCTCACCGACATGGTCATGCCCGAGGGCATTTCCGGCCGCGAACTGGCGGCGCGGCTGCTTGCGGAGAAGCCCGGTCTCAAGGTCATTTACTCCAGCGGTTACACTGACGACATGCTCGGCGAAAATTCACCCCTCCGCAACAACCCGAACTTTTTGGAAAAACCGTTCAGTTCCCATAAACTTCTGAAACAGGTCCGCGATTGCCTGGATGGAATGACCGGCAGTTGAAGGGGCTTGTTTCTGCTTGCCTTGGAAGGAAGATTTGTCCATTCAGTTTACAAAAACAATTCACCAACCATGAAAAATCAACTCTCAATTCTTGCTTCAGCAATTGTTTGCCTGGGACTCCTGCCGGCGTATTCGCAACCCGGCGCTCCGGGCGGACCGCATTTGGGCGGCGCCATGAGCAAACTATTTGGCGACAACCAGGCTTTTTCCGCCACGTTGGAAATGGGCGTCACCGACAAATCCGGCAAGCCAATGACCATGCCCGGCAAACTCTCCTATGACACGGGCAAGTCGCGCTTCGAGATCAACATGGCCGACATGAAGGGCGGCCAGATGCCCCCCAACGCTGCCGCGCAAATGAAATCCATGGGGATGGATCAAATGGTGACCATCGCGCGCCCGGACAAAAAAGCCGCCTACCTCGTTTATCCGGGAATGCAGAGTTACGCCGAAATTCAACTGTCGAATGCCGATAGCGCCCCGACCAACAGCGACTACAAGGTGGAAATCACCGAAATCGGCCAGGATACCATGGACGGGCACCCCTGCGTAAAAAACAAGTACATCGTCACCGACAACGAAGGCGTCAAGCATGAATCCACCGTCTGGAACGCGACGGATTTGAAAAAATTCCCGGTCAAAATCCAAACTACCGAGCAGGGCGACAATGTGACCATGCTGTTCAAAAACGTCTCGCTCGCCAAACCCGCCGCCAGCCTGTTTGATCCGCCCGCCGACTTTAAGAAATACGACAATGTACAGCAGTTGATGCAGCAGGAAATGATGAAACGCATGGGCGGTGGCATGGACATGCCCCTGCATTAACCGCGTCAGCCATCAACATTTCCGCCCTTGCCAGCCTCTCGTTTGGTCAGTCTTCGAAATTTTATTACAATTATTGAAATATCTATTACACCAATTGTACTGATATGAAAGCCTGCGCAAAATCAAATGACTGGCTCGGCCTGTTCCTGTGGGAGCTTGACATCCTCATGAATCCGAACTCGCAAACCCTTTTGGATTCGTTTGAATCTTGGAATTACCGAAATCGCCTGCGTCTCGATCTGCTACAACTTCGACGCAGTGGAATGGTCGAATGCCGGGGTGCGCGCGCCAGGTCGCAGTGGCGGCTCACGGAGCAGGGACGCCACGCAGCCATTGGAGGGATTGATCCCGTGTCGCGATGGTCGCGCAAGTGGGATGGTCGATGGCGATTGTTGTTGTTCGATCTTCCTGCGCGACAGCAACGACTACGCCTGATCCTATGGCGTTGGCTGCGGCGCCAGCATTTCGGTTATTTGCAGCAAAGCGTGTGGATTATTCCAGATACGATAAATGAGAACAGCATCCCATTGCGCCAGCTTAAACTTACACCGGAGTCGTTGACGGTCATCGAAGGTGCGCCCACACCACCTGACACGAATGAAGGCATTGTTCAAAGCGCATGGGACTTTGCTCTCATTAACCGCAATTACAAGACGGCCATTGAACTTGCGACCGCCGGGCGCAGATTTGTCCGTGGAGGCAAGCCGGTGGAAATGCGGATGTGGCTAGCTGATGAGCGCACAACCTGGATGGAAGCCATTGCCTGCGATCCGCTATTGCCGGAAGTGTTGTTGCCGAGGGATTATCTTGGACAAAGAGCCGTTCGCGAACGGCAAATCACCTTCTCCATCTTGAGCGGGGCTTTGCTCAAACAGAACAATAAATGAAATAGCTATTTCATTTATTGTATCACGTCCGCCAAAAGGATTTGGAGTGATTAAAGCAATTGACGGGCTTTGGCCAGCGCCTCGTCCAGCTTGCCCGCGTCCTTGCCGCCGCCGCGGGCGTTGTCGGGCTTGCCGCCGCCTTTGCCACCGACAATCGGCGCGATTTGCTGGATGATTTTTCCGGCCTGAACTTTCGCCGTGAAATCAGGCGAAACGGCAGCGACGAGCGCGACTGCGCCGTTCGCCACGCCACCGAGAACAATCACGCCTTTGAAACGGCCTTTCAGCGAGTCGGCGATGGATTGAAGGAAGTCGCCGTTGGCGGAACCGAGATTATGAATGATTGCGGGCACTCCGTTGATGGTCTTGATTTCTTCGAGCAGGAGGCTGGCGGCGTTTGAGGCTTCGCGCTGTTGCGCAATCTTGATCTGTTTCTCCATCGCCTTTTGGTGTTCCAGCAACGACTCGATCTTCTTTTCCAATTCATGCACGGGCGAGTTCACCTTGCCCGCCAGCAATTTGATGAGCGCAAGTTCGTCGGTGGCTTTGCGGTAGGCTTCGAGGCCGGCAACCGCTTCGATGCGTCGCACACCGGCGGCAATCGCGTTCTCACCCACAATGCGGAACAAACCAATCTCGCCCGTCGCGCGTGTGTGCGTGCCGCCGCACAATTCCATCGAATAGCCATCCAGCTTCGCGGCATGGCCGCTGATTTGGACGACGCGGACGGTGTCGCCGTATTTCTCGCCGAAGAATTGCATCACGTCCTTGCGCGATTTGACGTCGGCGTAGGGCACTTCCGTCCAGCTCACGCCGGTGTTTTCGAGGATGCGTTCGTTGACAAGCTTCTCGACGTCGGCCACCTGTTGCGGCGTAAGCGGCGCGCTGTTGAAGTCGAAGGTCAACTTGTCCGGGCCGACGAACGAACCCTTCTGCGAAGCGTCTCTGCTCACGACTTCGTGCAACGCCCAGTGCAGCAGGTGCGTGACCGTGTGATGGCGCTGGATGGCATTGCGACGGAGAGCATCAACCTGAAGAATGACTTTGTCGCCAATCGCGGGAAGGTTCTCGCCTGTCACGAAATGCAGCCAGGTATTGCCGGATTTCTGCGTGTTCGTGATTTGTAGTCGCCGGCTTGAGGCCTCTGTTCTTTCCGACGAGGGAAACGGAACATCCGAGGCCGGAATTATTTTTCCGGTATCGCCGACCTGGCCGCCCATCTCGGCATAGCACGCAGAGGTGTCGAGAATGACTGCGGTTTTGTCCTTCAAACCTACGACTTCCAAAACTCTGGCCTGAACCGCAAGGCTCTCAAAGCCGACGAACTTCGTGGGCGTGGTGGTTTCGATTTGCGAAAGCGAAATAACTTCCTTCTTCTGCGCGGCCCGGGCCCGGGCGCGCTGCTCTTCCATCAATTTTTCAAAACCCGCGGTGTCCACGGTCAAACCGCGTTCGCGTGCCATCAACTCAGTCAAGTCGAGCGGGAAGCCGTAGGTGTCGTAAAGTTCGAATGCAAAGCGGCCGGTAATTGTAGCTAGACCATCTTTGATTACGACTTTTTCGATTGTACCTCCCTTAGAATCAAAACCACTCATTTCCACGAGTTTGGGTGGAGTTATTTTGCCCAGTCTTTTCAGAGTTACATCGACTCGGAAAAACTCAGTTTCAAGCAATTCAATTCCTCGATCTAGCGTCTTGTTAAACGCCTCTTCCTCGGTGCGGATGACATCCTGCACGTTCTTTTTCCGGGCGCGGATTTCGGGGAAGACGTCGCCCATCGTGTCGGCGAGCACATCCACAAGTTTGTAAAAGAACGGTTCGTGGAAGCCGAGCGTGCGGCCGTAGCGCACGGCGCGGCGCAGGATGCGGCGCAGAACGTAGTTGCGGTCGTTGTTCCCGGGCTGGATGCCGTCGGCAATCGCAAAGCCCAGCGTGCGGATGTGGTCGGCGATGACGCGGAAGGCGATGTCAATGGACTGTTGAGAGTTGAGGGTTGAGGGTTGAGAGTCGGCCCTGGGAGCGCCGCCATCCCGGCGGCCAGTTTCAGAATCGGTAGGACCGAAACTCGCCGGCGAGACGCCGGCGCTCCCGGGGAGGGTTGAACCGTATTTCTTGCCGCTCAATTCCTCCAGCTCATCAAAAATCGGGCGGAAGATGTCGGTCTCGTAGTTCGAGATTTTCGCGTTGGCAAAGTCTTTGAAGTCTTTCGTGCACTGGAGGATGCCGGTGACGCGCTCGAAACCCATGCCGGTGTCCACGTTCTTTGCCGGAAGCGGGCTGAACGTACCGTCCGGGTTGGCATTGAACTGGATGAATACAAGGTTCCAGATTTCGATGCAGCGGGCGTCGCCTTTGTTGACGAGCGAGCCTTTGGTGTCGCCGGCGGGCGTGAGGTCAACGTGGATTTCAGAGCACGGGCCGCACGGACCGGTGTCGCCCATCATCCAGAAATTGTCCTGCTTGCCGCCGGTGCAGATGTGGACCTTGGGATCGAGACCGGCAGCGGTGAAAAGCCGCGCCCAATGGTCGTAGGCTTCCTGGTCGAACTCAGACGGCTCGCCAGGGCCGGGTTTATAGACGGTGGCATAAAGACGTTCCGGCGGAAACCCGAACCATTTCTTTGAGGTGACCAGTTCCCACGCCCATTCGATGGCTTCCTTCTTGAAATAATCCCCAAAACTCCAATTCCCCAGCATCTCGAAGAACGTGTGATGGTAGGTGTCGAGGCCGACGTCTTCGAGATCGTTGTGTTTGCCGCCGGCGCGGATGCATTTCTGGGTGTCGGCGGCGCGACCGGGTTTGTAGGGGCATTTGTTCTGGCCGAGGAAGATGGGCACGAACTGGTTCATGCCCGCGTTGGTGAACAGCAGGTTGGGGCTGTCTGGCATGAGGCTTGAAGACGGCACAATGGTGTGCTGCTTCGACTTGAAAAAGTCGAGAAAGTCCTTCCGGACCTGGCTACTCGGGCGGATTTGCGTGCTGGTCATCATCGTAAAATCAAACTCAGGTAGGGCGCGATGTCCTCATCGCGCCGCGGCGGGCTGGGACAGCCCGCCCTACCTTTGCGACGGTCATAGACCGCCGCTACAGTAAAATTCAGGGGGAGATTAGCCCCAAACCGCCGGTCAAGGCGAGTTGGAAGTTTCGCTTTGCCGCGGCGGGTTCGGCGGTATTGCCAGTGAATGGTTCTTGGCGAACGCGGGCGCCTAGCCCACTATATGTCAGCACAAGCAATTAGGCCCGTGCAGCCGGACAACGTTTCATGCAACAACCATCGGACATACGCAAAATTGCGTTCCTCGGCGATTACCTGCCGAGGAAATGCGGCATTGCCACGTTCACGACGGACTTGCGCTGCGCGGTGGCGGCGGAATTCCCGGCGATGCAGTGCCTGGTCGTGCCGGTCAATGACCTTGCGGGCGGCTACGATTACCCGGCGGAAGTGCGCTTTGAGATTGCGGAACAGGACCTGCCGTCCTACCTGCGCGCGGCGGATTTTCTGAACATCACGGACGTGGACGTGATTTGCGTGGAGCATGAGTTCGGCATTTTTGGCGGGCCGGCGGGCAGTCATGTGCTGGCGCTGCTGCGCGAACTGCAGATGCCCATCGTCACCACGCTGCACACGGTGCTGCGCGAGCCGAACACGGAGCAGCGACGCGTGATGCGCAACTTGATCCGTCTTTCGACGCGGCTGGTGGTGATGAGCGAACGGGGCCAGCAGTTCCTGCGCGAAGTTTATCAGGCGCCGGCGGCCAAAATTGACCTCATCCCGCACGGCATTCCCGACATGCCGTTCGCCGACCCAAATTATTTCAAGGACGAATTTGGCGTGGCGGGCAAGCAGGTGCTGCTCACGTTCGGCCTGCTCTCGCCGAACAAGGGCATCGAGTATGCGTTGCGCGCGTTGCCGGACATCATCCGGGAATTTCCCAATATCGTCTATATCGTGCTGGGCCAGACGCATCCGAATCTGCTGCGCGACGAGGGCGAAGCTTACCGCCTGAGCCTGGAGCGGCTGGCCAAAGACCTGGGCGTGCAGAAGCACGTCGTGTTCTTCAATCGCTTTGTCGAACTGGAGGAATTGATGCGGTTCATTGGCGCGGCGGACATTTACCTGACACCGTACCTGACCGAGGCGCAAATCACCTCGGGCACACTGGCGTATGCGTTTGGCAACGGCAACGCCGTGGTGTCCACGCCCTACTGGCACGCGGTGGAATTGCTGACCGCCGAACGCGGCAAACTGGTGCCGTTCCGCGACGCCAAGGCCATCGCCGTTGCCGTGGTGGAACTGCTGCGCGACGAGACGTTGCGCCACTCGATGCGCAAGAACGCCTACAAGCTGGGGCGCGACATGGTGTGGAGCCGCGTAGCGCAGCTTTATATGAAGTCCTTCGAGCAGGCGCGTCATGACCACAGCTTCGTGGGCAGAAAATCCTCGCCCATCAAGACGCTTGACGAACAGCCCGGCCAGTTGCCGGAGATGAAGCTCAATCATCTGTTTCGGATGAGTGATTCGACCGGTATTTTTCAGCACGCGAGCTTCACGGTGCCGAACTTCGCCGAAGGCTATTGCACGGACGACAACGCACGCGCGCTGGTGCTGGCGCTGATGTTGCAAAAGTTGGGCCTCGGCTCGCAGCGCCTCGGCGCGCAGGCCGCCACCTACGCCGCGTTCCTGAACCACGCCTTCGACCGCAAGCGCGGGCGCTTCCGCAACTTCATGAGTTTCGACCGGCACTGGCTGGAAGAGGTCGGCTCGGAGGATTGCCAGGGTCACGCGCTGTGGGCGCTGGGGCTGTGCGTGGCGCAGGCGGGCCAGGGCAGTTTTCAAATGCTGGCGGCGGAATTGTTCGAACAGGCCCTGCCCGTGGCCGCCGACTTCATGTCACCGCGCGCGTTGGCGTTCACGCTCATCGGCATTGACGAATACCTGCGGCGGTTCAGCGGTGACCGGCGCGCGAACCAGATTCGCGAATCGCTCACGGCGAAACTCATGCAACGCTACACCGACGCCGCCACCGACGAGTGGCAGTGGTTTGAAGAAGTGGTTTCTTATGCCAACGCCAAGCTGCCGCACGCGATGATTCTCAACGGACGCTGCATGAGCAACGGAACAATGCTGGAACTCGGCCTCAAGACCCTGCGGTGGCTGATAAAAATCCAGACTTCGGATGCCGGCTCTTTCCGGCCCATCGGCTCGAACGGATTTTATCCGCGCGGCAAGGAACGCGCACAGTTCGACCAGCAACCCATCGAAGCCCAGGTAACGATTTCCGCCTGCATCGAAGCGTATCAGGCGACGGGCGACATGTTCTGGGTCACGGAAGCGCGGCGCGCGTTCGAGTGGTTCCTCGGTCGAAACGACCTGGGCCTGGCACTCTACGATTCGACCACCGGCGGCTGCCGGGACGGCTTGCACGTGGACCGTTTGAGCCAGAACCAGGGCGCCGAGTCCACGCTGGCCTTCCTGCTGTCGCTGGCGGAAATGCAGGCGCTGCAGAACACCATCACCAGCTTCAAGGAACCCGCCGGCAAATGACCGGCACTGGTTGGAATCTCGCCGCAGAAAAAATATGACCACCCCCACCCCGTCACCCGTCCACGCCAAACGCATTGGACCCACCCTGGTTCCCAACCGGTCGCGCGTGCTCATGCGACCCTTTTATCCCAGCAGCGACGACATCGCGCGGAGGGTCGTCGCCCGCGTCATGGCCCTCCCGGACGAGGAAATCGCCCGGCTGCTGGGCCGGGTGCTGGGCGAGTTTGCGGACCGGCACGAACGTGTGGAACAATTTTTCCGCAAACGCTTCACGCAGGTGTGTCATTACCTGGGCGAGACGTGGGAGCCTTCGGCAGAACGGCAGGCGCTCATCGGCGCTCACTTCACGCACGAATACTCCCCGGAATCCGCGGCACTGTTCAATCCTTCCATCGTGCCGCATCCCGACCAGTCCGGACTGCCCCGGGGCGCGCTCCGCTTCATCTTGAGCCTGCGGGCCACGGGCGAAGGGCACATTTCCTCCATCACCTTCCGCATGGGCACCGCGAGCGCGCAGCATCGCATCACGCTTACGCCGCCCGTGCCGTTTGTGACCGAACCGGAGCGTGTGCCCAACCCGGCTTACGACAAAAAGCTTTTTGCCAGCAAACTGCAGGAAGCGGGTGTGCAGAATGAATTCAGCCAGCGCGTGCTGGATCAACTCCCCGAGG
>Ga0187868_1001508_pt1 | contig 16437 bp, 18 predicted proteins | sample June2016WEW_13_4_FD_133014 | JGI IMG/M metagenome (GOLD analysis project Ga0187868, IMG submission 133014) | Peatland microbial communities from SPRUCE experiment site at the Marcell Experimental Forest, Minnesota, USA - June2016WEW_13_40 | ecosystem: Environmental > Terrestrial > Soil >... | reverse complement strand
TGGCCGGCATTCCCTTCACTATAGGTGCGTCGGCAAGCATCTGCGGCCTCATCGGTGCAATCCTCTATTACGGGAAGAGCAGAGGTGGCTTTTACGGGGAAGTCATTTACAGGCAGGCCATGGGATGGGTTATCGGGATTGTCATATTCGGCCTACTCGTACCGGGTATCAACAACTGGGCACACGGTGGGGGCCTGATATCGGGTATTACACTTGGCTTCCTTATGAGCTATAATGAACAGAAACGCGACACATTCTTTCACAGTGCCCTTGCTGGTGTTTGTATTGTTTCAACGGTCATAATTCTGGTCTGGGCAGCACTCCAGGCACTGCTTTTCTCCTTTTAGGCTTCTGCCTCTGAAATGACATTGACAGGCCTGCTACATTATCCTAATATGTTTGCCATTGAACATCATATTTAGAGTTGCCCATGTAAAGAGGGCATCTAGAAGAGGTGAAACAACCCATGAAAATGACGGCTGTTGCGGCCGCTAAGGCCCCTTGCATTTGGTTATTTATCTTTTGTATGCTACTTGCCTTCGGCTGCGATGCTTCATTAACTGTAGGCAACAGGACTATCGGCGTCAGTTCCGGCAATTTTATATTTACAGATGGATCTTTAACGACTACGTACAACTACCCATTTGATGATGTCTGGAAGGCGTGCGAAAAGACACTGGCGGACATGAAGGCGACTGCAGTTGAGAAGAATATGAAGATAGCCTCAGGTACAATGAGCGCCCTCGCCCAGGATGAGAAATTAAAGATCGTCGTCGAATATGTATCAAAAGATCAGACGTCCGTATCTATTCGTGTCGGTATGTCAGGCAATAACATGGCATCACATCTTATCCACGAAAAGATAGCAAATAATCTCCTGAAGCCCTATGGGGCGGAAGAACCATGATCCCTGCCTTTTTGTAAAGTGTGAAATCATGCCGCCTCTTCCCTCTCTTGCGGCACGAACACAATCCTTTGCAAATCCCGTTGCACCCCTTCTCTGCACACCGGGGTGAATAGGGATTTTTTGTTGGAGGGGTGCGCAGGCGGAAAAATCGGAACAAGGGCAGCGACAGCCAATATCCCCGGATGATTTTATGGAGCGAAAGAAACGAGGAAGGCAGTCAGAACTTTTGCCATAGCGTCATTTCTCAACGACTTTGGTTCGGACGTTATCTATCCTATCTGGCCATTGTTTATTACAACCATTCTGGCGCCAACATGGCCATCCTCGGCCTCATCGATGGCCTCAGTGAAATCTTTGTATCTATATCCAAGGCAGGCTCCGGCTATCTCTCCGATCGCATGCACAGGCGGAAGGTGTCTATTTGGTTGGGGTACCTATTCGGCGCTGTATCGAGAGTCGGTTATGCATTTTTAACTTTATGGCAAGAGGTAATTCCTTTTGAAATTTTCGACAGGCTGAGTAAAATACGAGGAGCTCCCAGAAATGTCATCGTCGCAGATATTTCTGCGGATCAAAACAGAGGCCGGCATTTCGGGCTGCTCAGGGCGATGGATAATCTCGGCGCCGTATGCGGCATTATTTTTTGCATCGCATTTCATCAATTGATCGTCGGTTATAAAAATCTTTTTCTACTTGTGGCAATTGCATCCGCCCTGAGCATCCTCCGGATTCTTTATAATATAAAAGAGATCTGATGCGAAGCTTTTCCATGGCTTTGCGCTCCGAGACCTCGAAGCAAATTTTAAACTGTTTGTCCTGGTAAGCTCTATCTTTGCTTTTGGTTCATTCAGTTACTAGTTTCTCCTGAACTATGCGACTCATGAAGGATTTACGATTGCCTTCGTTTCCAGGCTCTATTTGATTTTTACCGTCGCTGCTGCCATTTTTGGCATTCCTTCGGGCAGGCTTTCAGGCAAGATAGTGAGAAAGGCGTTGATGGTGCTCGCATTATCTTTCTATTTGGCTCACTCTCTTAGCCAACTGACAGTAGCCAACTGAACTCTTGATGTTCGTTAAAAAAAATGACAGACTATCAGTGATTCCCAGTGAGACGAGGTGCTGTGCATATCAAGAAGCGGTTAGACAGATTTTCTACAGAAAGCGTCGGTGAAATCATGCTGTTACTGTCAGCAATAATCCCGTGAGGTAGTGTCCCTCCGGGTGTCCGAGATTTGTTGGATGGTCGGGACCAGCACCCATGGTCTGAAGGAGCCGGGCCGATCTACCGGCATCACGCAAGGCGCCAAGGACAATCTTTTCAAAAAGTGCCTCGCCGATGTAATTGGAGCATGAAAAAGTAACTAGTATCCCGCCCTCCTTGAGGGTTCTTGCGGCTTGTAGATTTATATCTTTGTATCCCCTTGATGCTTTCGCCATGTCCTTCTTTGCTCTGGCGAACGCTGGGGGGTCCAAAATAATGAGATCGAAGATTTCGTTTGTCTCGTGCAGATATTTGAAGACATCGGCCTTGACTACAGGGTGTTGGTCTAATGAAAAGCCGTTTCTTTCGAGATTCCACCTGGCTATTTCATTTGCCGCTTCTGAAGACTCGACAGAAATCACTCGCTGGGCGCCTCCCCGGGCGCAGTATACGGAAAAAGCACCGGTATATGAAAAACAATTCAGTATATTTGCTTGATTGCTTAATCGTTCGGTAATCTTCCTGTTCGTTCGCTGATCTAGGAAGAAACCCGTCTTCTGTCCCGAGATTATATCCACCTTGAACTTCAGGTGATCTTCCGTGATCTCGATTGTTTCCGGAGGGCGTTCTCCGTAGACGACGCCCCTGTGATCATCTAAACTTTCTAACTGCCTCGCTCGGCCTTCGCTCCTTTCATAGATACCGAGTGGCTTCATCTCTTCGGAAAGTATTTTCACAACAGCCTCACGATGCTTCTCCATGCCCGCCGTTTCTATGGAAAGGGCCAGGTAATTTGCATATTTGTCAACGATGAATCCGGGCATCCAGTCACCTTCTGCATTGATCAGGCGATAGGCCGTTGTTCCCGCGGGCAGCACCTTCTCCCTTAAGGACATGGCCTGCTGGATGCGTTTTCGCCAGAACTTATAATCGATGGCTTCTGTTGTGTCTCCAGTCAGCAAGCGGAATGCGATGTCGGAGGTGGGATTATAAAAGCCCAGGGCTAGGGGCTGCCTCTCATGTGTTAGGGCAACCACAATGTCGCCTGGTTCGAGGTGGCCTTCCGCTCCGGCAACAGCTCCGGAAAATACCCACGGGTGCCCACGTGTGAGCGAGGCGTCGCGGCCGGGCTTGAGAAGTATCCTGGGATATCTGTCCATCGTGGCAAAGGATGTGATTATTATTTTTGGTAATGTACAGGCTTATTCACTAAAATGCAATGACCTTTGCATGGAGCGAATTGCCTCACAGTAAATGTTACCAAAGGAGGTGAATAAAAAGGATCGTTGACGCATAATCCGATGTTACCGAACACCGACTCCACCTTACACAAATCAAAGACATAGAAAAAGTGCTCCCCTACCCACTTCTTCGCTTCGATTGTGATAACGGTTCAGAGTTCTTGAATCATCACCTCGTAAGGCATTTTGCCCTACGGAAAAATCCGGTAAAATTCACCCGCAGCAGGCCATACCACAAAGATGATAACGCCACGTAGAACAAAAAAACTGGACTCAGGTCCGTCAATGGCTCGGTTACCAAAGATTAGATAATCCAAGGGCCGTCACCCTTCTCAATACCCCCTGCCGCAATGAATGGAGGCTCTTCTATAACTTCTTCTGCCCCTTCGTCAAACTCATTGCCAAAAAACGCGCCGGCTCTAAAAATGTTAAACAACATGATCCTCCAAAAACACCGTATCAGGAATTATGCAATCTCCTCACATACTTGAACATTAAAACTCTCACTCTCCAAACAGCTTGAAAACCTTAATCCATTTCTGCTATGAAAGGCTATCGAAATAAAACTTAAAAAAATCTGCTCCTTCTGAGTAACATTTATTATGAGTCAACAAGGGCATATGAGGAGCTTTTACCTATTTCCCGAAGTGAAACAAGGAAGATTCATCAGAAGGCTGAACAGATTTATCGTCGAGTGTTCGCTGGATGGTGAAATAGTTCGTGCCCATCTCCCCAACCCAGGACGTCTCTGGGAACTCCTCCTCCCGGGTAAGATTGTGATCCTTGTCCCGAGTGATCCTGTGCCCGGCAGGTCCACCACTTATACGGCGGTTGCCGTTCTGCGGGATGGCACGCCCGTCTTACTCCACACCCAGAAGGCCAATACTATAGTGCGTTATCTCCTTGAGAAGAACCAAATCCGCGGTCTGGAAAATACTAAGATCATAAAGCAAGAAGCTGTGTTCGGGACCAGCCGCTTTGATTTTCTTTTGCAGAAGGAAAATATTCAGTATGTCTTGGAAGTAAAATCATGCACCCTCTTCGGAAAACATATCGCCATGTTTCCCGATGCTGTTACAGAGAGAGGTCAGAGGCACCTGCTTAAACTCTCCGAACTGACTGACCTGGGCATGTCCTGTGGAGTTATCTTTGTTGTGCATTGGCCCCTGGCCCGGTTTTTTCTGGCCGATTATCACACAGATTTTGCGTTTGCCCGGACATTCATGAGCCTGAAAGAAAGGCTCATGTATAAGGCAGTGTGTGTTACATGGAGGGAAGATCTCGCCCTTAACGAGGATGTCCGCGAACTGGAGATTCCCTGGGGAGTCCTGGATAGAGAAGCCTTAGACAGTGGAACTTACATCCTCATCCTTCATCTTTTTGAGAGTATCAGAATCCCTGTGGGAAGTCTCGGACATGTTTCCTTTTCTCGCGGGTTCTATATATATGTGGGATCGGCAAAAAAGAATTTAACAAAGCGCATGGATAGACATCTCAGGAAAAGAAAGAAATTCTTCTGGCATATAGATTATCTGAGAGATCATGCCAGGACGTGCATAGCTCTTCCCATACGGTCACAAGCATCCTTGGAGCATGAGGTGGGCTTTGCGCTGAACCGGATCGCGGATTGGTCCGTTCCTGGATTCGGCTCATCCGATTGCCCCTGCGAGACACACCTCTTCGCTATGCATGACAATCCTGTTCATTCGCAAGAATTCATTGATATGCTGCAATACTTCAGAATTGATCGTCTGGCCCCAGATTTACATTGATAATCACCATTTCTTTTGCTACTTTAGCCGACACCTCACAAAAAGTGCCGGAGGAAGAGTTTTTCGATGTATGCAGTGATCATGGCTGGAGGCAAAGGTACCCGCTTCTGGCCGAAGAGCAGAGAGAAGGTGCCTAAGCATCTGCTGGATATAGTCTCTGCAAGGACCATTATCCAGGAAACGGTAGAGAGGATAGTACCTCTTATCCCCGAGGAGAATATTCTGATTGTCACGGGTCAGAGCCATGCCGATGAGCTGACGAGACAAGTGCCACGAATACCACGAGAGAACATCATCATAGAACCTCTCGGCAGAAATACCGCTCCCTGCATAGGTCTTGCCTCTCTCCATATCAAGCGGAAGTCTCCTCGCGCTGTTATGGCTGTGCTGCCTGCGGACCATCTAATTACTGATGCGCCACGATTTCGTCATCTCCTTTCCATAGCCCGTGAGGCGGCAAACAGCGGCTCTTACTTGGTTACCATCGGCATCAGACCGACCAGTCCCGAGACAGGGTACGGTTACATTGAGCGGGGATCATTGCAAGCCATGGTCAAAGGCGCCGACGTATTCACGGTGAAATCAATCCGGGAAAAACCCGCACTCAAACAGGCTAAGGCCTTTCTGAAGAAGGGAGGCTTTTACTGGAACAGCGGGATTTTTGTATGGAGTGTTGACACAATCCTGGAAGCAATCGAACGATGGCTTCCCCAAATACATGAGGGTCTCCGGCACTTAGAAAGTGCCATAGGGACAGAGGGTGAAAAGGAAGCCCTCCGGCGTATGTACCAAACTATTCCGTCCATCTCTATCGACTATGGTATCATGGAAAAGGCCGATAATGTTCTTCTCATTGAGGGGGATTTCGGCTGGTCAGATATGGGATCATGGGATGCCTTGTGGGAGGTATCTGACAAGGATGAAAATGGAAACGCCGCAAATTGCCGTGATCTCTTCGTCGCTGTCGATGCAAGGAATTCGCTCCTCCACAGTGCCGGAAGGCTCGTAGCCCTGCTTGGTGTGGAAGACCTGATAGTTGTGGACACGGAAGATTCCCTCCTGATCTGCAAGAGAGGCAGCTCCCAGGATGTGAAGAAGGTCGTGGAAATCCTGGAAGATAAGAAAAGGAAGGAATATTTGTAGTGGTGACCACGTCCGGAAGGTTTATTCTGGCGTCTGCATCTCCTCGCCGAATCGAGCTACTGAGTCTCCTGGGATTGCACTTCGAGGTAATGCCGAGCAACGTCGATGAGACCTTCATAAAAGGGGAGACGCCGAGAGATCATGTCCTAAGACTCTCGGAAGATAAGGTGCAGATAGCCTCCGCCCTCCACCCTGAGGCCTGGGTAATGGGTGCCGATACCATCGTCGTTATAAATGGTGATGTGCTTGGCAAGCCCCGGATGCCTGATGAGGCGAGAGAGATGCTGGGCAAGCTGAGCGGTCAAATCCATACGGTCTTTACGGGCTTCACTATCACCAGGAAGAATGCCGATATCCTCGTCAGGGACGCCGTTGAGTCTTCTGTCCTCTTCAGGGAAATTCCGGAAGATGAAATGACATGGTACATAAGGTCGCGGGAACCATACGATAAGGCGGGAGGATACGCCGTTCAGGGGATGGGCGCCTTCTTCATAAAAGAGATACATGGTTCCTACACAAATGTCATGGGGCTTCCACTATGTGAGGTTGTAGACGTCTTGAAGAGTATTGGGGCCATAGACTTTACCGGAGGGAACGATGAACTCAACGGTGAAGTCTAATATCGAAATAATCAGAGGCGCTATTGCCGCCGCTGCTTTGCGCGTGCGCCGGAGGGTTTCTGATGTTAGGGTCATGGCCGTGACCAAGACAGTGGATGACGACAGGATCATGGAGGCCATCGAAGCTGGCGTTGATATTATCGGGGAGAGCTATGTGCAAGAGGCGAAAAGAAAGATTGAAAAGATGGGCAGGAGAATCGAGTGGCACATGATCGGCTACCTCCAGAGCAACAAGGCAAAATATGCGGTGAAGCTTTTTAATATGATACATTCGGTAGACAGGATCGATCTGGCCGTGGAACTCAACAGGCGGGCCGGGGCGCAGGGCATGGCGATGAAAATCTTAATCGAGATAAATACCGGCGGTGAAAAAACGAAAAGCGGCGTCCCCTACGAAAAAGCCATGCAACTGGTCAGGGATATTTCATCCCTTGATAATCTTTCCATACAAGGTCTGATGACCATGGCCCCCTGGTTTGATAACCCCGAAGACGCGAGGCCCTATTTCAAGGCATTGAGGGAACTGAGGGACAGGATTATTGATGCAGGTATACCGCGTGTTGAGATGCGGGAACTCTCTATGGGCATGTCCGGAGATTACGAGATTGCCGTTGAGGAAGGGGCAACAATCGTGCGAGTAGGCAGAAGCATCTTCGGAGATAGACCTGCGAAACCGCTCAAAGTGGATGAACCATGAAACATATAAGATGGCAGCTCCTCCTGGGAATATCACTGGTTGCCCTTTCCACAATCTTTTATCTTATCCACTACGCCCTTTTCCGGGATGCCTATCACATCTTCTATCGTCTCATCGGAGATATCGCGTTCGCCTTTATCGAGGTCTTGCTGTTCACAGTGATTATCAGTGAAGTCCTTGCCATCAGGGAGAGACGAATCATCATGGAAAGGTTAAACATGGTCATCGGGTCATTCTTCAGCGTCGTCGGCAGGGATCTGTTGAGATTCTTTTCTGAATTCGATCCCAATACGGAGAGGATCAGGCGGGACCTCATCATTACGAACAAATGGTCTGCAGAGGAATTCAGTGATATGAGCAAGCGCCTGAAGGGGTATGACTATGCAATCAGTATCAGGAGGGGCGATCTGGGGAGATTGAAACAGAAGCTCGTCGAGGAAAGGGAGTTCATGATGAGGCTCCTGGAGAATCAGAACCTCCTGGAGCATGACGCGTTCACCGGGCTGCTCATGGCCGTGTTCCACCTGGCGGAAGAACTCGAATCACGGCCGGATCTAATCAGACTTTCCGAGCCGGACTTGAGGCACATAGTGGCAGACATGCAGAGGGCCTACAGACTGTTGATCTCGGAATGGCTGAGCTACATGAAACACCTGCGGGATAATTATCCGTACCTTTTTTCTTTTGCCATGAGAACGAATCCCTTCGACCCGAACGCTTCGCCGGAGATTAAAGAATAAGGGCGGACTTTTCAAACTACTTCTTAGATATTCAAAAAGCATGAAATGAAAGATTGAAGACATGGATAAGGCGGCATTCTATAAACTCAGTTACGGTCTGTACGTTGTAAGTTCGAGGAAGGATGATCTCTTCAATGGACAGATCGCCAATACCACCTTTCAAGTAACATCAGAACCACCGACTATTGCAGTTGGTATAAATAAACAAAATCTTACCCATGAGTATATTCGGGCGAGCAGGAAGTTTGCGGTATCGGCCATCTCGAAATCAGTGCCGATGCAATTCATTGGTCTCTTAGGCTTTAAATGTGGGAGAGATATCAATAAATTCGAAAAATTAAATATTAGGCTCGGAACAACTGGCGTTCCCATTGTGTTGGATCACGCCATAGCCTACATTGAGGCCGAAGTGATAAACGAAATGGACTGCGGCAGCCACACGATATTCGTGGGCCAGGTGCGGGATTGCGGCGTCTTCAATGCCGATGAGGAACCTATGACCTATGCCTACTATCATGAAGTGAAACGTGGCAAGTCCCCAAAGACTGCACCGACCTATCAGGTGCCTGACGATGCCGAAAGGGGAGATAAATATACCTGCTCAGTATGTGGGTACGTTTATGATCCGGTGAAAGGAGACCCCGATTCTGGCGTCAACCCGGGCACAAAATTTACAGATCTACCCGCAGACTGGATGTGTCCCGTCTGTGGCGCCGATAAATCGACGTTTGAAAAAGGAGGATGACACCAGCCGCGCAAATACCTTATTTCGAAGAAACGAATGGATTGAGAAATCCTGCCCTTCGGAGGCGCAAGGAGTTGCTAACTACGGATACAGAGCTCAGGGCCATGGCAGCTGCGGCAAACTGCGGGTTTAGAAGGATACCGAAAAACGGATACAAAGCGCCTGCGGCAATGGGAATGCCGAGGATGTTATAGATAAAGGCCCAAAATAGGTTCTGCCTGATCACCTTTACCGTCTCCAAGGAAAGCCTGATGGCCATAGGTACGGAGTGCAGGTCGTCCTTGATAAGCGTAATATCGCTCGCTTCTATCGCCACGTCCGTGCCTGCACCGATGGCGATCCCTATATCCGCTGCTGCTAAAGCGGGCGCATCGTTAATGCCGTCGCCCACCATGGCAACAACCTCGCCCTGTTCCTGAAGCCGTCTTATTTCCGCCGCCTTGTCTCCTGGCAAAACTTCCGCCATGATATGATCGATGCCCAGGACGCCGCCGATGGCCCTTCCTGTATTCATATTGTCCCCCGTGATGAGGGCGACTCTTAATCCCATGCCCTTAAGAGTTGTAACAGTTTCTTTCGCTGATTCCCTGGGCACATCGGCAAGGCCGATAAGACCAATCACCTCATTTCCCTCGGCGATGAATACGCATGTCTTTCCTTCCCCTGCGAGGGTTCTCGCTTTTTGTGCAAAGCCGCCAAGGGGAATCTCCTTCATTTCCATGAGCCTCTGGTTTCCTAGGAGGAAATGGCGGCCGTTCAGAGACGCCGCGGCTCCGAGGCCGGCTAAGGCCTCGAATTTTTCTGTGGGAAAGGTAGAAATGCCTGCATGGCGTCCCTTCTCTAAGATGGCTGTGGCAATGGGATGTTCCGAGACAGCCTCAATGGACATGGCAATCTGCAGGACCCTGTCCTGTTCATAGGTAGGCGTGACCAGTATGTCCGTCACCTCCGGTTCTCCCTTGGTCAGTGTGCCCGTCTTGTCGAAGACAACAGTCGTGAGCTTGTAGGCGTTTTCTAGGCTTTCCCCTCCTTTGATCAGAATGCCGTGTTCGGCGCCGAGACCGGTTCCCACCATGATTGCTGTGGGTGTGGCGAGGCCCAGGGCGCAGGGACATGCAATAACCAGGACGGATGCAAAATTCAATAAGGCCCGGCTGAAGATGTGATCGGGGACGAAGAAGTACCAGACGATAAAGGTAACAATGCCTATGGCGAAGACAACAGGCACAAAGATGGAGGCGATCTTGTCTGCCAGCCTCTGAATGGGGGCCTTGGAACCCTGTGCCTCTTCAACGAGGCGAATTATCTGGGCTAGGGCAGTCTCGGACCCCACCTTTGTTGCCCTGAAGGTGAAACTCCCGCTCTTGTTTAGCGTGGCGCCAAACACATGTTCCCCGGCCTCTTTGACGATAGGCATACTTTCACCGGTCAGCATGGATTCATCGACGGCAGAGCTACCGGAAACGACGACGCCGTCAGTGGGGACCTTTTCTCCTGGCCGGACGATTATCAGATCGCCTTTCGCGACTTCCTCAACGGGAACATCCGCTTCTTTATCGCCCCTGATGACACGGGCGGTCTTTGGCCTGAGTCCCATCAGTTTCTTGATGGCCGCGGACGTCCTGCCTTTTGCTCTTGCTTCGAGAAGGCGGCCGAGGATTATCAGAGTGATGATCATGGCGGCGCCGTCGTAATATACGTGGGGAGCCATTGCGGCGCTGGCAAAGATGCGCGGAAAGAAAGTGGCTAGAGCAGAGTATAAATATGCAGAAAGCGCCCCGACCGCCACGAGCGTATTCATATCCGTCGTTTTTTGCCGGGCCGCCTTTATGGCGCCGATATAAAATCTGCTCCCTACCCAGAAGACGACATGAGTCGTAAGGAAAAACAGGACAACCAGCATGGCCTGTCTCGGCACACCTGCCAAAAAGGAAAACCAGTGCTGCATGGAGCCGAGAATGATAATAACGCTGAGGAGGGCACCAACGGCAAATCTAACCTGGAGATCTTTGATCTCCCTTGCCCTAGCGGCGGTAATGGGGTCAGGACGGGTTTCATCGAGGACGCCGAGGAAATCGTATCCCTGATCGGAGACTACATTCTTGACTGCCTCAATACCTTCCCATGTTTCACCATGCTCGATTGTCGCCCTGGCCGTGGCGAGATTAACCGCCACGTCCGTCACACCTTGAACGGATTTCAGCGCCGTCTCCACGCGGCGCACGCAGGCGGCACAGGTCATACCTCCGACGGAGATTGTCGTCTTAACGATCTTATCAGGCGACGTCATAACCAGCCTTCCTTATACTTTCTTTTACGACTCCCATATCTACCGGTTTTGCTTCATCGAATGATGCCTCCGCCTTTTGCAAGTCCACTTTGACATTTGTGATGCCATCGATCTCCTTTAAAGCCTTGGTGACAGCCATAACGCAATGATTGCATGACATGCCTTTGATCTTAATGGTCTTCACAATGTCCACCTCTCTAATTTTCTCATATAATATAAAATCTACAGTTTATTATCATGCAAAGCAAAACCTTTTTTGCGGCATATTAAAAGCTCGCCGAACATATAAATTCTTGACAATGAATAACCGAGCAGCTATTTTTCATTGAAAGACACAGTTGTCTTATCCGGATTCAAAAGGTGCTATTTCTGACGGACTATCATGAGAGGTTGACCATGAAGAAGGACTATCCCTGCGGCAATGGAACAGTGAGATGGATTTCCACGGATTGGCTCTATGAAAATCTAAAAAAAAAGAAAATGGCCATACTGGATGTACAGCCGAATATCCACGACTATATAGATGAGCATATTCCCGGCGCCATTTATCTGAACGAGGGTTTGCTTCGCACATATATAGATGGGATGCCTGCCAGGTATGTTCCCCCGGATACGATCCAGCCTGTCCTTCGTTATGCTGGTCTGAAGCCCGGTGTCCCTGCGGTGGTTTATACAGGAACAGGCGCTGCCAAGGGATGGGGAGATGGTCTGGAACAGACGATGATGGCATACAGCATCGCACGTTTCGGCCATGACTGTGTTTATGTCCTTGACGGCGGTCTCGACAAATGGAAGAAGGAGAAGAAACCTCTAACGAAAGAGTTTCCAAAAACGGAGACATCAGATTTCACCGTCCGCATTCAACCCGATTTCTACATTCAATACGAAGAATTCAAGGCAATAAAAGATCGCAGCAATGTCATGGTGCTGGACGCACGGCCCCCCGATGTGTACCAAGGTCAATCGTACTGGATCAAGCCAGGCCACATCCCAGGGGCTCTCAATGTACCATGGGCGTCTTTAATGACTGATTCAAATAAGAGTCTCTTAAAATCTGATGTCGAAATATTAGCCATTCTTAAGGCAAGAGATGTGAGACCTGAAATGACCATCATCTGTATGTGCGGCACAGGCCGTGAAGCGACGAATGAGTTCATATTATTCAAGTGGTATTTTAATTATCCCAGTGTCAAGATCTATGAGGGGTCATTTACGGAATGGACGGCATATCCGGAAAATCCAACAGTTACAGGCAAGAATCCACGATAGTCATTTCACATCATTCTTCTCTACTCGACAGAAATGAGATTTGATGGATTTGCGATGTGACGAGTGATGCAGCGATGGACAATCTGAGAATATAGATTAGAAGTGGATAAGAAAGTCCAGAGAGACAATAATGATTATTAGATTCTATGGTGCAAGAGGTTCAATTCCGGTTTCGGGACAGGAATATTTGAAGTACGGCGGCAATACTACTTGTCTCGAAATAAGAACGAAGGATGACGAAATAATCATCATTGACGCCGGTTCCGGTATCAGGGCGCTCGACCACAGGCTCATTTCCGAAAATCGCTTCCAGTATACGATAATATTCACCCATGTCCATTGGGACCATATCATGGGATTCCCCTTTTTCCAGCCGATATACTCGACAAAGACGCAGATTGTAATGTATGGATGTCCGTTTACGCAGGCATCTGTCAAACAGATGATCTCGAAGATTATGGCGCCTCCCAATTTCCCGGTCAATTTTGAAGATATAAGGGCAGACATTGTGTACCACGAAGCCTGTGAAAAGCCTTTTGCCATAAAATCAATGTCGATCACTCCCATTCCGCTGAGTCATCCCAATCAAGGCGTAGGGTATAAATTTACAGAAGAAGGTAAGAGCTTCGTTTTCCTCCCGGATAATGAATTGACCTTTAAACATCCCGGTGGGGCCGATTTCCAGGATTATCGTGATTTTTCCGCCGGCGCAAACCTTCTTGTGCATGACGCCGAATTCACAGAGGAGGAGTATAAGAAAACAAAAACCTGGGGACATTCTGTTTATCGGGATGCCCTGAGGTTGGCCTTGGAAGCCGGGGTGGGGAAATTCGGATTATTCCATCACAATCAGGAAAGGTCTGATGATGGTATAGACGAAATAATAGCGGATTGCAGGAAGATCGTGGCGAGTAATAATGCGGCGTTAGACTGCTTTGCCGTGCGTCAGGGCATGGAGCTCGAACTGTAGGCGGGTCGCAGGTGAATCCTTTTCAATAATTTCTTATCTTTCAGTTTATCGTTGGTCTTCAGCGTGAATATGTTAGGCGCAATTTCAGGAGATGTTATCGGTTCCGTGTATGAGGCCCATCCCATAAAGTCTACCGACTTTCCCCTCTTTGGCCGGTATTCGAAATTTACGGACGATACGGTACTAACGATAGCGACAGCCTATTCAATTTTAGAAAAAGTCGACTATGCGAAGGCCTTCAGAACCTTCGGGCGAAGATACCCGCGTGCAGGATATGGTGCAGCATTCTATCAATGGATATTTTCGTCACAGGACGGGCCATACAATAGCTGGGGCAATGGCTCTGCCATGAGAGTGAGCCCCGTTGGTTTTGCTTTCGATTCGATCGATGCGGTTTTGGAGGAAGCGGAAAGAAACGCTTCAGTCAGTCACAATCATCTCGAAGGAATAAAAGGGGCTCAGGCAACGGCGCTGGCGGTCTTCCTCGCCAGAAAGGGAGAAAATAAGGATTCCATAAAGACTGCGATAGAAATGCGCTTTGCTTACGACCTCAAGCGTACCCTCGATGATATAAGACCCGAATACCGTTTTGACGTTTCATGCCAGGGTTCTGTACCGGAATCCATAACGGCATTCTTGGAGTCCAAAGACTTCGAAGACGCCGTGAGAAAAGCTGTATCACTTGGGGGTGACAGTGATACCATGGCATGTATTGCAGGAGGCATTGCCCATGCATTTTACAGGAAGATACCTGAGTATATCGTCGCCAATGTGAGAGAGAGATTGCCGGTTGAGTTCCTGGAGATCATAGACAGATTCATGGAAATGTATGGCTCATAAAAAATAGCAAGAATCTCTCGGGACAGCAATTACAGCGGTCATGGAAAAAGGAGGGGGTTTCATGTCATGTCTACTCAGGTCAGAATAATTATTGGCAATGTAAGTTTAAGGGCTGAACTCTTTGATACAGCGTGCGCGAAAGCAATAGTCGCGAGACTTCCCATCAAGACCGGGCCCGACGAATGGGGCGATGAGTATTACTTTGAGATACCTGTAACGGCATCTCTCGATGAAACTGCAACGACAAAGGTAAAGGTCGGCGATATGGGTTATTGGCCGCCGGGAAGGGCACTGGCCATATTCTTCGGGCGGACGCCGATGAGCACCGGTTCTGACCCTGTTCCTGCGAGCGCGGTCAATCTCGTTGGAAAGATTATCGATGATGCAACCATTCTGAAAAAGACTAAGGGGGCTAAAGAAATAATAATTGAAGTATTGCAGGGCGCATAAACAGCAGCATCATGCATCCTGCTTGAGTTATATCCATGCAGGGAACAATTCAGATAGCCGGTGTCATCGATAGGGCAGAAGCCGTGATGCTTGTTGAGGCAGGTGTCCATCAGATCGGATTTCCACTGGGACTTCCCGTTCATAGAGAGGACATTCCGTCAGATGATGCGGCCAGTATCATCCGTCTGCTGAAGCCGCCCGCATCGGCCGTATTGATTACATATTTGAACAGGGCGGAAGAAATTCTTGATCTTGCCAAAAAAATAGAAATTCGCAAGGTGCAGTTGCATGGCCCTGTATCTCTCACTGAGATTGCCAGACTCAAATCTCTTGCCCCCGGTCTTACCATCATCAAGAGTCTCGTTGTGGAAAGTAATAACATTGGGGAACTGGAATCTTCCATTGCCAGGTTCAGTTTTCATTGCGACGCATTTATAACGGATACATACGATCCGGCAACCGGTGAGTGCGGTGCAACCGGCAAGGTCCATGACTGGGATATCAGTCGCCGTCTTGTTGATATTTCTCCGAAGCCGGTCATGCTGGCCGGCGGCCTCAACCCGAAGAATGTCCGTAAGGCCATAGAGCATGTGCGACCTGCCGGTGTGGATGCGCATACGGGCGTCGAAGGGTCCGATGGGAGAAAAGATAGTGTCGCAATCAGGGCGTTTGTCAGGGAGGCCTTCGCAGCCTTTCAGAATTCGTACCTTTGAAAAAGGGTGGCAAGGGAGAATTTAGGTTATCGATTGTCTTTTTACAGAGTTTTCAAACATTGAGAGACGGGTGAAATTATGAACCAGCTTACCGTGCGAACCAATACTAGGTCTGAGATGATCGATATCACTGGCCGTATCAAAGCGCTCCTGAAAGAAAGTAAGATCAAAAACGGCATTTGTCACGTCTTCATTCCACACACCACAGCAGCCGTAACTATAAACGAAAATGCCGATCCCTATGTGCCACGGGATATACTGACGGAGCTGGAAAAGATTGTGCCGCAGAATGATCACTACCGGCACGTTGAAGGAAATTCTGCGGCCCATATCAAGGCCTCTATTGTCGGAGCTTCGGAAACGGTCTTCATAGAAAACGGCGACCTCGTCCTAGGAACGTGGCAGTCCATATTCTTGTGTGAATTTGATGGTCCGCGGACGCGCAGGGTCTTTGTAAGGCTTGTGTCGTTCGATCCGCTGAAATAGCATCTGAAGGGAGAAGTTATGGGCATGAGGGTGACTATTTTGGGATCTGGAACCTGCGTTCCCACGCTGAAGCGAAGTTCATCATCTTTCCTCCTTCAGGTACACCATGAGTTGCTTCTGTTCGATCTGGGCGCCGGCACGATGAGACGGTTGCTCGAAGCAGGGTTTACCATTTCACAGGTCTCCCACATTTTTTTTAGCCACCTCCATCCCGACCATACGGGCGAATTTGTTTCCTTCCTCTTTGCCACCAAGTATCCCCAGACATATCGCCGCCGCACCCCGTTTCAGATAATCGGCTCGCGAGGACTTCATAATTTTTACGAAGGCCTCCGCGTTGTATACAAGGAGTG
>Ga0187868_1001503_pt1 | contig 16469 bp, 12 predicted proteins | sample June2016WEW_13_4_FD_133014 | JGI IMG/M metagenome (GOLD analysis project Ga0187868, IMG submission 133014) | Peatland microbial communities from SPRUCE experiment site at the Marcell Experimental Forest, Minnesota, USA - June2016WEW_13_40 | ecosystem: Environmental > Terrestrial > Soil >... | reverse complement strand
GGTGGTTCTCCGGTGGGTTGTAGGTTGAGTTTGAGTTTTATTTCACACCTCAGACTACTCCGTCCATCCGCCTGGAGACCACCTTTCGCCAACTCACGCTTAATGCTCTACAGTCCTAGAATTGTGACCACGTAAAGTTTCCAACTTCGTCCAGGTGCGGGACTACGATGGACAGGTCACCACGTGGCAGGCTGCGTAAAGCGGTGCCACGCAGCAGGCCAGCGTAACGCGTGCGCCACGCGGTAAGTCGGCGCGGCAAGCGTGGTTTAAATCCGTGTCCATCTGTGTTAATCTGTGGTTACGACACCTCATCCGGCTGCGCCACCTTCTCCCCATCTGGTGCGGAGAAGGGCTGTTTAGGCGCGTTTCAACGGCCTCCGGACATCAATTATTGTTATTGATGCAGCAGATTTTGGCTTTTCCGGTTTCGTTCGTTGACTTGGGGCGGGGGTTTGATAAATTGCGACCCGCTTTATTTCGGTGGAATTCCCCGTGCGAAATTGAAAGCGCAATCGTTTTGAATTGAACATTTATGGCTAAAACATCGAAGTACGTTTATCTGTTTGGCAACAAGAAGGCCGATGGCAATGGTTCCATGAAACCGCTGCTCGGCGGCAAGGGCGCGAACCTCGCCGAAATGTCCCGCATCGGCCTCCCGGTGCCCCCCGGCTTCACCATCACCACCGAGGTCTGCACCTATTATTACGCGAACAAGAAGACCTACCCCAAGGTCCTCGACGCGCAGGCCAGGGAGGGGATTCAGTTCATCGAGAAAATCATGACCACGAAGTTCGGCGACAAGGCGGCGATGCCGCTGCTCGTCTCCGTCCGTTCCGGCGCCCGGGACTCGATGCCCGGCATGATGGACACCATTCTCAATCTCGGCCTCAACGACGCCACCGTCCTCGCCCTCGTCAAGGCGACGAAGAACGAGCGTTTCGCCTGGGATTGTTACCGCCGCTTCATCCAGATGTATGGCGACGTCGTCATGGGCGTCCAGAAGAGCAAGGACGAGGACCACGAGCCGTTTGAAGTGGTCATCCACAAGCTCAAGCACGACCGTCATCACGCCGACATCGAAGACACGAAGATGACCGTCAAAGACCTCCAGGAACTGGTGAAACGGTTCAAGGCCTTGATCAAGGAACGCACCGGCAGTGAATTTCCACAGGATCCTTGGAAGCAGCTCTGGGGCGCGACGGGCGCCGTGTTCGGTTCCTGGATGAATGACCGCGCCATTGTCTATCGCCGCAAATACGGCATCCCTGCCGAGTGGGGTACCGCCGTCAATGTGCAGGCGATGGTTTACGGCAACACTGGCGACAAGTCCGGTTCCGGCGTGGCCTTCACCCGCGACCCCGCCACCGGCGAGAAGGTTTTCTACGGTGAATTCCTCATCAATGCGCAGGGCGAAGACGTCGTCGCCGGCGTGCGCACGCCCGACCCCGTTGCCAAGCTCAAGGCCGTCCTCCCGGGCGCTTTTGCCGAGCTGGAACAGGTCCGCAAGACCCTCGAATCGCACTTCAAAGACGTGCAGGACTTCGAGTTCACGATTCAGGACGGCAAGTTGTTCATGCTCCAGACCCGCAACGGCAAACGCACCGGCCTCGCGGCGGTCCGTTTCGCCATCGAGATGGAAAAGGAAAAGCTGATTGATTGGAAGACCGCCATCAAGCGCGTGCCGGCCGACCAGTTGGATCAGGTGCTCGCGCCCGTGTTCGAGCGCAAGGCGATGAAGGCCGCCAAGTGCATTGCCAAAGGTTTGCCCGCCGGCCCCGGCGCCGCTTGTGGCAAAATGTATCTCAACGCCGACCGCGCCGATGCCGCCGCGGCCAAGGGCGAAAAGGTCCTGCTCGTCCGCAACGAGACTTCCCCCGAAGATTTGCGCGGCATGATTGCGTCCGAAGGCATTCTCACCGCGAAGGGCGGCGTCAGTTCGCACGCGGCGCTGGTGGCCCGTCAGATGGGCAAGGTTTGCGTCTGCGGCGCGGCTGCGTTGCAGATTGATTACACCGCCCGGACCATGACCGTGGACGGCCAGACTTACAAGGAAGGCGACTTCCTTTCCATCAACGGCACCGCCGGTGATGTCTATGCCGGCCAGCTCCCGACCGCCGCCTCGGAGATCGTCCAAGTGCTCGTCGAGAAGTCTCTCGCTGCGAAAGACAGCCAGACCTACCAAAACTTCCAGAAGCTCATGGATTGGTGCTCGAAGGCCACCCAGCTCCAGGTCCGCACCAATGCCGACACGCCGGAGCAGACGGCCAACGCCGTCGCGTTCGGCGCCTCGGGCATCGGCCTGTGCCGCACCGAGCACATGTTCTTCGAAGGCAATCGCATTGATGCCATGCGCGAAATGATTCTCGCTGACACCAAGGAAGAACGAAAGGCCGCGCTTGCCAAAATCCTGCCTTATCAGCGGGGTGATTTCACGGGCATGTTCAAGGAATTGAAGGGACTGCCGGCGACCATTCGTTTCCTCGACCCGCCGCTGCACGAATTCCTGCCGAACGAAGACGCCGCGCAACAGGACCTCGCTGCCAAAATGGGTGTGCCCGTCGCGAAGATCAAACAACGGGTGAAGGAACTCCACGAGTTCAACCCCATGCTTGGTTTCCGCGGGTGCCGTCTGGGCATTGTCTATCCGGAAATTTCCGAGATGCAGTCCCGCGCGGTGTTCGAAGCCGCCGCCGAGGTGCAGAAAGCCGGCATCAAGGTGAAGCCCGAAGTCATGATCCCGCTCGTCGGGTTCAAGAAAGAACTGGATCTTCAGGTCGAAGTCGTTCATCGCGTGGCGAAGGAAGTCATGGCCGAGAAGAAGGTGAAGCTCGATTACCTCGTCGGCACGATGATTGAAGTGCCGCGCGGCGCGCTCACGGCGGATGAAATCGCCCAGACCGCGCAGTTCTTCAGCTTCGGCACCAACGATCTGACGCAAACCTGCCTCGGCATGAGCCGCGACGATTCCGGCTCGTTCCTTGGGCCGTATCAGGAGCAGGAAATCATCAAGAAAAATCCGTTCGCCACGATTGACCAGGTGGGGGTTGGCCAGTTGATGAAGATCGCGGTCGAGAAGGGCAGGGTGACGCGTCCCGGCATCAAGCTCGGCATCTGTGGCGAACACGGTGGCGACCCGGACAGCGTGAAATTCTGCCATCGCCTCGGCCTGACGTATGTTTCGTGCAGTCCATTCCGCGTGCCCGTGGCGCGTCTCGCCGCCGCCCAAGCCGCTCTGGAAGAGGAAGCCGCCAAATCGGCGAAGAAGAAATAACTGCCTCTCGTAGCGGCGACTCGGCAGAGCGCCGCACACTGAAGGCAAATTATTCAGCGGCGCTCTGCCGAGACGCCGCTACGGTAAAAATTCAAAGCCGTTCCGGGGCCGGCGAGTGCGCGCTTGCCCGGCGCGCCAATCTCCGGCATAAAGAGGCCAACAAACCAATGTTATGGCCAAAACCAAAATTCCTTCCCAAACGCTGACGGAACTTAACCGCCAGCTCAATTGCGAACTGACCGCCGCCCACGCCTACCTCGCCCTGTCCGTCTGGTGCGCCAGCCGGAGTCTTAAAGGCTTCGCCTCTTTCTTCTCCAAGCAGTCGGGCGAGGAGCGCGAACACGCGGAGAAGATGATGAAGCATGTTCAGGACCGCGGCGTTGCGCCCGAGCTGGCAGCCATCGCGGCGCCGAAACAGAACTTCAAGTCACTGCTGGAGGTGGTGGAACAGGCGCAGGCGATGGAACAGGCCAATACCCGCGGGATCAATGCCGTTTACGAGGCGGCCGTGGCGGCCAGGGATTATCCAGCCCAGGTGTTGATGCACTGGTTCATCAAGGAACAGGTGGAGGAAGAAGCCTGGGCCGCCGAATTGGTGGACCGCGTTCGGGCCGCCACCTGTGCCGGCAGTCTCCTGGACCTTGACCGCCACGTCGAGAAGCTCCTCGGCGACGACAAGGAAGCCTGAGCCAGCCCGGCGAAAGCTGCGCCGGGAGAAAAACCACCAAACCGGCGAAGAAGAAATCGTTGCGTAGCCGCGCTTGTGAAAGCGCGGTAAAAGTCGGGTCGGCGTTTTTACAAACGCCGCTACGAGAGATAATTCCAAAAACCGCTCCCTCTCGCATGGCGGGAGGGGCGGTTATTTTTTTGGCGTCATTTTGTAGTTCGCATGCATCGTCAAACCGGCTAGACTCGCCGGCAAATTTCAACCGAAAGAAATCATCCATGAAAAAAAATGTCCTGCCAATCATCGTCACCCTGGCATTGGGTCTATCCGGGGTGGGCTGCAACAAGTCCGGCAAGTTGAACACCACCTCCAAGTTCACCGCGCCGGCCGGTGCCATGGAGTTCAAGCTGAAATGGCCGGTGGGCGAACGCATCGTACAAAGCCTCGACTTCAAGGTGACATCCGAGATGACCGTGCCGAACCAGCCCGCTCCCATCAAACAGGACATTACCATGGGACAGGAATACGGACTCACGGTGTTGAAGGAGGACCCCGATGGCGGACATGAAGTGGAGCTGGAATTCCTCAACGTGCGGATGAAGATGGACCAGGGAGGTAAAACCATGATTGATTATGATTCGGCAAAAAAATCAACGGGTGACAAAGCGAATCCGGTGGCCGGGCCGGTGGCCGCCATGTTCCAAAAAATCATCGGCGCCAAAATTCAATATTTCATGGACGCCAGCAACCAGGTGGAGCGGATCGAAGGCGTTGATGCGCTGGTGGGCCGGTTGACGACTGGCGGGGCGGCGGATATGAGCACCGTTTTCAAAAGCATGTTTAACGAGGGTTATTTGAAGCAGATCATGGATGGCAGCCGGTATTTGCCATCCAAAGCGGTGCAACCCGGTGATACCTGGCCGATTCAGATGGAGATTGTGATGGGCCCCCTCGGCACCATGAATGTTGATAATACGATTACTTTTCAAAGCTGGGAGCAGCGCGGGAAACGCAACTGCGCCCGCCTTGAATTTCAAGGAAGCTTTAAATCCAACCCCGATTCCGATGCCAAGATGGCCGGAATGAGCATGTCCATTTCGGACGGCAATACCTCCGGGGTGGCGTGGTTCGACCCGGAACTCGGGATGGTCATTGACACGACCATGAACCAGGACATGAAAATGAACATGACCATGCCCGTCAATCAGCGTGGAAACGCCGCCGGCAAAACGCAAACGATTACCAGCCTCATGAAACAGGAAATCAACATAAAGTTGGAATCGGTGAAGTGAGGTGATGGATTTGGGTTCAACCTCCCGGTTGCCAACGTCAAAGCCGCTCCTCCCGCCATGCGGGACGGCGTAAAGCCGCGTGGCGGCCACGCCGCCATACGCGGATTTTGAACAACAAAGGCGCGAAGGCACGAAGCCAGCGGTCCGGCGGACGGCTGGATATATCACAGCAAATTATTCGGCTAACAAGCCGTTTACAAAACTTTGTCCCACGTGGGACAAAGTTTTGAGGCCGATAACTCCCGACATATTTGTGCTTGGGACGCCAGCTCGTGCGACAGCGGAGTTGGATGTTAAAGCGCGTGGCGAAGCTTTACGCGCCTTCCCACCCCACGCCGCGCACCTCTCTTCTGTCCGCGCCCGTCCAACAAACAGCCAGTTTGTCAGGTGCCGGTATGGTTGTTGGACGCAGTCTTTTCCTGGAAAACTGCCTGCGGCGGCAAATTCCCACAGGAAGACATCGGCACGCTTTTTGCATACCTGAGCAATCTGAAATGAACGGCAACCAAGTCATACGTCCGGAAATCATGCCACCCGTCAACGGCGAACACGGCGGCCAGCCCGGCCTCGTGAAGATCCGCCGCAAGCTCGGCTTGACGTTTGTTTTATCCAATCCATTCCAGGTTCCAGTCGCCCAGTCGCCCGCTGCGCCGGAAGATGAAGCCGTCCGGAAGATGAAAAAGGAATCCATTTAAGGTAGGGACGGCCCACTCTGGGCCGTCTGAAGACACCGCAGCGCGGCGTCCCTACCTGACGAAGTCAAAGCCGCTCCGGGTAATCGGGGCGGCTTTTTGTTAACCACGGCTTGTCGCGGCGAAGTCCCGCGATACGGGACGAAGACGGAATGAACACGGCGTAAAGCCGCGTGGAGGCCACGCCGCGATACGCAGATTTTGAACAACAAAGGCGCGAAGGGCTTTGACATAAAATTTCGGAGGGCGGAACTCCGCGAGGCCCCAATGATCTTGTCAGCTTTTCCCATCGCCTGCTGCAAACGGGTCCCACGAACCATCCTCATGCTACTCATACTCGGCCCGGCTGGCAATCTCCCGGCTCTTTTCCCGGCCACACAACCGGGCAATCACAGCCAGGGCCATGTCCATGCCGGCGCTGACGCCCGACGACGTGAAATACTTCCCGTCCTCCACCCAGCGCGCCTTCGCAATCCAGTTCACCTTCGGCGCATGATTCGTCACGAGTTGAAACACCCGTTTGTTCGACGTGGCTTTGCGGCCATCGAGTAATCCCGTCTTCGCCAGCAGGAAACTGCCCGTGCATACGGTCGCCACCAGCCCGGACGCCTCCGCCAGCCGCTTCAGTTCGGCCAGAAATGGTGGATTGGCGATTTCCTTCCGGGTCCCAATCCCGCCCGGAATCAGCAGCACGTCAAAGCCGCCCGAACCCGCCATCGTTGCCCCGGCCATGCCGCAGGGACCGCAACTGCTTCTGACGACGCCGGCATTCTCAGCCACAATGGTAATCCTGGCCGCGGACTCCAGCAGACCGAACATTTCCAACGGTCCGTAAAAATCAAGCAGCTCGAATCCTTCAAAAAGAACCGCGCCCACATGAATTGGTGATGGAGTATTCATTGATGATGCCTGACGAGGCTCAAGCTGAATCACCGCTGCTGGAAGTCAAGCCCCGGCAAAAAGCCGTCCGGTTTTTAAACCCGGGTATATGTTTTTGTACGCCGTGAACCGTCGCTGATATTTTTGATGATTTTGCGTGTCCGGCTTGATCGTTTTCTCCACGCCGGTCATTGCCTGGGCGGCGGCTTTAAACGTCGGGTGCCAGCCTGCGCCCACGGCGGCGGCAATGCCCGCCCCCAAACCGGACGCCTCGGTGTTTTGGGGAAGACAAATGTTTTTCCCGGTTACATCGGCCAAAATCTGGCACCACAAATCACTCGTGGCGCCTCCGCCAATCGCAACCAACTCACGCACTCTGGTCCCAATGTTTTTTTCAACGGCGTTGATGGCAAATAACTGCTCGAAGGCAATGCCTTCCAGAATGGACCGGTACAGGTGTCCGCGATGGTGCGCGGATGACAGGCCGGTAAATGCTCCCCGGGCGTTGATGTCCCAATAGGGATTCATGGCGCCGCACAAGTATGGCAGGTGCAACAACCCATCGCTGCCGGCGGGAACCTGTCGCGCCTCTTGTTCCAGTTGTTTGTAAATGCCGGGGTGTTTTGCGGGGGCGATGTTCAGGATATTTTTTATGAACCAGTCAATCGCGAAGGTGCCGGCCCTCAAACTGCATTCGTAATAATACCCGCTTTCGGAACAGGCGCTCATCGTGCGGAACGCTTTGCTGGTCCGGTATTGAGTTCCATAAACACCCGCCACCACAGCGGTGCCCAGGTTAAGATAGGCGCGCTCCGAAGTGAGCGCATTTGCCCCCAAGCCGGCCGCCTGTCCGTCTCCGCCGCCGGCCACGATCGATGTCCCGGTGCTGAGGCCGGTCTGTTCCGATGCCTCTTTCGTGACCCGGCCGATGACGGTTCCGGGACAAAATGCCTCGGGCAATTGTTCCTTGGTCAATTCCAGGGCATTTAAAATCAACGCCGACCATCGCTTGTTTTTCAAGTCGAACAGTCCGAGCGGGTCCGCACTGGCCCAACTCGTCTTGAATGAGCGTGTCAGTTTCCAGACCAGCCAGCCATGCACGTCGCAGACCATGTGGATTTTCCTGAACAAATCCGGTTCGCGCCTTTTCATCCAGGCCAGACGATAGACCACGGGCGCATAGTCGGCGGGTTTGCCGGTGATCCGGTGGATTTTGCCCTTTCCGATTTTTTTGGAAAAGGGTTCCACTTCGTCCTTGCACCGTTCATCCAGCCAGAGAATGGCGGGTCTGAGGCGGTTGCCGTTGCGGTCTAACGGAACAAACGTCTCTCTTTGGTTGGAAACGGCCAGGGCTGAAATTCGTCCGGGATCAATCTGGCGGGTTATTTTTCGCAACGCCTTTTGCGCGGAAACCCACCAGTCGTCCGGGTCCTGTTCATAATAATTCGGCTGGGGCGAAAAAAGAGGGATGGCTTCATGGGCCTGTGCCGCAACGTTTCCGTTTTTGTCGAAGGCAATCGCCTTTGTGCCCGTGGTGCTGGAATCCAGGCCGATGACCAGATTTTCCATCTTTGCTTTAGGATGCGATTTCATTTCTTTTACGATGTCGGGAAGAAATTTAACAAATGGCCCCCGGTGGGGCGAGGCTCCTGACGAGCCGCTATGATAGGACCGTACCGCTGCGCGGCCATCGAACCTGGCGGCGCAGCAGCGCCGCCCTACCCATTGCCCCGATTGTCTATGGGAATTTGTATGAGTTCTAATCCACCGATATCATCGCCTTCATGACACCATCCCGGTAATGGGTCACCAGATCAAAGGCTTGCCGGGTTTCTTCCAGCGGGAAATGATGGGTCACCATCGCATCCATGTTTATTTGGCGGTGCTCCAGCAAATCAATCGCTTTTTGCGTGCAGTGGGCCTGCCGGCGTATGTTGATGACGGTGATTTCTTTTCGCCTTAATTCATGGATGGGGAAGGGAATTTCGTCTATTTCGGGGATTCCTACAATCACCAGGGTCCCTCCCGGTTTCAATAATTGCACAGCCTGGTCGAACGCGGCCTTGTCACCGCTGCACTCATAAACGACATCCACCAATAGCGGCTCGAGGTTCGAGATTTCCTTCACAATATCCGTGCGATCCGGATTGCCACACCATTTGGGATGCAGTTGTTGCGAAAAGGCCAGACGTTCAGGAATTTTATCCGTGACAAAAACATCGCCGGCATTTTTCGCGCGCAAGACATGGAAGACGGACATGCCGATGGGTCCGGCCCCAAGAATGGCGACACTGGCCTTGACCGGGAGACGGGACCGTTCGACCGCATAGACGGCTATGGCCAGCGGTTCGGACAAGGTCGCCTGCTCAAACGTCGTGCTGTCTTTTATCGGGAAACAACAAATTTCGGGAAGCACGATGTTCTCGCATAGGGCGCCTGCCAATTGTTTCGGGCATCCCAGAAAGAGAAGCTCGCGGCAGGTGTTTTCCCTTCCGGCCCGGCATTGATCGCAGTGCCCGCAATACACGGCCGGGTCAATGGCAATTCTTTGGCCGGGTTTTACCCGGGTTACTTTTTTCCCTGTCTGCTCGACAATACCAGCCGCCTCATGGCCGACGATAAAGGGAAATTGAATAATCTGGGAGCCGATTCTACCGGTGGTATAATAGTGAATGTCCGAACCGCAGACACCCACGGTTTTTATCCGGATGAGCACATCGATGTCCTTGGTTATTTTAGGTTCCGGCACCTGTCGGATTTCGAATTGTCTGATTCCGGTGAGTAATGCGGCTTTCATGAAACTGGCTGAACTGGCTGGCAGCTTTCTGGCATAAAATTGTTTATCGTCTAATTCATACCTACACGAAAGCGGCACGGTTGTCATTACGGAATGGATTCCACTGGAACGCGAGACGGAATGCGTCTCAATCCCTCTGCCACCCTCATCGTGTCCAAGCTCACGGTGATGACCTGCTGGGGAGGCGGAAGCCTCGTTCTCGAACCGTGAGTTCTGGCTCCTGAATTTTGATTCCTGTAAGTTAAGCGCATGTCTCCGGCAACTCATCTTTTCATGAGCTGGGTGATTGCGGCCAAAACGACCGACAACCCGCGCGATTGCCGGCTCGTCACCCTGGCCGGCATCCTGCCGGATGCCGACGGCCTTGGACTGATTGTGGACGCCGCCACCCGGGCGCTGGGTTATCGCGGCACGCTGTACTACGAGCATTACCATCACTTTTTGTTGCACGGGATTTACGGTGGGGTCGCGATTGCGGTGTTGCTGGCCTGTTTTGCACGTCACCGCTGGCGGGTGCTGTTGCTGGCGTTGCTGGTGTTCCATCTGCACCTGCTGTGCGACATCGCTGGTTCGCGCGGACCGGACCCCGATGATCTGTGGCCCATCTACTATTTCGGGCCGTTCAATAAAAATGTGATGTGGATTTGGAAGGGACAATGGCGGCTGGATTCATGGTTCAATGAGATCCTGTCCGTGGCGCTGTTTGTCTGGTCGCTGCGAATTGCCGTGCAACAGGGCTGGTCATTCGTGGGCGTGTTCAATCGCCGGCTGGACGAAAAATTTGTAGGCGTGCTGCGCCAATGGTCCGCCGCCTGGAGAGCGCGGCAGGCCGCGCCGAAATGAAGGCGGGAAACATGCCAACCACGCGAAAGTTCTGACCGGAAATTTTCTGGTGACTCACGGACTGGGCCGCAAGTTTTTAGCAGGAATTTAGTGCATGATGAGCCGCATGGCAAAGGCGGCAAAGAGCAAGCCCAGGGTTATGGAAAAAAGATGGCCATGCCATGCCATCGAAGCCGCAGCCGCCGGCCGGGGAAAATCCGGCGTGACGCCGGCAGCCAGGATCCGATCATAAAGATGCGGATGAGTCGTCCGATTCTTCGGCGACACTGCGGGCAAAAGACCGTCTTCGTAAAGTCGCGTCAAGGCGCGGGCGTAGGTCCCGGCATCGCCTTCGTTGGACTTCGCCATCTGGTCGGCGCGCGACTCCAGCTTTCGGCTGATCTTCCGATAAATACGGGGAACCGCCATGGTGTTTGCCAACAACCCAAAGAAGGCGATCAGGCCAAAGGAATGCATCAGCGGATTGAAAAAAAGCCACGGCAGGAACATCAGCAACTGGATGGATCGTGAGTATCGGGCCGGCCTTGATTCCGTCAGATGTGCCAGTTCGTGCGCGCAAATGGCGGCGACCTCATCGTCCGGAAGCAATTCGAGCAGGCGCTCCGTGAACAATAACTCTCGCGTACCCGGCATGGCGAAAGCCTGTGCCAGCGGAACCCGCATCAGCCAGACTTCGCGAAAAGGCACATTCATTTTGGATGCAGTATCGGTGGCAATCTTCCGTAAACGCTCCGGCGCCGGCAGGAACAAACCCAGTTTGCGTCCCATCCAGATCAAGCCGCCTCGCGACCAGATTACCCACAATCCAAGGACCGCCCCGCCGATGGCCCAGGCCAGCAAATTAAACTCGTCGGGCATCAACGCCACCGCGCCGATGAACACAAACCAGATCAGGAACCGCATCAGGCAGCCGATGGCGGCCTGACGCCACAAATCACGCACGGGAATTCGCGGGAAGACCTCATGATCCATGGGAACAGTTCCCGCCATGACGCCCAACGCCGCGACCATGCCCACGAACGCCCAAAGCGCCGAGGTCTCCGGCCAAATCAGCAGCACGGCCAGTGTGAGAGTGGCGGGCACAAACCAATGATTGGAAGTGGCCGCCGTTCGGACAGGAAATAAGACCCGGGCCTGTTCCGACCAATGTTTGGTCTTGCTGCGCCGCCACGGGATCAATGCCAGCCAGTTCGTGACCAACGTCACGCCAGCCGCCAGCACGGCTGCGCCGATAAGAATCAGTCCGTTCAACCTGGACACAAGAAAGCAGAACGCCGTGGAAAATAAAGCCGAAACCTTCGTGCCCTCGACTCTCGGCTTTCAGCCCTCGACTCTAATTTTCCTGCGCCTGCTGAATCACACAGGCCGTGAGTAGTTGGGTGACGTGTTTGAGAAACTGGTAGTTCAACGTGTCGGGCGTGTCGGTGCGACGATGATAGTTGTGGTTCCGAAACTCCGAAGTATCCGTCCACATCACCGCCGGGATCTTGTGGTCCCAGAACGGAGCGTGATCGCTGCGGGCCAGCACGGGGAAATATTTTTCCAGGCCGGGCTTCACATTCAAACCGGTCACGGGCAGTTCCGGCACATAGGCTCGGGCATGGCGCAACACCAGATCCATGGCCGTTGTGGAACGGCCATTTGCCAGCAGGCCGGGAAAATCGCCGGTGTCGCTGATCTTCACCGGCAGACCGGTCGGCAGGTGCTGGGAACCGGGCGCGGAACTGGCGTATCCCACCATTTCCAGCACGTGCGCGCAGCGGACGCGGAACCCGGCTTTCGGCAGATACGACCCTACAAAGTCGCGGCTGCCCAACAGGCCGTCCTCCTCGCAGTTGAAAGCGACAAAGACGACCGGCAAAACACCGGTTGCCAGAGACTGCACGCTGCCGCGCAACCCAGCATGGCGGCGACCGCGCTGCCGTTGTCATCCGCAGCCGGGCACATGGGCACGGAATCGTAATGCGCGCCAACCAGGACCATTTCCTCAAAGGATTTCTGCGGAAAGGCCAGCACATTTGAATACCGGCCCTGCCGTTCCACCCGAAATCCCATCGAATCAAAAACATCGCACAGCCATCTCGCCGTCGCCCGGTTTTGTTCCTGTTCCGCCTGGAAGTGTCGAGGTACAGAAATGCGCTCCACCCATTCGTGGAACTGGCGGTCGGAGACCATTTCCAGGAGCGTTTTGAGCCTGGGCAAAGGTTCGACCGCCCGGACTTTTCGCGAGTGAACGACTTTCATGATTCAACCATCTCTCAACTCCAAACCTTCAACCATCAATTTCCGCAGGCGGAGAATGTGACGATAAGCGGCGGATTGATTTTAACCACGGATGAACACGGCATAAAGCCGCGTGGCGGCCACGCCGCTATACGCGGATAAACACGAATTTTCGGAGGGCGGAGCTCTGCGAGGCCCCAATTTTTTAACCGCTAAACACTTAATGCATGAAACGGTTTTTACGCTAATTTCACAAATTTGCGCTAATTGGTGGAATTCGTGTCAAAAGGTTTTGCGCCTTCTGTGCCTCTTTCCGCCGTCATTCCATTTCGGTGCGACAAGCGCGACACCAATATCAACAACTCACCCCCGCTTAGTCCGCAGGCTTTTCGTGTCTGTACAATTATTGAAATAGCTATTTCAGGAATTGTATCATTAAGCAGACAGCTTGTCTCCGAACGCGGTGGCGATGATTTCGGGCTTCCGCCTTCGCTTGTTACGGTGCGACAAGTGGCATTCGCATCATCCGTGGTTGGATTTGTCTCCGAATGCAGTCGCAATAATCTCGGGTTTGGGCGGTTGGGATATTAAACTCACGACGGGCACGACCAGCAAGGGCAGGAGCATGGTGATGGCGCCGGCCAGCGGCACCCCGTCCGGTCCCCAGGTTGGAAACAGGATGCAGGCGCTGCCCAGTCCGACGCCGATGCCGGCATAAACCCCGGCCAACGTGGCCCGCTTCCAGAAAAGCCCGAACATGTACGGCGCCAGGAACACGCCCAGCAAAGTTCCCCATGACATGATCATCAGGTTGACGATGAAGGTGGGCTTCCTGAGGGCGATGAACAGTGAGCACCCCACAAAAACCGCGCAGAGCACGCGCAACAGCGCCATCGTTTGTTTTTGGTTTGCGTGCCGGTTCACGAATGCTCCGTAGATGTCAATGGCGATGGCCGAGCTGGAGACAAGAACCAGGGATGACAGGCTCGACATCGAGGCGGAAAAAACCATCAGCACGATAATCAGCACCAGCGAAACCGGCAAACCGGAGGTGGTGATGAAATGCGGCATGATCTTGTCCCAGATCGGGCCTTTGGCTCCCATCAACTCCGGCGGCAGCTTCGGGCCGTAAAACAGGTGGGTCAATGCGCCGCTGTAATACGCGCCAAACGACAGGAACAGCGCGAAAACCGTGGCGATGGTCATGGCCCGTTTCACGTCGGCCTTGCTGCGGATGGAATAAAACTTCTGCACCATCTGCGGCAGCGCCCACGGGCCGAAACTGGTGATCAACACCAGTGCCAGCAGCGTCAGCCAGCCCGGCGCGCTCACGGCCAGCCAGCTTCCGGCACCGAGTTGTTTAACCGCCGCGAGACCGGGCGCGGCGGAAGGGTCGGACAACAGCTGGTTGGTCGCGTTCACAAAGCCGCCCGTCTCCGGTCGGTGGGCCAGGAGATACACCATCACCAACACGCCTGTGAATTCGACAATGCCGCGGATGAAATCGCTGACGGCCACGGCGAAGTAGCCGCCCATGACCAGATACACGGCGGTCAACGCCGTCAGGAAATACAGCGCGTTTTCGTAGGGGATGTGCAGCGTCATCTCAAAGAGATAACTCAACCCCATCAACACCGAGGCGGAATAGGGGACCAGGAAGATAAACACCACCAGCGCGGCGACGACCTGCAAAGGCTTGTTGCCATAGCGGGCGCTGAGGAATTCCGGCATGGTGATGGCGTTGAGGCGCGTGGTCATGTCCCGCGTTCGACCGGCGAGCACCATCCAGGCGAGCAGCGTGCCGATGAAGGTGTTGCCCACCACAATCCACATGGTGTAGATGCCGAATCCCCAGCCCAGTTTGCCGGCGTAGCCGATGAAGAGCACGGCGGAGAAATAGGTGGTGCCGTAGGCAAACGCACTCATCCACGGCCCGAGCGTGCGGCCGCCAAGGAAGAAATCGCCTACGTTCCTGGTGCGTTGCATGCACCAGTAACCGACGGCGAGCATGACGAAGACATAGAGAACGACGAGCGAGATGTAGATAATAGGGCTCATAGGGTTCGCGGTATTACGCCGGATTTGACGGCAACGAAGCAAGCGGATTTGGCGGTCCAACCAGCGGGTATTTGACAATCAAAATAAGCGGATGAGAATAGCTAACGGTGGACAAAAAAAGCTGAAGGCTAAAGGCTGAAGTTATTTGCCGGACGCGGCAGTCCGCGTAAAAGGCTTCGGCTCACGCGGTGGAAAACATCGAACAACCAACATTCAACACTCAACATCCAATTGGGGTGAGACCGGCGCGAGACAGAAGTATGGGCAGGGCAGGAAACTTGAGTAAATGTACCTCTGTTGAATGACTAATGACGAAGCGCTAATGACTAAAGAATAACCAAGCACGAATGACAAAATGATTTCCAGCGTCCGACCGGGCATTCGGGATTCGATCTTTGGAATTATTTAGTCATTACGGTTTAGGGCTTAGGGTTTTTATTTCGCTCCGTTCCGCCGGCGCCCACACAAAAATGCAAACCATGCCCGCCTTCGGTCGCCCGTTTATGGATGTGGCGCTTGACGGGTGGCGGCGCTGCGGTATGGTTTCGTGGCCTTTGGAGAATTGACACATCATGAACGCAGACAACAAAAGCCCTTACAATGCCACCGTCATCGGACGGGAGGAAATCAACCCGCAACTGCTGGTTCTCCGCGTCCAACCCGACACAGCGATGTTCGATTTCAAGCCCGGCCAGTTCGCGGTGCTGGGTTTGCTCGGCCGTGAACCGCGCGTGCCGGAAGCGGCAGCGGAGGAACCGGTTTCCGAGCCGGACAAGATGATCCGCCGCGCGTACAGCATCGCGTCGTCCAGCGTGGAGCGCCGTTATGTGGAATTTTATCTTACGCTCATCACCAGCGGCCAGCTCACGCCGCGCCTGTTTGCGTTGAAGCATGGCAGCCACCTGTTTCTCGGACCGAAGGCCAGCGGCGTGTTCACGCTGGACCGCGTTCCAACGGGCAAAGCGGTCGTGCTCATCGCCACCGGGACGGGTCTGGCTCCTTACCTTTCGATGCTGCGTACGATGCTGGTAAATGAGACCCAACGCCGGTTCGTGGTCCTGCACGGCGCGCGCTTTGGCTGGGACCTGGGTTATCGCGGCGAACTCGAAAGCCTGGCCCGGCTGCGCCCGAACTTCACCTACATACCCAGCATCACGCGGCCCGATCAAGATCCGCATTTCCACGGGCGCACGGGACGAGTACAGGCGCTGGTGGAGCAGGGGGTGGTGGAAAAAGAATCCGGCGTCGCGCTGGATCCGGCACAGGCGGATGTCTTTCTCTGCGGCAATCCGGACATGGTTCAAGCCGTCAAGGCGATGCTTGAGGGCAGGGGTTTCAAGACCGACCAGCCCGGGAAACCGGGAACGATCCACGTCGAGGAATACTGGTGAGGGTTTTGCGAAAGGTGGGACAGGCTTCCAGCCTGTCTCTGTGGAAACAGGTTGTGGAACATCGGCAAAGCCCCTTTGGAAATGCCACCGCAAGGAATTTTGACGAAACGAACAGATCAATGGATAGGTCCAGTGTCCGGGCGCAACTTGGCACTGCCGCCGACTCCCTTTCCCCGCCCGAGCGGGGAGGGCCGGGGCGAGGGGATTTGAGCTTGAATAATCGGCCTCCTCTTGGCATGGTGCCAACAGATGGGTGACAACAAAGGGCCAAGACATGGGTAACAGTTTTTGGTTGGATTTGCCGGTTTTCCGCGGCCATGCCGTGGAAATATCTCTCGTTGGGCGAAGCGCGTCGT
>Ga0187868_1001500_pt1 | contig 16486 bp, 17 predicted proteins | sample June2016WEW_13_4_FD_133014 | JGI IMG/M metagenome (GOLD analysis project Ga0187868, IMG submission 133014) | Peatland microbial communities from SPRUCE experiment site at the Marcell Experimental Forest, Minnesota, USA - June2016WEW_13_40 | ecosystem: Environmental > Terrestrial > Soil >... | reverse complement strand
GAAGGCATCGTCAGCAGGGCAAGAAGGTTTCGCGCCGGCAGGAAGGTTTCGCCTCTTCGGTAAACCTGTGGCAGGGCAAGCAGCAATAAGAGAGTTTTCAAATATATATTTTGAAATATGTCACAATAGGAGGTTTCGAGCATGCCCCAGATAGAACTGGCAGGAAAGACGTATGAGGTGGATGAAGACGGGTTCCTTCAGGAACTGGACAAGTGGGGTGAAGAGTTCGCCCAGGCCTATGCGAAAGAGGAAGGCATCGAGGGGCAATTGACGGAAGAACACTGGAAGATTATCAACTATCTCAGGGATTATTTCCAGAAGTTCGGCATTGCGCCGATGATCCGCAAGCTATGCAAAGACAATGGCATCGATATGAAGAAGCTCTACGAGCTATTCCCGACTGGGCCTGCGAAGGGAGCCTGCAAGCTGGCCGGACTTTCGAAACCGACCGGGTGCGTCTAATGACAGGTTCAGCGTTCATCGCCGGTATCTTTCCCTATATAGCCGTGGTGCTTTGCCTGCTGGGAACGGCAGGGCGGTTTATTCACTGGCTGTTCCTGCCTGTCCACGTGAAATGGACATTATACCCCGTGCCGGAAGGACTCACGGATCAGTTGAAGTACATGGCGAAGGAGATGTTCACCTTCGAGACCCTTTACAAATTCAACCGGCGTCTCTGGTTCGGGTCGTTCTCCATGCACATGGCGATGGTGGGGGCTGTCCTTTTTTTCATACTGTACCTTGCGGGATGGTCGACGAAGCTTGTCGTACAGTTGTGCCTCTTGGTCCTCGTGATTGCTGCAACCTATATCGTGGGATTGCGTATCTACGATAAGAACCTTAGGCTCCTTTCAAACTTCGAGGAGTTCTTCAACGTTGTATTTCTGGGAGGCGTGGCTGCGGCAGGACTCGCGGCCTCTGTGCCCCATGTCCCCGTTTCGTTACGTTTGTACTTCCTGGGTTTGATCGAATTCCACCCCAACGCGTCATTCCTCTCCACGGTCCATATTTTGGGCGTGTTTCTCGGCGGACTTTTCTTGATGTATCTGCCGTTTAGCAAGATGATCCATTACGTCTCCAAGTACTTCACCTATCACCATATCAACTGGCAAAAAGAATGACAGCAGGGCATACATATATGACCAAAGAGAACGAACAGAGCAAGGAGACAGACCCGAAATATCCTTTCCGCAGCGAGAAGCTCCTGCCGCGCGAAGAGAGGGTGGTACGTTTCCTCGAGACCCTCCAGGAGATACTGGGCGCGAAGATATACAATCTGCCTCTGGAGACGTATCTTGGCACTTGCGCCAAGTGTAACAACTGTGCGGAGCAGTGCCAGGTATATCAGGCCTCACGTGACCCGCATGATTTGCCTGCCTGGCGGTCCGATCTCCTGCGCAAGGTTTACAAGAAATATTTCACCACCTCGGGAAAGCTCTTCGGCAAGCTCGTAGGTGCAGAGGCGCTTTCGGAAGAAGACATCGACAACATGGTGGATGCCTTCTACAGGTGCAACATGTGCCGGCGCTGCGGTGTCAACTGCCCATTGGCCATCGATAACGCGCTGATCACACGTGTCGGCAGGGTTATATTAGCGCAGCTCGGTTTCGTCCCTACGAATATGACCTTGAGCACCAGGACTCAGCTCGGAGAGATAGGGAATACATCCGCCATTCCCAAGGCGGCCTTCATAAACACACTCGATTTTCTCGAAGAGGAATTGCGGGATGAGACAGGCATCACCATTTCCATCCCCCGCGACGTAGAAGGCGCAGAGTTCTTCTTTGCCGCTCCGGTGAGCGACTACATCATGGAGGCGGATACCCTCCTGGGCATCGCCAAGACGTTTTATGCCGCCGGGGCAAGCTGGACCGTCAGCATGGAAAACTTCGACGCCATCAATTACGGGCTCTTTTACAGCGACGTGGATTTGGAGAAGGTCCTTAACCGCCTTCTGGAAGCTGCCAACAGTCTCAAATGCAAAACCATCGTCATCGGCGAATGCGGCCACTCCACAAAGGTCGGTCTCCTCTTTCAAAAGATTTACGGAAGGCCGGAGTACCAGGGCATGAAGGTCAAGAACATCATCGAGGTGAGCCACAGCTTCCTCAAGGAAGGAAAACTAACGTTCGATCCAACGAAGAACCCGGAGACTGTAACCTATCACGATCCCTGTAATCTGGGACGAGGTTCGGGTCTCTATGAACAGCCGCGGGAACTGTTGAAGGCGGCGGTGATGAATTTCGTAGAAATGACTCCGAACCGGCAGATGAACTATTGCTGCGGCGGCGGCGGCGGGCTTGTAGTAGTCGAGGATCTGCACGACTGGCGGATGTCCTCAGGCGGGCTTAAGAAAGCCGAGCAGCTCCGCATGACGGGCGCGAAGCTCGTCTGCGCCCCTTGCGCCAACTGCAAAAAACAGATCCGGGAACTTATCCAGGTTCATAAACTGGATATCGATGTTGTGGGACTCCACGATCTTCTCGGAAAGGCAATCGTCTTATCGGGGAAGGCATAAAATAATAACGGCCTTGAAAAGGTAACAGATAATGAACATGGTCTTTTCTCTTCTTGCCGTCGTGATCCTGATCTTTATCGCCATGGGCGGGGTCGTGATTCCAAGCCTCAAGCCTGTTTTTTTCATCGTCATCCCGTGCAGCGCTTTTGCTGTTTTTGTGGCAGGCTTTGTCTGGCGCATTTTATCCTGGGGAAGATTGCCTGTCCCTTTTTCTATACCCACAACCTGTGGTCAGGAGAAATCACTGCCCTGGGTCAAGTGCGATTATCTGGAAAGTCCTCCGTGCACTGCGACTGTCATCGGCAGGATGGCTCTGGAAGTTTTCCTCTTCCGTTCGCTTTTCAGAAACACCCGGCTGTATCTCTACGATGACCGGCCAGTTTATTCGAGCGCCAAGTGGCTCTGGTTCTTCGCGCTTCTCTTTCACTGGTCTATGCTCGTAATTATTTTGCGGCACATGCGATTTTTCATCGAGCCCGTCACTCCGTTCATCAACGGCCTTGCAGCCCTAGATGGTTTTTTTGATATTGCCATACCGACATTATTCTTGAGCGATGCAGCGATTGTCCTGGCATTAACATTCCTATTTTTGCGTAGGGTCGTTGTCTCGCAGCTCCGTTACATCTCTCTTTTCACAGATTATTTCGCCGTTGCTCTAATCCTGGGCATTGCGGTTACAGGCATCCTCATAAGGAATTTCTTCCCCGTCGATATCGAAGAGATAAAGGCCATGGCCCTGGGCTGGGTGATATTTTCGCCCTATGTCCCCAAAGGAATGAGCGCTCTTTTTTATATTCACCTTTTTCTCGTCTCAATACTCCTCGCCTGGTTTCCATTCAGCAAACTCATGCACATGGGGGGAGTATTTCTCAGTCCGACGCGGAACATGGCGAACGACAGCAGGATGAGGAGGCACATCAATCCCTGGAATGCGCCCGTCAAGGTTCACACTTACGAGGAATACGAGGACGAATACCGGGACAAGATGAAGGCGGCAGGATTGCCGTTGGACAAGGAGTAGACATGTCCATCAAGATACCCAAACCTGAGGAGATGATCAGGATCAACTACAAGCCGCCGCGGACGCCGTGGATAGATACCCCTGTCGATTTCCGGCCGGGTACGTTCAGCTACAGCGGAGCCGCGAAGAATCTCATCTATCTGGGCTTGCCGAACCCTAGGGCATGGCAGCCCTACGAAGAGGATTGGAAGCTGCCGGAGAACTGGAAGGAGATCATCATCGAGGGGATGCGGGAGCGTCTGCATAAATACCGCTCGTTCAGACTATTCTTGGATCTGTGCGTGCGGTGCGGTGCCTGCGCGGACAAATGTCACTTCTACATCGGTGGCGGCGATCCAAAGAATATGCCTGTCCTCCGCGCTGAGCTCCTGCGCTCCGTCTATCGCCGCTACTTCACTGAATCGGGAAAGCGTTTCGGCAGGCTTGCCGGCGCGCGTGATCTCACTCTCCCTGTCCTCAGGGAGTGGTTCTACTACTTTTACCAGTGTACGGAGTGCCGTAGGTGTTCCGTGTATTGCCCTTACGGCATCGACCAGGCGGAGATCACCATAATGGGCAGGGAGCTCCTCAATCTCCTCGGATGCACCATCAACTGGGTTATAGAGCCGGTGGCGAACTCCTTCCGGACGGGAAATCACCTCGGCATCCAACCCGGCGGCATCAAGGACATGCTCGAATTCCTGGCTGATGACATAGAGGAAAGGACGGGGGTGCGCGTTGAGGTCCCCATCAACAAGAATGGTGCGGAAATACTCTTCATCACTCCTTCCGGCGACTATTTCGCAGACCCGGGGACGTACACGTGCATGGGGTACATGATGCTCTTCCACGAGATAGGCCTGAATTACACCTTCAGCACCTACGCCTCCGAAGGGGGGAACTTCGGCCTCTTTACATCTCATGAGATGGTGAAGCGCCTCAACAACAAGATTTATGCAGAAGCGAAGCGGCTGGGGGTCAAGTGGCTCATTGGGGGCGAGTGCGGCCACATGTGGCGTGTCATCCATCAATACATGGATACGATGAACGGTCCAGCCGATTTTCTTGCAGAGCCGGTGTCTCCCATAACGGGGACGCTCTTTGAAAACGCCCGGTCGACGAAGATGGTGCATATCGCGGAATTCACGGCTGATCTGATAAAACATGGAAAACTGAAATTGGATCCCACTCGGAACGATCATCTGTGCATCACCTTCCATGATTCCTGCAATCCCGCGCGCGGCATGGGACTCTTTGAAGAGCCACGGTACATCATCAGGAATTCCGTGGGGCATTTCTACGAGATGCCCGAAGACACCATCCGAGAGAAGACCTTGTGTTGCGGCGGCGGCGCCGGTCTCGGGAACGACGAAAACATCGAGATGCGGATGCGGGGGGGGATGCCGAGGGCAATGGCGGTCAAGCATGTCAAGGAAAAGCACGGCGTGAATCAGATCGCCTGCATGTGCGCCATCGACCGCTCGACGCTGACCTCGCTGATGGACTACTGGGTGCCCGGAGTTACGGTGACGGGTGTCCATGAACTCTTGGCCAATGCTCTTGTGATGAAGGGAGAAAAGAAAAGAACAACGGACCTGCGCGGCGAGCCGCTGAAGGAGAGAACAACAGATGAGGCTCTATAACCGGGGGATAATTGTCGCAGGGATTACAGTCTTCGCGGTAGTTGTTACCTTCCCGTTCTGGTACGCCGGTGGGAAGGCCGTACCACAGCCGGTGATCGAGCTGAACACACCTGCAATCGAGAGGCTTGCGGATAAGCGCTGCGTGGAGGATACTGCCTTCATGCGGGATAATCATATGAAACTTTTGGCGTCATGGCGGGAGAGCGTGGTACGGAAAAATATCCGCGTGTACACGGCAAAGGACGGAAGGATATTTGAAATGGGTCTCACCGGGAACTGCCTCGCATGTCATGAAAATAAGACCCGTTTCTGCGACCGGTGCCATGATTATGCCGGAGTCAAACCGACCTGCTGGAACTGCCATATCAACCCCGAGGAGGGCCTGTGATGGTGTCCACCAGGAGAGAATTTCTGATTATAGCGGGCCTGTCGGCCATCGGCGCTGCCTGCCCGCCCCTGGGCAGGATCATCGCCAAAGAGACGTCATCATGGGGGAGTCGTCTCCCGGGCGCACCGGGGCGCGTCCCGGCCCTGAAGGCGAAGCGTTGGGCCATGGTGGTGGATGCAAACAAGTGCTCCGGCGACTGTACAGACTGCATGACCGCCTGTCATGAAGCACATAATGTCCCGGCTATAGGGAATGTCAAGCAGGAGGTCAAATGGATCTGGCCGGAGCGGTTTGAGGACGTATTTCCTGCGGAAAGCCATGCCTACATTCAGGAGTCCGTCCGAAAACAGATTATACCGGTTCTATGCAACCACTGCGACAACCCGCCTTGTGTGCGTGTCTGTCCCACGGGTGCCACGTTCAGAAGAGCCGACGGCATAGTGATGATGGATTCGCACCGCTGCATCGGATGCAAGATCTGTCTTGCCGCCTGTCCTTTCGGGGCGAGAAGCATAAACTTTGTGAACCCCCGCCCATTCATCCGCAAGTTCAACCCCGACTTCCCGACGCGCACCAAGGGAGTGATCGAAAAATGCAATTTCTGCGAAGAGCGCCTGGCGAGGGGCATTCTCCCGGCATGCGTCATGGCCTGTCAGGAAAAGGCCCTGGTCTTCGGGGACGTGGATGATCCAAACTCGAAAGTTCGTCAGATACTTGACAGGAAATTCTCGATCCGCCGGAGGGCGGAGCTGGGAACGAAACCGCAGGTCTATTACATTCTGTGAGGTTACCATGCTGGAAAAAGCGCTGACAGGAAGCCGCCGCTACAGGATCTTGGTGGGAATCCTTCTTGCTATCTTCGGGATGGGCGTATATTTCTACCTCCGTCAGCTTGAGTTCGGCTTGGGTCTCACCGGCATGAGCCGCGATGTGTCATGGGGATTGTACATCTCCCAGTTCACCTTCCTTGTTGGGATCGCCGCCTCGGCGGTGATGGTTGTCCTCCCCTACTATCTGCACGACTACAAGGCATTTGGAAGAATCACCGTGCTCGGGGAATTTCTCGCCATAGCCGCTGTTATCATGTGCGTCACTTTTATCTTCGTCAATCTCGGCCAGCCTGCACGGGTACTGAATGTCATGTTCCATCCATCTCTCACGTCCGTGCTCTTCTGGGACATGGTGGTAATCGGTGTCTATCTTGTGCTCAATGTGATCACGGGCTGGACGGTTCTCTCGAGCGTGAAAGAAGGAGTGCCGCCGCCGGCATGGGTGAAGCCTTTTATCTATCTCTCCATCCCCTGGGCCATCAGCATCCATACCGTGACGGCCTTCATCTATGCCGGCATGCCCGGGAGGAGTTTCTGGCTCACGGCGATCATGGCCCCCCGGTTCCTGGCAGCAGCCTTCGCTTCCGGCCCTGCGCTTCTGATCCTGTTGTGCCTCGTGCTCCGGCGCTTCGGTGGATTTGACGCCAGGAAGGATGCGATTCAAGCCATGGCCAAGATCGTGACCTATGCCTTCATTGCGACCATATTCTTCGTAGTGGTGGAGCTCTGGACTGTTTTCTACAGTCAGGTTCCGGACGACATGGAGCATTACCGTTTGCTCTTCATGGGACTCAAAGGCTATAACACCATTGCTCACGGGATGACTGTTTCGGTCATCTCAGCCGCTGTTGCCCTCGTGTTCTTGATCGATCCACGGACACGGAAAAAAGAAACTTTTCTGGCCGCGGCCTGCGTCTTGGTATTTCTTTCCCTCTGGATAGAAAAGGGCCTCGGCCTGATGGTGACCGGCTTCGTTCCCTCGCCCCTCGGGCACATCACCCGCTACACCCCCACAGGACCGGAAGTGGCAATTGCCATCGGTATCTGGGCCATGGGGTTCTTGATTATTACGGTGCTCTACAAGATTTTTATCTCCGTAAGAGAGGCCGCGGAGCTGGATTAAGATAAGTAATTGTGGCCGCAAAAACCTTAGTGTCGATTTGTGTCCCAGTCTCGGCGCCATAAGTATCAGTCTTGATGCGTAGTACGACGCGGATAACGAGATAAAAGAAGCTTCGTATCGGCCTCACCAGGGTTCCTGTCAAGGCTCTTTTACCCCGTCTTTTTTGAGGTTAAATTTTTTATGTGTAAAATCAGTGTGTAGATTTTAGAAACGACTTGACACTTCTAACACCCTCCACACTCTTGGCATGAGCAGTGGCCTTGGTGATTTCCTTGCTGGATTTTACAATGCCAAGTAAAACAACATTGCATTGAACAACCTTGACGTCGATGTTCGTCGACCAGATATCCTTGTCCGCAACGAGTTTGGCATCAACCTTTTCTCTTATCGCCAGGTTATCGCTCGTCCCACACGTATCGCTCTTTTTCTTCAAAAGAATGTATATATGGATAGATCTTACTCCTTCAACACCTTTTGCTATTGTTATAGCCCTTTCTTTTTGCGGTTCCCTATCATATTCACCTACCAGATATACGTTCCCGTTGTAGCAGTAAGCTGATATATCAAGGGCCTTGACGTCACTGTCTTCAAGAAATTTTGTTTGGATGGTAGTTGTTATCTTTGCGTCTGAAGCAACGGTGCCTGCCTTTCGTTCTTCTACTGCCACTCCATAGATTGTTGTACACCCGGCAATAACCAGTAGAAGCAAGAAATGGATGATGACAATATGTCTTTTCATATGTTATTTTCTCTCTTTTTATTCTTATCATCATAAAATGCAATAGATAAAATGCGTGCGTTGCCCGTAAAAGTCTGATTTTGATTGACAATTATAGTCTTTCGTTCAATAATCATCAACAACTAATAGCCAGTAATGTTCAAATTTCTACGAGCTTTAGATCATGGGATAATAGAAAGACGCAAGTTAGTGACTATACCCGTTAAATGAACAAGCATCCCCGTAGTGGGGACTCCACAAATTTTTGTTGCTTCGTATCAAAAAATTCTGTAAATATATTGACGCATGGATATTTTCTCGCAGTCTCAATCGGGGTGCTGTAGTTGACATGGGAAAAGAGATTAAGAATAAGCTCCAGAAATCAAACTTCGATGTTATCATCGACAAGATTCCTTTTTTGTCCTGCCTATCAGAAGATGAAGTAGCAGGTCTGAGAAAAGACGTCATTGAGAAACGCTTTAAGAAAAAGCAGATCATCCTGCAAGAAGAGGATACCCTCAATTACCTCTACTTTGTTTATTCCGGCAAGGTGAAGGTAGTTCAACTCAGCTCGGAAGGACAGGAGAGGATCCTTCAGATCCGAAAGAGAGGTGATTTCTTCGGTGAGATGGCCATACTTGATGGGAAGACCGAACCGGCCACAGTCGTTGCCATGGAGGAGACGAACGTCGGATTTATTTCTGCGAGAGCTTTTGAAAGGCATCTTTTGGTGAACCCGAACGCACTTAAAGGCATTATATCCCTGCTCTGCCAACGTTTAAGGGAGGCATGGCTGATGCAAAAGGTGTTGAGCTTTGCCGACGCGGAGCAGCGAATAAGAGCGGTATTGAAAAACATTGGTGACCAGTTCGGGGTCAAGGATCAGAGAGGAACGATTGTCAACTTAAGGCTCAAACACAAAGACATTGCTGAACTCGCATCGACCGCAAGAGAAACAGTCACCCGTTCACTCAAACGCTTTGTCCAGGCGAAAGAGGTTGAAATTTTAGAGAACAATTATATCCTCCTGAAGCCTGACTTTTTCAAAATGACTGATCTTTAGAAATCAATTCTCAGCACTGCTGCGCTTTCAACTCCCTCGGCTTGAGCATTGCGTAAGCGAAGCGCATCACCGATGTAGGCACATTTCTCTCTGCGCCCATACGCACAACGATGCCGATCAATGACTCCAGCTCGGATGGCTTCCCGGCCTCAACATCACGCTGCATCGATGGCTTTATGCCTGGTGCGCTGCTGTCAATGAAGGCTTGTGTCTTGGCTAGTATGTCCTCATCAAGTTTCACGCCTCTGGCTCTCGCTACCGCCACCACTTCGCCGATAGCCTCGCCGAGCAAGGCGCGTGCTTCCGGGACGCCGCGGTACTCGCCGAAGGTCACGCGTGTCAGGCTGCCCATGGCGCTTACGGATGAAATGAAGACGAATTTAGTCCACAGGACTTTCAGGATATTATCGCTTATCTCAACTGTAGCACCGGTTTCCTTAAGCACATCGCAGACGGCAGTCAGCCGCGGTGTCGTCTTTCCGCTGAATTCACCCAAAGCAATGCGGCGGAATTCACTATACTGACCTATGACGCCAGGCGCTTCGATTGCTGCGGAAAGCCACGTAGCTCCACCCAACATGTGATCCATTCCTACGACCTGGCCGATGCGATCTGCCGCGTCTACCCCGTTCTGCAGAGGAACTACCACTGTGTCCTTGCCAACCATGAGTTTCATCGCCCTTGCCGCTTCGTCGGTCTGATAAGTCTTTGTTGCAAATATTATGATGTCGACCGGTCCGACGTCAGCAGGTTTGTCAGTTGCCCTGGCCTTCAAGACTTGGAAATCACCATAGATACTCTTAACTTGCAGGCCATTCTTGCGTATTGCCTGAAGATGCGCGCCACGGGCAATGAACGTCACGTCTTTGCCTGCCTTCGCAAGCAGTCCCCCGTAGTATCCTCCAACTCCACCAGTTCCCATAATTGCGATTTTCATGTCCACCTCCCGGAAGGATGATGATGATTACATCTCATCTTCTATTGTAATATATAGATAAATTTTTACAAATAGAATCCTAGAACTTGATCATACATTTAGCAGTCTTAAAATATTGTGACATACGATATTTTCGAAATCCTCTTTTCCCAGGCTCATCCCCAATACTTCCTGAAGCTCGCCGCCGGGTGTCCCGAATGGGAAATCGCTTCCGAAAAGGATTCTCCTGCTTCCATACCTGACAATGAATTGTGCAATCTCCTGACGAGAGGCCAGTGCGGTATCGGCATATACCATTTCGTCATCCCAGGTCCACGACTTGAAGAGCGCGGAAAAGCCTCCATTCAGTCCACCCAAGTGGGGAATGATGACTGTGGTTCTTCCACGGACTCTTCTTATGAAAGAGCGGGTGTTTGCGAAAGATTCTTCCAGGACAACGGGCAGCTTCAGGCGATAGACCTCCTGTAAGAATGCTTCACAGAGAGGATCATCGTAATGATAGACTGGTTCATATTCATGGCGATGCCACTTAACTGCTTTATAGCCTTTCTTCAGCTCATCCTTCCTGAAGTCGTTCCATACAAAGTAATAGGCAAAGAAATTATGATGGGATCGCTGGATGTCGAGCACATACTGGTTGGCCTGCTGCCTGCAGTTGACCCAGGAGAAATTGTCTTTGAAGTCATAGTCGTATCGGTCATAAATATCCTCGACAGGTGCAAAGAGGCATGCACCCTGGATTCCCGCAGAATCAAGGTATCTCTTGATATCTTCAAAGGGCAGATTGGAATTCTGGACACCGCAGTGCATATGGGAATCAATAATCATCGTACTCATCTAACATTCCCTTAAGTCTACTCTTGCGGATAGGAACGCAGGGGGATTTTGCTAGAAAAAAATCCTCTGAGGCTTCTTTCATGATACAGTGGAAAAAAAGGCAAGAAAACGTAAAACCCCGTCATCATGTGAATTCGAGAAATGGGTTTCACAAGAATGGCAAAAATCACAATTATTGGACTGAACCTAACTTACTTTTTTTTGGCCTTGGCGGCTGGCTTTTTCCAGGCCTTCTTGGCAACCTTTTTTGCTGTTGCTTTCTTCGCTTTTGCGGCGGGTTTTGCCTTTTTCTTTGCCTTGGCGGGAGCCTTCATCTTGACCATTGGCTCTTCACAGCAAATCAGTCCACCCGCCGCGCAGCCGCATTCTTCGTCTACTACAACGACAAGATCGCATACTTCACACGTCAAATAATCTCCTTCTTTCAACGTTGCCATTCTCTTCACCCTCCTCTAATTGTTTTTCCTCAGTCCCTCACGGACCGGTTCGATGATCATATGTAAATTATTCTATAATACACATGGTGATTGTCAAGACATTATGCGATTTATTTTTTGGGGAAAGATCCTGTGTGCTATCAACCTCTACGAGTGTAACAAATTGTTATGCTATGATGGTTGAATGTTTTTCACGAAATCGTTGATGACTTCCGCTATTACTTGCGGCTGTTCCATAGGGATCAGATGTCCTGCATCTTTCACGACGGCATGAGTGCCTTTCTTCAGCATGGAGGCAATCCGTTTGAAGTCGACAAAGTTTTTAGTATCACTATATTCTCCCTCAATGACAAGGACAGGGCACGAAACCTCCGGCAGTAAAGGCCACGGGTTATACTGCGCGCCCCCCATGAAGAGGCCTGCTTCCATCTCGGGCTTACAGACCAATTGAAGCCCGCCCCCCTCTTTCGGTTCCATGCCATACGCAACATAGAGCTCAAGCATTTCATCGTTCCATTTCTTGAAGAGCTCTCTCGATCCGAGATAATCCATAGCCTCTGACTCGTTCTTCCAGTAGTTCCTCCGTTTAATTGCCAGGGAAGCCAGGGGGTGGTCTTTTACGGTAATCTTAACGCGATAGAAATCATCGGGGAGGAGGATGGGCTCTATCAGGACCATGCCTTTTGCTTTTACGCCGCAGGCTACATTTGCAATCGTGCAAATAGTTGCTCCCATGGAATGGCCCACGAGGAACGCATCGCCGATACCGATGCTGCCCAAAAGAGCGGCAACGTCTCTCGCAATCTTTGCCCAGCCGAGGCCGCCCTTTTCAGGATCTTCTATGCGATAGTCGCACATGTAGGGGGCGATGATCTTGTATGATGGATATAATTCCCTTGCTATAGGATGCCATAGCCAGGGCGAGAACCCTGTCGCGTGAAGAAGGACTAGTGCAGGTCCGCGGCCGTCGTATAAGAGATATGGTAGATGAGCGCTACCAACATCCTGAGTCATCAGTATGGGTTTTACCGGGCCCTTCGCTTTGACAGTCATATCAATATCCCCTTCCTTCCTTTATGAACAACTGACACTATTACCTCACATCAATATTATCAATGCGACAAATTTTCAATCCCTTTCGCCAAGGGAGGACGTAATAGTCAAAAGACGGGAGAATGTAAATGCCGCTACAATATAGAGTGAGACGGCTATCAGAATAATGGATTTGAAACCCCAACTAATGGCGATTAACACTGTTGTCGAACTTCCGATAACGGAAAAGAAACCGTTTATGCTCCACGCCCAGGCGATAACAGCCTCTCTTTCTGTTGCGAACGCCCTCAGTCCCGACGGAAAGGGGATACCCATGGGAATGGCGAGTGGAGCGATGAGTAGGCTGCATGAAATCATTCTTAGCCAGAGGGGGAGTCCTGCGAGGACATTATGCAGCCATCCGTTGGCAGTAATGAAAGTCACGCCCACTAGACCAATGACGAATACAGGCCAAAATATGTGTTTCGATTTTACTGAACAGGCATTCCTTGCGATCAGGCTTCCTACCCCCGAATACACGAGGAATGAGCCGATTACGACAATTGCGGAGAAGACGGGATCATAAAGATAGCGGATGAATTGCTGGAGAATGGATATCTCGAGGAACATATACGCCAGGCCTAGAGAACCGAAATAAACGAGAATTGAAGTGATGCCTCTGTAAGAGGGAAAAATGAAAGGCATGGGAGCCAGGATAAATATTATGCCTAAGAGGGACACGATGCATGCTGTAATCCACACCAGTATATATCCCCAATCCAGGAAAGGGATCAGGGCGCGGTTGGATGAGCTGAGATATTCCTTGAGCATTTCAATTTTAAAAAAATGGGAAAAGAAAGGCCGGTCGTCTGTGGCTGGTTTTACATAGTAGGGATATGTTTCGTAGAACTTGTCTCTATTCTCAGATAATAGGCTGATTGCGGCAGAATAAAAAGGGTTGCCTTCAAACTTATTAAAGATATTTGTCTCTTCTTCTGTAACTCCCGGATAATAGGAAATATCGAAAAGGTGTGCCTTGCAGAATTCCTTCACGGCTCCTGTCTCTTTCTCGTGAAAGCTGCCGTTTTTCACAACGAGCGTGGCGGTTTGCCAGCTCCTGATCATGACGACTGATTGGGCAGGCGCATTCTTGGCGCGCTGTTCAATAGCTTCGATAGCCATGGCGAGGAGCTTGATGTTATCCCGCGGAGGATTCTTAATCCATGTGGAGATGGAGAGTATACCTCCAGGCGTGAGGCGCTCCATGCACATCCCTATTGCCTCTTTAGTAAAAAGATAGTTTTCGTTGAGAGAATAAACTCCGGCAGATGCGGCTGCCGGGGACTCCAGGAGGCTGATCTCTATGAGATCAAAACGCTCTTCCGTCCTTTGTAAATATCCCCGACCTTCTTCGACAAATACATGGGTATCTGCAGGACTATATATGTCTCCACTGAATGTCCTATATGGTCCCTGTAGCAGCCGGATGATGTCCCTATTCATCTCCAAAACGGAGACGCTTTTGGCCGCGTGGTACATGGCATTGAGTATTTCCGTTCCGGAGCCGCCGCCGATAATGAGCACATGAGGGCGGTTTAGAATCTTATAAGCGACTGAGTTAGTGCGGTAATCCATGAAGCGGACATCATTTAGATTGCCCGAGAACTGATTTATTGCGCCGACCGTGTTTCCATCGAGAAAGAGACCCTTCTGCCTGGGAAGCGGGTATGGACAGTTTAAACTTAGATCAGGAAGATAATGGTAGGCAGGGGTGTCCAGTACCGTAACCAGACCAAGAAGACCAAAAATTTCCATTTCTTTTTTTGCCGCTATGAGATTTTCAGCCTGGGCGAGTTCTTTGAAATTACTCATCGGGAGCGGCAGGGAACGGAACAAGAAAATATAGATGAGCATCGCGATAACACCGGCTACTAAAACGGTTCCCCGTTGCACATGGCTCGTGCTCCCTCCCATAGCTGCAAAAATTGTCATTAGCGTAATTGTAAACATGATTCCATAAGGTCCGATATGAAAAAAAGTGAGAAGGACAATCATACTCCCCAGACCTGAACCCGCCAGGTTGGCAAAATATATTCTATGGATGTAATTGGAAGCGACGACGAAGCTGACTCCGATGCAAAGGCCGCCGAGAAAAAAAGGGATGAAGATGGAAAGGCTTAGATATAAGAGATGGTAAATCTCGCTCTTGTCCCAGATAATCATAAGCGGATTGAAGGCAATCATCCTGCTTAGATAGTCGTTCATCCACATCGAAAATGCTAAAAGAAGCGCGCAGGAAAAAAGGACAAGCGGGAAATGATTCTTCAGAGTTCTCCGGAAAAGGAAGATGACGGTGCCGCTGGCACCGAAGCCGAGGAGGGCAATGCTGATGATGAGATAAGCGAAATGATACCAGTATTGTATGGAGAACATCTTGAAGAGCAGAATCTGGTAGGAGATGAGTGCTGCGGAAATAAAAAAGACGGAAACCTGAATACGTCTTATTGACAGTTTGGCGGCCATGATCAATTGTGCCTGCCGGTCAGTGGAACAAAACGCACGGGGATCAGGTTTCTCGTAGTTACATTGCCATCTTTATCCTTAGTTACCAGGACAAGATTATGAACCAGGAAGGAGCCTCCCACGGGGATGACCATCCTGCCATTGTTCTTGAGCTGTTCTATGAGGGGCGGTGGAATGTGACCGGCTGCTGCGGTTACTATGATGGCATCAAACGGCGCATATCTATTCCAGCCGTAGTAACCGTCACCGATTGCGACTTCAATATTATGGTAGCCTAAATCTTTCAGGCGGACGGCGGCAGACTTTGCCAGTTCCGGGATAATTTCGATTGTGTAGACCTGCTTGACGATGGGTGAAAGAATTGCGGCTTGGTAACCTGATCCCGTGCCGACTTCCAGAACTCTGCTGTTCTTGTTTAGATTCAGGACCTCCGTCATGTACGCCACAATATATGGCTGGGAGATGGTCTGTCCATATCCTATTGGCAAGGGGCTATCGTTATAGGCCCTGTTCAGATAATTGTCCGAAACGAATTTATGGCGAGGCACTACCATCATTGCCTCTATCACACTGCGGTCCTTTATTCCCCTTTCCATAATCTGGTCTTTCACCATTGCCAGTCTCTGTTCCTGGAAATCATAATCGGCGAACTCGGCGGCATGTACTCGGGGACTAGCTCTATGGGATGACAGAAGAGCGATGACGCTGATAATAAAAAGGGAGCTGAATAGAAAACTGGTGGGCCTGTTCTTCATAGATGCTCTAGCTACTTGCAACGGAAAAAAAGCGAACAGGAAATCCGGTATCAATAGAGTATGAAAAGACGATGCTCACATGGTTACGACAACATGTGCGCTATCGAACAATTTAGAAAACAAACACAGCAGCGGCGACGACCGTGGTATACCCTGAATTTTTTACAATCGCGGACTGGGTCACGTTGCGTGTTCTGACTATCTTGCCGCTGATCTTAAATATCTCCTTTTTCTCGTCCCAGCTTTCATCGACATCAAAATCGATGCCCAACGTGGATGCCAGCATAGCGGCAGCAAGGTCTTCAGCATAATCCCCGGCCTGCTTCTCCGTCTGACCGAATGCATGATGTTCACTTATATATCCGTAAGATGATACATCCGCCGGGACTGCACAGCCCACGGAAGCGGCCAGGAGTCTCTTCGGCTCATTACTGCAGCAGCGGCTCATGACACAGAAGGTCATTGCGCCGGGAACCATTTGCTTCAGCCCCTGGGCCTTTGATACCATCTTGCACTGTGGCGGGAATATGCTCGATACCTGAACAAGGTTGAATTTTTCTATGTCCGCGTCTCTCAGGGCTCGTTCAAACGAGTGGAGTTCATCCTTATGTGTGCCGACACCCTTTGTAAAGAAAATTTTCTTGGGAACAAGATATTCCATCGCCGCCTCCTAAAATTCATT
>Ga0187868_1001494_pt1 | contig 16505 bp, 12 predicted proteins | sample June2016WEW_13_4_FD_133014 | JGI IMG/M metagenome (GOLD analysis project Ga0187868, IMG submission 133014) | Peatland microbial communities from SPRUCE experiment site at the Marcell Experimental Forest, Minnesota, USA - June2016WEW_13_40 | ecosystem: Environmental > Terrestrial > Soil >... | reverse complement strand
CGGCAAGAACGTCGGCCCGATCAATAAACTGCGGCTGTCCGGCGACCATACCGCTTCGCCAAGTGGATCCTCCGGCGCATTCCACAGCGGCCAGGATTTTGCGTGCCGGATGTCAATGATCCAATACCGCCGGATCAAGTTCGGACCGCCGGGGTGCTGGCGCGCTCCCGGAAGGTAAAAGTCCTTGAGGATGTGCTCGGTGTACCGATCCCAGTCGGCGGGAACTTCCCCGGCCGGCCGCACCGCAATCGCATAGTTGCCATCGGGTGAAAGTTTCAGTAGCTCGGGAGTCGTCGACCAAACCCGGCCGGGTTCTCGGATCTCTCGCGGCAAATTGTCCGAGTGCGACGAGACGAATGTCTTGTAGTGCAATCCCCGAATCCATCCGTCAACATGACCATTTAGGAGCGAATCAATCGACTGGTCCGTGACCGCAAAACCGGTCCGTCGCATGAGCGACGCGTTCGTTCGATCTTGGGGCACCTCGGCCGTGAAGACAATCGTCCGGCCATCCCGGCTGATGTCATACTCCACGATCGGCGTCGAATGGTGAGTCAAGGTCTCCAGTCGCCCGGTCCTAACATCCAGCTCGACAACCTGCGGTACCTCCCCGCCGCCATCCCACAAGAAGGCCACGTGCTCGTTGTCATCCAACCAACGCACGTTCTTGATCAGAAGCTTTGCTTCCGCTTTGGATTTCGAAAAAAGGCGCGCGGCCGCTCTGGCTCTCGATGCGGCATCGAGAGAAGCTGTACTGCCGGAGAGCAACTCCACCCAACTACCGTTCCGCGCGACGTCACCTCGCTCCAGAACCACGAGGTACTTTTTTCCGTCGGGCGAGATCAGTTCGGGATCACTCCTTGAGTCGTATAGAACTTGCGTCGATTCGATTCCATCCTTGACCGTCAGTGGCTGCGCCGTCTGCTGCACCCCGCGTGGGCGGACCCGCGTCCATGCGGCGTAGACCGTATTGACGGGAAACACCAACAGGACCGCAGCCGCACAGACTTTCGCTGCGTTGACCTTGCGAAGTTCGAGAAGAGGTGTCCTCACCATTGATCGCTCCCGGGCAGAGTGAACGCGACTCCGGATTTCAAAAGGTGAGTTTTAAGGACAGCTGGACCGAACGCGGGCCACCCTCCTGAAACAGCGGGTTCAGTCCGCCCAAGGATTGGTTCAACATGGCTTGCGACAGAAGCGCGGACGGAAGAAACGGGATCGCAAAGGCACCTGGGTTCGAGAAGTTTGGATGGTTCAGCGCGTTGAATGCATCCGCGCGAAACTGCAGATTGAGGTGGTCCGTGATTGCAAATTTCCGGCCGAGCGAAAGGTCGAGCTGCGTCAGCCCGAACCCAGGTATGTCATTTCGAGGTTCCGTACCTTGCTGGCCGGACGGAGGTGTCGTGAATGCGTTCGGATTGACTCCCTTTCCTCCCGGGCATCGCTGTCCGGCCTCGAGAATGCCATTTCCACTAGGTCCAAAAGCATTCGTGCACGCTTCCCCATGCAGATAGAGGGCCTGGCCGGATACCAAGTCGGGGCGCGATTCGGCACCGCCAATGCTGAAAGCGCCGACCGTCGCATTGAACGGAAATCCGCTCCGCGCAACGATCACCGTATCCACAGACCAGCCCTTGGTCAGTAGCGCCAGTGCCCCCGACTTGCCTACACCGGGAATGTCATACGTGAGCGCGCCTGAAAAACTCTGGCGAACGTCGAAATCCGAAGAGGCGTAGTCGTTTGCTTCCGAAATGATCGTGTTCGACACCGTCTCGGCGATGTCGTCCGACGCGTTGTCAAGCGAGTGCGACCACGTGTAGTTCAGAAGGATCTGCAAACGGTTCGATACCGGCCTTCGGAATTGGACTTGCAGTGCATTGTAGTTTGATCGAGCGTCGTTCTTAGTGAGAATGAACACGCTGCCAGGCCCGAAGTTGCCGTTCGGCTGGCTCGTGTCCTCCTGCCTCAGGAGGTCCCTCCCGGCTTGACCCACGTAGGTCAACGAGACCACCTGCTTTCCCGCAAATGATTTTTCCAAGGCTGCATTCCATTGATAGGAGCGCGGGAGCTTCAGGTTCGGTGAGAAAGCGTAGATACTCGATCCTGAATATGGGGGCACGAGCGATATCGCGGGAAGAAAGGATTCGATATTCGCGATCGGCACCGGAACGTTAAACGTGAAAGCGTCTGCAAAGTTGGGGAATTCGGTAGTGAGGCTCGCCGACGAGCCTACTCCGGTATCGTAGAAGGTTCCTCCGCCCGCCCGGAAAACGAAACTTCCATCGTCCTTAAAACTGTAGGCAATGCCGACGCGAGGGGCAAAGTTGCCGTATGTAGTTCCCCACAGCGGAGTTCCCTGCGGAGCGAGGCTGACTGTCGCAGGATTGTTCACATCGTTCCACGCAGCGAGAATCGTGCCACTCCGTGCAGACGGCGGTGGGGCTATTTCCCAACGCACGCCATACGTCATCGTTAGACGGGGCGTAATCTTCCATCGATCCTGCCCGTACAGAGAAAACGCCTTCGACAACAAGTGGGCGTTGTTTTGGGTAGTGCCTACCAGTGCGAAGGCCGCCCCACTCGATACAAAACCCCCGAATGTTAAAACGTCCAAGTCTACGTTGTGCTCCGGATCGGTCACATCCAAGAAGATTTCTCGGTAATCCGCGCCGAACTTTAGTTGGTGCGCTCCCGACGTAACGGACAGATCATCGACAAAGTTAAATTGACGGGTTTTGTTCCTCACGTCAGGTCCAATCCTGATGCCGATGTGAGTGGTCAACGGATTGAAGACTCCCAGATTCTGGCTCGGGTCGAGAGAACCCAGGAGCAGGCTTGCGCTCAGCGGAACAGCACCCCCAAGAGAGCTCGAAGAGAAAGAGGACTGCGCATCCTGCATCGAGTAGTTGCCACGCAGCGTGTTTGCCAGTCGGCTATTGGGAACCATGTTAAACCCCACCGTCAACGTCTGCGTGTTGACGGGAATTCTTTCGATGTTGGGGGCGACATCAAGGCTGATTAGCCTGGACGGAGCATAGTTGTACCGGCCAAACAGAGAGAACTTATCGTTAAAGGTATGATCGAGGCGGATGCTAGTAGCGTTGAGCGTCGCCGTGTTGGAAACGACGCCGGAAAATTGAGCCGTATCTCCGCTCGGCGACACCGGTCCATTCGGTATCGGATAAGCGTTTAAGTAAGGCGCAATGTTCGGTGGAGCAAGCGCACGGACGGAACTAGCAGGAACTTGGAAGTTCGTAGTTTCAGGAAGCGTCAGCCTGGCGCCTTCATACGAAAAGAAGAAGAAAGTCTTATCTCGAACAATTGGGCCTCCGAGGTAACCTCCGAAATCATTGTGCCGCTCCGGCGCGTGTGGCGATCCCGGAAGCTCCTTTGCAAACCAGTCGTTGGAATCCAGCACATTGTTGCGGAAATACTCGTAGATCCCACCGTGAAAATCATTCGCGCCTGACCGCGTGGTGAGAATCACCTGACCTCCGGGAGCGCGGCCAAACTCAGGAGCGAAGGAGGATGTCTCGATCCGAAACTCTTGAAGCGCCTCTACGGATATCAAGCTACTTGTCCCTCCCAGAGCGCTAAAGGCTGGTGCCGATCCCGTACCGGATTCTCCTGGCAGGGCAATCGACGTGACGCCGAAGTTTGCGGAGACGCCATCCACCGTAAAGTTGTTCGCATCGCTTCTCTGACCACCAATGCTGAATTGTCCAGGTGCTTCGCCTACGCCGGCGGCAGGCGCAATCACAACCCCTGGCGTTAGTTGGAGCAGCGTATTGAAGCTGCGACCATTGAGGGGCAAATTCTCGACAAAGTTGCGGTCAATCACTGTGCTGACAGCCGCGGACTGTGTGTTTACGAGCGGTGCGCCGCCCTCCACGGTGATGGTCTCTGATACCGCGCCTATCGGCAGCGTGAAATTGATGGCCAGGGCGTCTTGAACATTGAGCGTGATGTCCGGTTTGATGAGCGTTTTGAACCCGACCTTGGATACCTGCAGGCGGTACGGGCCCGGCGGAAGATTTGTTACAACGTAGATGCCTTCGGTGTTGGTTTTTCCGTCATACTGCACACCCGTCGTGTCGTTCACGATCACAATCTCAGCTCCGACGATAACTCTGCCGGAAGGATCGAGCACCAGGCCGTTGATCGTTCCGTTGGGAGATTGGGCAACTACAGGGACATTCGAAAGCAGAAACAATACCAAGAGGAAAACAATCGCACGCAGTCGCACCGGGTATCTCCTCCGACCGAAGGGTTTCCACACGCTCTCTCGGTCTACGTAGGAGACTTCGCGGCTGTACCACTTCGTTCTCATCGAAGAACAGTCTGAACTTGCCGCTCGGCGGGAATTACGGGTGATTCGGGTCGACCTTCAAATAAGCAAAGAGCAGTGGCTTGCCGCTCGGCTTATGGCTCCCACCGTTCGGTTCCACGGTCACAAAAACAGCATCGATCTGTTCAAGCGATTTCGCATCGTCGAACTTCACAACCCACCGCTTCTTGGCCGCGTTGTCTTCAAAAAAAATCCCGAGGTTCACTGCTTCCCGCATGTCCGCACCGCGCCGGCCCCACGCTTGGAACGTTCGTGCGTTCCTGACTCCGGGCTGTTGGTCCAGATCGTATGCATAGAAAACCAAGGACTTCCCCTTCGTGTAGAAGATGCGTCCGCACGGCTTCTGCGTCGCGCCGTCCCGTCCCACGTCATACACCTCCGCGATGTACAGATCACGCGCCCCCATCAAGTCACGAATGTCGCGATCGTGCGAAAGAAGGTCGTCCTGCCTGTTAATTGTCTGCTCCCGGTCGCGAAGCTGTCCGTTCAGGTCCACGATTTGAGCTTGCAGGCTCGCGTCCTGTGTACCACCTTGCGACCGCTGCTGCCGCGCGGTCTCAAGCTCCGTCTGAATCTTTTGAACCGAAGCTTCGGCTGCGTCGAGCTTTTGGGCCAAACTAGTTCGCTCGTCGGCGACCCGCTGCTTCTCCGCTTCGTCAGTCTGGATCGACTGCTCCAGGCGCGTCTGAGCGGTTTTCATTTGTTCGAGCGAGGACGATTGCTTGTCGATTTCGTGTCGCAGGTCAGCGATTACCCTATCGCGCCCGTCAAGCTGCGCTTTCAAGACTTGCCGGTCGTGGTCCGCGTCGCTGATCTGTTGCTCGAGTGCTTCCGTGCCCCCGCCCATTCTCGTGGAAGAATCCGTGGAGATAACTTCCGGATGGCGGCTTATTCCGATTCGATAGGTGTAGGTGGCCAGGGCAACGCCGAGCAAAACGCACGCCGCAAAAGGCAGCCATACGTAGTTCCAATTGACACGTGTTGGTTGGTCGCCATTTCGATGCGCGAAGGCGAACACTCGCTTGCCGGGTTCGCCGGGAGTATTCCCTTCTTCTCGTCTTCCGTCTGAGACGGGAGTTCTTGACGACGCCCCCACCGCAGCCGCGTCGCCAATTTCAGATTGTTCGGTCGGTGCTCCAGCCAGCTTGGAAGACAGCAGAGGCACACCAACATCCACCGCAGCCTCGAACTCCTTCAAGGCTTGGCGGCATTCAGCACATTGAGCAAGGTGGGCTTGTAGCTTCTTTTGCTCTTTCTCGGTCAAATCACCCGAAGTTGAAAGGGCACACAACTCGACGAATTCATCGTGCGGTTCCATTTCCGACCACTTTCCGGCTTCTCGGTCTCTGTCACTATTTCTCATGCGGCCCAACAACTCGAACAGTATTCCCAAACATCTGCTTGCGCAACTTGCCCAGGCCTCTGTAGTAATGGTGTCTCACGTTTGCGTGGGGCTGACCCAGTTTTACGGCGATCTCCGCCAGTGTGTATCCCTCGAAAAAGTAGAGTCTCAAGGTATCGCGCTGACCCTCTGATAGGCTGTCGAACACCTTCTCCAAACCATTACGCCCGAACACGGCCTCTGCGGAATAATCGCTCTCATCGGTCGGTACTCCGACCACTGCGTTACGCATCCCTTCCTCGTCCCCGCGCGAATAAAACTGTCGTGTGGTCAGATACCGGCGTCGCTCGATCGCTCGGTGGTAAGTCATCTGGATGATCCAAGAGCGGGCAGAGCTTTTCGAACTGTCGAAGATCGCGCATTTTCGCTGGATGTAGATGAAGAGGTCTTGGACGAGGTCCTCTGCCTCCGATGCGTCGCTGAGAATGCGTGACGCCACACCACGGATGAGCAGAGCGTATCGCTGGAACAGACAAGCTAGGGCTTCTCCGTCGCCGGAACAGATACTCGCCATCAACGTCTCATCCGTCAAATCTGGTAACAAGGCAACAGGCTGTCCGTTGACACGCTTCGGAAGCCCTCCTCGTCTCCCCACCAGAAACGCCGGAAACCCGTTCGTAAGAGGAGAACTCACCGCCCCTCCCCTGGACTTGATTGGGAGCAATACGGCTGCTCACAAATGAGGAATGCATTCCGTGGGAATCTGTTCCTCATTGTAAGACGCTGTAGTCTGCTATGGCGGCTCGCGGAAAACACGTTCAGCCTCTGCTCGGACCTGAGAAGGCTTTTGGAGAGGCCTTTCGCGCAATCCGGAAGGAAAAAGGAATTTCGCAGGAGAAGGTTTGCCAGGACGCGGACTGCGACCGAACTACCGTAAGTTTGGTAGAACGAGGATTAGTCAGTTCGAAGTTAGAGACCATCGTGAAGCTGTGCAAGGCGATCGATACCTTTCCTTCCACGGTGGTGCGGCGAATGGAAAAATCACGATTCTATCGATGATGTACCCCCATTAGAGTGCTTAGTCAACATGAAAGTGCTCCTACAGAGCGTTTTCCGGCGCGAGTTCTCCCGTTATTGTGCCAGTTCACATCCATCCAATGACTTCGGCAGCAAAATTCGGGCGCCGACTCCGGCAGATTCGCAAAGCTCATAAGCTCAAGATCGGCCAACTGGCTGAACGGGCTGAGACCGGATTAAAGCATCTGGGCAGGGTCGAACGCGGCGAGAAGCAGCCCTCATTCGAGCTAATCATCGCCTTGGCCACTGCAATGGACGTCTCTCCTGCCAAGTTCTTCGAATTTGACTATCCTCAAACGGACCCGAAAACCCTTCGGAAACAGTTGGACCAATTCCTTTCTGGGCGAGACGCCAACCAGCTTCAGCAAATTCAACGAGTCCTCGCGGCATTCTTCGATTCGTAAGTAGGCGACAGCAGTGGTGTCACGCTGATCCACTCTCGCAACGACGTTGGTACAAGACGCGTCTCTGCTGCGTAGACCGAGTGGGAAGGTATCCGCAGTTGGGCGGCATTCCGCGTGCTCGCTATTCCGACCACGTGGCGTTAACTCAACTTGTCGCTCCGGGAGGTTTGGTATGGTCGGAGCGCGACGGAGGTTCGGTGTTCCATGGTTTGTCCGAACTGCCATTCGAGCGACCTCAAGAAACTGCCGCTGGTCCATGCCGCTGGTTTGTATGAGTCGCGAGGCGGAATCAGGGGATTCTTCCTGGGAAACACGGACGGCCTGCTCTTCGGAAAGTACCGAGGATCGAGTCAGAGCCGCTTGTCGGCGATGGTCGATCCACCCGTGAAGTTACCTTACGCCACTCCAGTGATCCTCTGGCTCCTCGGATTTTTCCCTCTCATGGCGTTTGTTGGTCGCGGGAAACTTTCTTGGCCATTGGGTCTGCTCGCGGCCGCTTACCTCCTGTTGTTTCCTGCCTTGCCCATCGGTGTGTTCGTCTACAACCTCTTCGTCTATCCGAAAAAGCATCGTAGGTGGGAAAGCACGTCTATGTGCCAGAGCTGCGGAGCATTCAGCGAGTCCCATTCCGGCACGCAATCACCCGCACAAACCTAGCTACAAGTCCCTTGCCGGCGAGTAACGAAATCTCCGATTACCGGCCTGCGCTAGCACACCTCGCGCCACGCAAAGGATGTGTCACTCGGACGTGCGCCCCGCGCAGTCCGGCCCAGATTCTTCTCCTCGCTTCCCCTCTCTGTTTCGGGTCCTTGCCCCCTCTCGTTCCTGTGAAGGGGGCACAAAGTCCCCGAAACAGGAGAAGAGACATGAAAATCGAAGAAGCCAGAGAAGTCGCAAGCAAGGCCCTTGAGCATCTGTCCGAGAGTCTTGCGAGGGGGCAAAGCGAAGTGCTGCGCAACTATCTCACCGCGATGGGGAAGTTTCATCGCTATAGCGCGAGCAACATTCTGCTGATCATCACACAGCGCCCGGATGCGACACACGTCGCGGGCTACCAGACATGGCGGAAGGTTCATCGCCACGTCACGAGAGGCGCGAAGGGCATCATGATCTTTGCGCCTCTCGTGCGGCATGTCGTGGACGCGAATGAATGCGGAGTTGAGACGCGTCGGGAGAGCCTGGTTGGCTATCGGGCGGCGGTTGTATTCGATGTCGCCGACACCGAGGGAAGTCCACTCCCGGCGTTGTCGAAATTTGAAGGGAATCCGGGCGAGTATCTCGAACGCTTGAAATCACTCGTTACGCAATCGGGATGGTCGCTTGAGTATTCGACGAGCATCCTTCCCGCACTTGGACAGTGCTCGCCGGGAAAGATCATAGTGCTCCCGGACCTGTCGCCCGCCGAGGAATTCCACGTACTGACGCATGAGCTCGCACACTCCCGGCTCCACTTTTCTTCGCGCCGAGCCGAGACGACCAAGTGCATGCGGGAAACGGAAGCCGAGGCGGTCGCCTTTGTTGTCAGTCAGGCGATTGGCCTCGACACGAATTCCGCATCGTCGGATTACGTAACGTTGTACAACGGAGATAAGGACACGCTGGCCCAGTCGCTCGGGCACATCCAGCAGGTCAGCACGGACATTCTCTCCGGGATCACGCCGCCGTAGCGGGCGGATCGCATAGGAAATCCTGACCAAGACTGCCCACTCTGGGTACGGCAGGGGCTTTCAGCCTTTTGCCAAAAGCGATGCGATTAGGATATCTTTCAAGAAGCCCTGACGATTCATGCCCGAGAAACAAAAACGCGAGGCCTTTCGAAACGACAAGCGTCGCAAGCACCACCATTGGGTGGCCACGCTGTTCTACGCCGACGGCGAGAAATTCGAGCGTGTCTATGTCGACCGGGAGAAGGCGCGCCGCTTTGCCGAACGTCAGAAGAAATCTCCCTTAGTATTGAAAGCCAGGGTTACGGAGCAGTCCTAACCCTAGGTGGATAGCCGGAACTATAGTCCGTCTCGTTCTCTATCACCTCCGCGGTGGTTCGCAGGATGTTGACTCTCCTTTTGCTCGGGCGTAGCATCCTCCCAGAACGGTGACTATATCAAGGCGTAATCACCGCGCCGTGAAAGACTCGGCTTCCCGGATGTCATGCCCGTCCATCGAGCAGTCCCATGACGAATACACCTCGTCCAGCAACATACAAAGATTCCCGACGACGCGGAGTGAATTCCGGGGCAATTCTCATCTCTCTGGCAGTCGTTACCCTTCTTGTGACGGCATTTCTGCCACGATTCTACAATCGCCCACTCTCCTCCATCCTGCTCACACTGGTCCTAATCGCCCTTGCTACTGCGATTGCCCTCCATGCCCGCTTCCTGGTTCTCGCCCGGCGCGAACACCGCGAAACTGCGAACGCGCTTACAACGACTGAGCGTGAGTTTCAGGCGATCTTCGATAGCGCACTCGACGCCCTTCTAATTCTTGACGACCGGGGAACATGCCTGGAAGCAAATCCCGCGGCGCTTGCCCTTCTCGGCGCCCCGAGAGATAAGCTCGTTGGACATCCAATCCCCCACTTCCAACCAACGCCGCCAGAGTTCGGAATTGACGGAGGAGCCCACTTCGGTCGAAATGACGGCCAAGGCGAGATGCAGATTACTCGTCAAGACGGACGACCCATCTTCGTCGAGTACAGCACTAAGGCCAACTATTTGCCCCACCGCCATTTCGCCGCTCTGCGCGACATCACAGCCAGGAAGTCTGCCGAAAAGCAAATGGCCGAGAATCTCGCACTGGCCGAATCCGCACGGGCCGAGGCTGACGCGCTTCGCAAAACGACTCTGGCGCTGACGCAAAATCTCAGCATGGACTACGTCTTGGATACGCTCCTTCAATCCCTCCTAGAGCTGATTCCCTGTGGCTCGGCTCAAGTCCTCCTCGCCGAAACCGATGAACGTTTCTTCCTCGCCAGAGAACGCCGCTCCCACCAAGATGCACATCGCGTTCACAAGTCTCCGATGACATGGAACGCCATGGATCACCCCCCCCTCATCCGGGTTCTAGGTACGCGAAACAGTCTGCTCGTGCGAAACACCGCTGAACAGGAAGGCTGGCGACAATTCAAAGGGCATTCCCACTTCCGTTCGTGGCTCTGCGTTCCGCTCGTTGCTTCACAACGCGTTCTTGGCCTGCTGTCCCTCGGGACCTCTGAGGCTGATGCCTTCTCGCCGGAACATTTGCGTCTGGCCAAGTCGCTCGCGATCCCTGCTGCCGTCGCAATTCAAAATGCTCGTCTTTATGAGCGCGCAGAGATCTACGGCGCTGAACTGGAGAAGCGCCTCGCCGACTTGGAGCAGACCCAACAAGCATTGCAAAAAGCCGAAGAGAACAGGGCATTCTCCGAGGAGAAATTCACCAAGGTCTTCCGAGCAACCCCGATCGCGTTCTCGATTACTACGGTTGCGGAAGGGCGCTTCATCGACGTGAATGAAGCATTCGAGCACCGATACGGCTACTCTCGAAGCGAACTGATTGGCGGTACCGTTCTCGAAATCGGTATTTGGGATGATCCGAATGATCATTCACAGATGCTGAGGGAAATCCGTGAGCGTGGAAGCATCAGAAACCACGCGATGCGTCTTCGCAATCGTTCGGGAGAGGTGGTTGAAACGATCTACTCCGCACAGACCATTCAGCTTGATGGTCAGCAATGCATTCTCGCGGTGACCGAAGATCTTCTGGATCACGCCCGCTTACAAGCGTCATTGGCTCGCGGAGCCAGCGTTGCGGGATAATTCGTGCGTTTGATCGGTACTGCTCCAGCTCGTTCCATTCGAACAAATCGATCTTCTGTCCCCCAGCCCATCTAGGTCCGACTCGTTGTCGAGTGCGTTTGACGGAGGAGGTTGCAAGCCCTTTGCTATTTTGTCGTCCATTGTTTTAAGAACTGTGCAACCGTCGCTGGCCCGTGACCGGCATAGTGATTGTTGGCGTACGCGAAGATTGTCACTCCACGTTTCTTGATGGCGTGGCAGAAATCAACCCATGACGTGAGCTGAGCCGTACGGTCAACTACGGTTTTGTCCCAGATCTTCGTCATCTTCTCGATGCCCTTACGGTCGCCGAGCCAGCGGATGTAGGTCCAGCCCGCAGTGATCGGATCAAATTTGTAGTCCCACGGCATCGGCATCCACGATTGATCCTGAAGAGCCAGCGCAACGCCGTGTTCCCGGAGTAATTCTGCGAAGCCGCTATCGAGCCAATTCTTGTTGCGAATTTCGACCGCGAACTTGTGGCCCTTCGGGAGCATTTTCAGGAAGGGTCTGAGCCGCGCGAGGAATTGTGTCCCGCTAGTGAACGTGCTGCGATTGAAGTACGGAAATTGAAATAGCATCGGCCCTAACTTGTCGCCGAGCAACTCCATCACGCGGACGAACTCTTTAAACTCCTCGCCGCAATCCAGTAACACTTTTTTATGCGTGATCTCTTGCGGCACCTTCACCGCAAAAATGAATCCCTCTGGGGTCTTGCGATTCCATCCGGTGACGGTCGAGGCGGCGGGCGTCCGGTAGAAGGTCGAGTCAACCTCTACTGTGTCGAACTTCGTGGCGTAGTAGGTAAGGTAGTCGGCAGGCTTCATCCCCACCGGATAAAACGAGCCTTCCCAACCGGCTGCCGTGAAGGCGCTCGTGCCGAGATGGATGTCGGCGGGCATAGACTCGGCATTCTACAACGACGGTGCTAGACTTGCGCGATGCCCGCAAAGAAACGTGCCGCCAAAAAGTCGCCCGAGCTAACCGTCGAGCAAATTGAAATCCTAGCGCAGTTCGCCGACTACGCGTTTGATCTTCCGAATTTGACTTTCGATGAAGCTGCCAGAAAAGTCCTGGGAGCTCGACCATTTCCAAACACGCCCGCCGGGCGACGGTTTAAACGAGAAGCCAAGGAAGTCTTCGACCAAGAGCGGCAATCCTAGGATTACCGCAGCCGAGTTTGCGGCTCCTTCCTCCTGAGCCTTAAGTGGTTACGATGGCAGAGGTGACCAGTTGAACGCCGTTGAAATAGAAGAAGCCATTTCGCAACTGGCGGATCAGCCGTTTGACCCCGAGAACTTTCCGTATTCCTTCCTCGAAGCTTTCGGCAATAAGGACACGACGATCAAGAGGCTGCGAACTGGCGCCTCGAACAAATCCGACCTTGGTGGTGTTCTTCAGACCAACAACATTCACATCGCGACATGCAGCACGGGACAGGTCACGAAAATGCTAACAGCGCTGAAAGCGAGCCCGGCGACCGCCAAAGCGAAAGCGAAGTTCATCTTGGCGACCGACGGCGAATATTTTGAGGCCGAGAACTTGGCGAGTGGTGCGCCCCCCGTTGCCTGCGCCTACAAGGATTTTCCCGACCATTTCGGCTTCTTCCTTCCGCTCGCAGGCATCACGACCGTCAGGCAAATCGCTGAAAACGCCTTCGACATTAGGGCAACCAGCCGACTCAACAAGCTTTATGTCGAGCTTCTGAAGGACAACCCCGCGTGGGGCACGGCCGAGCGCCGTCACGACATGAATCACCTCATGGCGCGGCTGATCTTCTGCTTCTTCGCCGAGGACACCGACATCTTCAAAGGAACTCGTCTATTCACCGATACTATCGCGCAGATGAGCGCCAAGGATTCCTCGAACACCCATGAGGTAATCGGCGAATTGTTCCGTGCCATGAACACAAAGATCGAAGATCGAGAGAGCGCCAAGATACCCCGATGGGCCGATGCGTTCCCCTATGTGAACGGAGGCCTGTTCTCAGACAACATGGATGTGCCTCGCTTCAGCCGGATCGCGCGCTCGTATCTACTCCATATTGGCAATCTGGACTGGACAAAGATTAACCCGGACATCTTCGGGTCGATGATCCAGGCTGTCGCGGAAGATGAGGAACGCGGCGAGCTTGGCATGCACTACACGAGCGTGCCCAACATCCTGAAGGTCCTCAACCCCCTGTTCCTCGACGACCTGCGCGCGAAGCTTGAAGACTCCGGCGACAATCCGCGCAAGCTCCTGAACCTGCGCGACCGTATAAAGCGAATCCGCGTTTTCGATCCCGCCTGCGGCTCCGGCAACTTTCTTGTCATTGCGTACAAAGAAATGCGAGCAATCGAAGCCGAGATCAACAGGCGGCGAGGCGAACCCGATCGGCGCTCGGACATTCCTCTTACGGACTTTCGCGGTATCGAGTTGCGCGACTTCCCGGCCGAGGTTGGGCGGCTGGCGCTCATTATTGCCGAGTTTCAGTGCGACGTGCTGTATCGCGGACAGAAGGAGGCGTTGGCCGAGTTCCTGCCGCTCGACGCGCACAACTGGATCACCTGCGGCAACGCTTTGCGCTTGGACTGGCTTAGCATCTGCCCGCCCACGGGCACCGGCGTGAACTTTCGAGGCGACGACCTGTTTAGCACGCCTCTCGATCAGGCGGAGATCGACTTCCAGAATGAGGGTGGCGAGACTTATATCTGCGGGAATCCACAATTCAAAGGGGCGAGGAAGCAAACGAAGGCGCAGAAGGAGGATATGTCGCTTATCTTTCGTGGGGACAAGGACTTCAAGGATTGTGACTATGTCATCGCTTGGTACCTGAAAGCGGCGGAATTTATCAACCGCTGCGACGCCACGTTTGCCTTTGTCTCCACAAGCTCAATTAGTGAAGGAGAGCAAGTTGCTCACCTTTGGTCGCGTCTTTACAGCGACGGCTGCCATATCAGGTTTGCGCATCAAGGGTTCAAATGGAGAAATAATGCCTCCAACAACGCGGTTGTGCAGTGTGTGATAGTTGGTGTGGCGCGGAGCAAACCATCCAAATGCTGGTTATACGAGGACGACACTAAGAGGGCGGTAGATTCAATTTCGCCATACCTCATTTCCGGTGCAGAACTTTATGTGACTGTGCGGGATGAGCCGCTTTGTGGCGAATTAAGCGCCATGGTCTCGGGCAGTATGGCCCGGGACGACGGCAATCTACTCTTGACGTACGGCGAAGCGGAACAACTGGTGCGGCGTTGGCCTTCTGCGGTCTCCATCGTGCGTCGGTTCGTGGGATCGCAAGAGCTAGTTCATTTTCGGGACCGAGAGTGCTTATGGATAGAAGATGACAATCTACGTCTAGCGCTGGCAATCCCTGAGGTAGCGGAGCGTATAGAGAGCGTCCGGCGTTTCAGAGAAGATTCATCCGCCAAAACCACTCAGGGCTACGCGGCAATTCCTCACAAGTTTGCCCAAAGGGCGCATAAGGAAACTTCTTCGTTCGCTATCGCCAAAACCTCGTCGGAAACGCGGGAATATCTTCCGGCAGATATTTTCAACTCGGCCACGGTGATTTCGGATGCGGCCTTTGCAATGTATGATCCCGCGATGTGGGAACTCGGGCTCATTCTGTCCAGGCTGCATCTCGTTTGGATCGCGACCGTCTGCGGAAAACTGGAAACGAGGCTCCGTTACTCATCAACACTGGGATGGAACACCTTCCCCGTCGCTACACTGACAGAGAAGAACAAGGCCGATCTCACCCGCTGCGCCGAGGACATCTTGTTGACGCGCGAGCACTATTTCCCTGCAACAATGGCCGATCTTTACGACCCCGACAACATGCCGGCGGACTTGCGCGCGGCGCATGCGCGTAATGACGAGGTGCTGGAGCGCATTTATATCGGCCGTCGTTTCAAAAACGATACCGAGCGACTGGAAAAGCTATTCGATCTCTACACCAAGATGACCGCCGGACAGGAAACGGGCGAAAAACGAAAGGTGGAGGCGGACGCATGACCATTGAGATGAAAGTCCCCTCCATTTCGGTTTCCTACGCCCGCAACGGCAGCTCGACCAAGGCTAACGCACTTGGCATGCGGCCGATGCAGGAGCGCGCCTATGAAAAGCGGGGCGAGCAATACCTGCTTATCAAGTCGCCGCCCGCGTCAGGCAAGAGCCGCGCTCTTATGTTTATTGCGCTCGACAAGCTCCAGAATCAAGGGCTTAAGCAGGCGATCATCGTCGTGCCGGAAAAAGCCATCGGCGCGAGCTTCTACGACGAGCCGCTCTCGAAGTTTGGATTTTGGGCCGACTGGCGCGTGGAACCAAAATGGAACCTCTGCAACGCGCCCGGCGAGGACAACGGCGGGAAGGTCAAGGCAGTTGGGGCGTTTCTTGAAAGCGGCGACAAGGTGCTGGTCTGCACTCACGCGACGTTCCGCTTCGCTGTCGATGAATATGGCGTGGAGAAGTTCGACGACCGGCTCATCGCTGTGGACGAGTTTCATCACGTTTCGGCCAACACCGACAACAAGCTCGGCCTCCATCTTGGCCGGTTCATCGCCCGGAACCGCGTGCATATCGTAGCGATGACCGGCTCTTACTTCCGGGGTGACGCAGAGGCCGTCCTCTCCGCGCAGGACGAGGCGAAATTCGACAGCGTCACCTATACCTACTATGAACAGCTCAACGGCTACGAATACCTGAAGCAACTCGACATCGGCTACTTCTTCTATAGCGGCTCTTATGTCGATGACATCTTGAAGGTGCTCGACCCGGCCGAAAAAACCATCATCCATATTCCGAACGTCAATTCGCGCGAGAGCACGAAGGACAAGATCAAGGAAGTGGACCACATCATCGAGGCATTGGGCGAGTGGCAAGGGATTGACCCCGCGACGGGCTTTCAGCTCGTCAAAACTCCGAAGGGCCGCGTTCTGCGCATCGCTGATCTGGTCGATGACGATCCCGCCAGACGCGACCGCGTTTCCGCCGCGCTGAAAGACCCGTCGCAGAAGAACAACCGAGATTATGTGGACATCATCATCGCGCTCGGCATGGCGAAGGAAGGCTTCGACTGGATCTGGTGCGAGCACGCGCTCACGGTCGGCTATCGGTCGAGCTTAACCGAAATCGTGCAGATTATAGGGCGTGCGACCCGCGACGCACCGGGCAAGACCCGCGCGCGCTTCACGAACCTGATCGCCGAGCCGGACGCTTCCGAAGAAGCAGTCACTGAGGCGGTGAATGATACCCTGAAGGCCATCGCGGCGAGCTTGCTTATGGAACAAGTGCTTGCGCCGCGCTTTGAGTTCAAACCAAAGCACCCCGAGAGCGGACCTAGCGCCGGTTTCGATTACGGCGACGGCGGCTATGACCCCAACAAATGCAATGTCGGCTTCAACGAGAAGACGGGACAACTCCAGATAGAGATCAAAGGGCTCGCCGAACCCAAGAGCAAGGAAGCCACGCGCATCTGTCAGGAAGATTTGAACGAGGTTATTGCCGCGTTCGTTCAGGACAAGACCGCCCTTGAGCGT
>Ga0187868_1001493_pt1 | contig 16511 bp, 21 predicted proteins | sample June2016WEW_13_4_FD_133014 | JGI IMG/M metagenome (GOLD analysis project Ga0187868, IMG submission 133014) | Peatland microbial communities from SPRUCE experiment site at the Marcell Experimental Forest, Minnesota, USA - June2016WEW_13_40 | ecosystem: Environmental > Terrestrial > Soil >... | reverse complement strand
ATGTGGAGCTGGTGACGTTGCCTTTCAGCCGAGTTAAGCATGTTTGCAGGTTTGAGAAGGGCGGTTGGTGCAAAGAGAGGAAGAGGTCTTGTTCTCCTCAAATCTGCCCCAAAATCAGAAAATAAGACTTATAACCACTTTACACCAATAAAGGGACAAGCCAGCGCGCGTCCGATAAACCCTTTGAACAGCCTAAAGTACAGCCTAGATACAAAGTGAATTTTGGTTGGTATTGTATAGCTTGTAAAGAAATGAACAGTGACGATAAATCTATGGAATGTAGCTTTTGCCATGCCAAAAGAAAATACTAAGTTTCCTTAAAGTCATTTGGCTAGTTAGACTTCCTAGCCATGACAGAGGGGAAAGGCTTTACTATTTATTACTTTCACCTTTCCTCTCTAAACAGTTTCTTATCAAATAATTAGGTGTTTTCAGAGTACATTAAATCAATTTTTGAGAACCCATTGAAAAGTTTTTATCATCACTATTACCAGACCAATAAAAAAAATAAATCCGCCTATTCCAACCATTATAAAGAAAATAAAAAGCGGTGTGACTTTTCCCAATACAAATACTAAACCTGTAAGCGCTATAGCCACACCCCACATTATTAGAGCTATTCCGATTCTCGTACTTTGATTCATTTCATCGTTCATCTCTTTTCTGTTATATTGGTGACAAGTTTTAAGCCTTCCGAAATCAGCGCATACGGCTAAGTACCATAGTAAAAAATCTTTTAAGCATAGTCTATAAATATTAATGAAATTGTAAGGTGTCGGAGGACAACCAGCTGTCAAATATACCCGAAAAAATTTTGGAGTCTTTTCCGCGTTCTGCTGTTGTCTTAATGTTAATTTCAGGAGCTATTTTTTTCTTGTTGTCCCCCTTAAGTTTTATTGTTCCGAAATTTTTGTCTAACCCTTTTAGCAATTTGGCTGCAAGCGATGTTTTGGAGAGTTTTGCTGTGATAGCCATATGCGCTTTTATCCTTGGCGCTATCTTCTTCACCATTAGAGATTCCGTTCTGGCTAATAACGGGTTTAACAGCAGAGTTAGACATCCTTTCAAAAAGACTCTCGTCGAATCAAAAAAAGACATAGACCCCGATTTTCATTGGTGGATTAAAAATAAAAATAACGACGATATCTCCCTTTATTATGATTTCTTAGTTTTCAAGAATTCTGCATTCGAGGGGTTACTCTTGGGTTTCGAGATATCCTTTTTAGCCGACCTTGTTTACTTGGCTGGGATTGCACTCTTTTCGTGGCTTCCGAGCTTAACCTCTGAAAACATAGGCAAGATAATCATTACATTCATATTTTTCCTATCGGTAATTTGGTATAACAAGAAAAAATGGAGAGAGGAATCGAACCGCACCAACGAGCGGCTGTATCAAATCTTCCTTAGCGAAAAGGGAATTAAAATAGCCTCTACCTCTTAGCTTTTTAACTTTAAAAACTGAACAAGGTAAGTCTTAAATCTGCAAAGCGTAGAAATATGTTAAATGCTCAAGGTTAAACAATAAAAGTAATGTTCTTTTTGGGAATTCTCTTTCTGATAAATACAGTTGATAGCAGTATTACTATTGCAAAAAGTGGCAGAATTATCAAAGTTGGAAACTCTGGAACAGTAGCTGTTGGGCTTGGACTTGATAATACTTGATTTATAGTTACAGTTTGCGTGTTGCTCCAATTGCTTGTTTGACCGTTAAAAACTTCAAATTCTGCTCCAGCTTCGTTTGCTTGTGGGCTAAGGAAACCTATTTTTGCTTGTACTTGAAAATCTACTTGAGCGCCATTGGGAAATGGCATGTCTTGAATGGCTGGGTCCTCTAAGTAGATTTCATTGATGGAAACAACAGTATATGTGGAATTTGAAGAGGAATAATACCATGGGGCTGTTCCATTTGCCCACCCAGAAGCCCACCCGTCAGGATAGCTAGAGTCGTCATAATTAAATGGGTAATAGTTCCAATTTGTTTCAAACTGTCCCTTGAATGCAAAATTATAATATAGATTAATGTTATTGCCATTTGAATCTGTATAAGGAGTAAAGGGTTGATTCTTAATTGTAAACTCTATTGTTTGATTGTAGGGAGATGGACCTGTACTAACTGTTTCATTCTGCCCTGTATACGGGTTTATGGTATAAGTTGGTGCGATAATATTGAAGTGATACTGCACTGTGAATTCTGGAACGGATGGCGTAGGTATTGATTGAGCATATGCAGGTTTAACCATCATTAAACTTAGGCTTGAGATTGCCATAATTAGAATAAAGAATAATGCGAAACTCTTGCTGATACCCATACTTAGTCTTAGAGACGGGTTGATGATAAAAGAGTTCTTGTAAAGATTTCTTGACACAAAAAGAGTGCGCTGCTATACCGAGTACATTCAAGGGTTAGATGTATTCAGTAGAATTTAACCAAGTTTCATTGATGATAAGTCTTAAATCTGTAGAGCATAGAAGTAGTCTAACCATGCAAATTGGTATAGGGTCTTTCACTTTAACGATAACTGGAGCTTTAGTATTTGGTATAGTAGGATTAGCTTATGTAAGTTACCTTTTCTATTCGCTAAATTCTGCTATTTCCTATTTAATTTTATTAATCTTTATCCCTATTTTTTTGCTATTGTTAGCTTACTTCATCTATTCGATGGTAGAGCGTGAGAAAGAAAGACCTGCTTGGCTATAGAATGGTCTCGTTAAGCTGGAAACTTAGAGAGATAAGTCTTAAATCTGAAAAGCGTAGAACTGAATCCAAAGTATTAGCTTTTGCTCTCGTTTTGTGGTGGAAAAACATCCTCATAAAATACTTGAAGCAAATAGACTGAGGAACAAAAAGCCCCATAGATCATCATAAACATTGGAGCAAAGGGTGTCAATCCCCATGCTCCAGTTCCCAAACCCAGTTGTATGAAACTAAAAATCATTGAAAAAATAAAGCTAAAAAACGCTAGCAAAGCGAAGAAAAAGATTCGCTTTAAAGTCTTTTCGCTGAGTGTCTTAATATTTCGAGTAAATAACCCTACCATTACTCCAGTAAATCCAAAAAGCACTCCATCGAGGGTAATTACTGACTTTTGAATATCTTGAGCTTCACTCACATTTATAGTAGGGATCAAAGATGAAAGAAATCCAAGTATCAAAAGAGAAAAGATTAGAACAATCACTGTATATGGGAAAAACTCTTCAGACTTCTTTGGCAATCCAAGGTTTACCAAGGTTATCTGAGCAACCAATAGAGTTATGTTTCCTTTTAAGTTTTAGCCCTTACTCCTAACAAGGAGTAAACAAACTACATCAACTTAGAAACAGAAAGGGTAAGAAATACCTACCAACGAAATTTTACTAAATGTTTTAAGCACTTAGAAACTTAGCAGAATAGAAGAAATCCCTTAGCATTTTTAGGGTAAATACTTCTAGCCATACATTTCTATGCAAAAGAAAATATTGAAAAGTCGCAACGATAAGGCTGTTCTGGGTAAACTGGAAACTAACGTTATTCTCGGATATGTACCGAAAAGAACAATTATCTTAAAGCATGGTCTCGATAAAATGATAAAGTTTTCTTAGATAATTTCTACAGCGTGCATTATAGGGAACCTAACATCTTTTCTAATCTTGATTCTTGCAACAATGCTGGTCAGGAATACAACAGTAAGCCCATAAGCTCCCTCAAGATAGTCATGCATCTGAATAATAATTTCGTTTAACGCTAATAAATTCAACAATTTAGTAGTTAGTTGCAACGTGGCTGTACCAGATACTGTACCTGGAATAACGGCTAAACTTTCGTCTATGTTGGCAAAAAAATTTTTGCCACCATTTGGAGATGTTTGTACAGTTTCAGATGATGACGTAGAAGGTTGTGTAGGTTTAATTGCTTCTTCTGTAGAAATTAATTTTTTTGTTTCAATTATTTGCGTGGTAATCGTATTTGAAAATGAGTCTGCAAAAACATCGAGTATAATAGGTAAAAATAAAAGCATAGTGACTAAAACAGCAATTAAAAGAAAGTTCCTTATTTCCTTCTTTGTTACTATCATATGTATGTATCAAGAATTTGTAGAGATGGAGCTTATTTTAATTTTTCTTCTTCTAAATTGAAATATCTATGTTCAAAAGGTCTATCTTCTAAGGTTTCTAACTTTCAAGGTCTAAAAGTGCCAAGTTTCTAATTCTGATATGTTAAGGACTCTAAATGCTAAAGTTTTCTATTGCGGTGAGAAAGCCTAGCATGGAGTAATTATTTTATCAATGAGTATTTAGTACCAATACTTTAAGTCTTTTTACTTCTGTGTACGCAACCTGCAAATAATTTAAGCTTTGCTTCAAAAAAGCAGCCCAAAACAAAGTGTACAAAAATTAGCAGAACCTGCAATGGCTAATGTGTTGTTCTCTGCTCAATTCATTAGCAACATTCGAGCTCTCTAAAGAAAAGAGAAATAAGCGCGTTGTTTCACGACTATTTATGTTATTACATAGGTGATTTAGGTGTCCGCAAAAACCCAAGTAAACATCGCCTCAGCATATCGTCTTCTTCACCCAATGCACACCGTATTGGTTTCATGCGTTGGAAAAGCAGGTAAACCTAATATTACAACCCTCGCGTGGGCTATGCCAACCTCCATTAACCCGCCGCTTTTGGCCATCAGCCTCGCGCCAACGCGTCACTCTCACACGCTAATTGAGGATTCAGGCGAGTTCATAGTGAACATTCCAACATTGGAGACACTGCAAGCCGTCTATGCATGCGGCTCACTGACGGGTAGAAGCTTTGACAAGTTCAAAAAAACAAACCTGACACGGATGCCAGCCAAAAAAGTCAAGGCGCCAGCAATACGCGAATGCATCGCACACTTAGAATGCACTGTGGACAGCAAATTTACAACGGGCGACCACACTGTTTACGTCGGAAAAATAGTTGAAGCTTACGCTGACATGGGCATCTTCACCGAAAGCTACGACCTCAAGAAGGCGCGGATGCTCTACCATTTGGGCGGCAACAACTTTGCGGTGCTTGACCCTAAAATCTACAAGCCTTAAGCGGAAATAGCCATGTAGAATGCTAAAGTTATGTCGAAGCGATGTTTATGTTGTCTGATTCCAGTAGTACACGTGTTGGTATCGTCCAGCCGTTGGGTAGGCTGGGTCCTCGTAGACTATATCGAGTTTTGACCCGTATTGGCTCAGCGAGGCTTGCAGTGCATTCCAAACCTGCTGTGAAGAGTTATTGTGCCACATTCCCCAAATGTTATCGTTGGGGTTTCGCATGCCCCAGCCGTAGTCGTTAGGCAGAACTAACGCATCCTGCGCTTTAACGTTATTAGTTTCGCTTGAGTTTTGAACTACATCTGTCCAGAAAGACTGCAACGCCGAATAATGCTGGTCCTGCAAAAGCCCAGCCGTGCTGTCGATATCACTTGCAAAATTGAAGACCACAACGTATTCGGCGCCGCCCTCGTAGGCTTGCTTCATTTCACTGTACATTTGGCTACCGCTTTGTAAATAGGGCGCCGACTGGCTCTCCCATGTTATCATGGCTCCCCAACTTTTGTCATGCATGTCTGCAGCGCCCCTGACTAATGCGATGTTTTGCGTTGTGGATTGGTTCCAGCCGAGCTGGGCAAGCACTACATCGTAGCCGCCTTGGTAGTCAAACCAGTCCAGGGCGTAGTCTGAGGTGAAGAGTTTAACATCTGATTGGTTGCCGATTGAACCCAATGTGGATTGCTCGTAGCTTACAAAGCTGTTTGCCGCTTGAGCGTAGGTTTGGATTGGTCTTGAATCCAAAAGTTTCTGATAGGGTTCAAACTGGCTAATGTTGCCTGCATCAGTTACGACCGCGCCCGTGTCAGTTTGCACTGTGCCGTCTGGTTGGTACATTAAAATTTGGCTGGTTACTGTTCCATCCGTTGCTGAACAGTTTTTTGTAGTATAGGAAATTGTGCCGTTCAGGTAGTAGAAGGTCGAGTGGAATTCAAATGAGTCAGGGAGATTTTGGCTAATATCAACTTCGATTTCTCCTGAGGGCAAGAAATCATAGGTGGTACTTGAATTGGTTATCAGGTTATTGGTTTGGACATACAACGAGCCATCTTGACCTTTTGAAATTGTCTCATTCGGGCTTGAACTATAAAGATTAGCGATGCCATCAAGCATTTTTCCGCCAAGCTCGTCATCGTAGTATAATCCCAAGAAATGGCTGCCCCACCTAGCTTGAGCAATGGTAATCAAAGAATCACAAGTGATTGCCGGGTTGTTGTTGCTGTAATACAAAATGACGTTGAGCCCCGCGTTGACGGCATAATCGCATATCTGCTCCGTCACCGGAACATTTCCTATCAATGTGCCAGAGTCCAAAACAAACAAGTTAGTGTAATTCTTAACTCTGTTAATCAGCTGCTCTGCTTCTACAGCTGAGTCGCCGCAGTATGTTACGCCAACGTAAAAGGGCTTTTTACTTGTAACGAAAAAGGGCTTATAAATTTCTATTGCAGCAAACGCTGAAACCACAATGGCAACAATTATGGCAGCTGCCAAAGCGAAGACCAAACGTTTTCTCATATTACCTCTCCACAGATTCATGTGTTCTGTCCTTGCTCGTCTTTGCTTTCGGTTAAATTTTTTGGGACCATTCTTTTCAACAGAGACCTTCTTTAACCCTGTCTTGTTTCAGTTAACGACTTCGTTACTCCACCTCAGGAGACAGATCAAGAGATTTTTGTTTTCTGTGTCTTTTTATGGCTGTTAGTGCACCTGCAGAGACAGCTATTACTACGGCAACTGTGCTGACTGTTAGTGTGATAGGGCTAATGCTATTAGCTGATGAAGTGGGCGTTGTGGTTGTTGAGGGTGGTGTTCGGGTTGGTGTTGAGATGGAAATCTCAGATCTATCTATTACTTGTACGGTGCTCCAGCTGCTTGCGCCTGTCTCATTGAATACGCTGTATTGTGGGAGTCTCCAGCATGGGGGGTTTTGTTGGGTTAGTTTCGTGTAGAACCCATCGACTCCCCGAACTTGAAAATCAACTTGGTTGCCATTAGTAATGTTACCTATCCAGATGCTAAAACCGCCAGGATCAGGATTGACGCTTCCTAAACCAAATTTAACGGTAGTGTAATTTGAGTCAGATGGAGCAAGGTTTGGGGAAACGGTGCAATTTGTCCAATCCTGAGAGTGATCCTTTACGCGGATGTTGTAGTATAGCTTAACCAAGCTTTCGTTTACGACGGCATAAAATGAATACTCGTTTGTGTTCTTGATGATTACATCGATGAACTCTTCGTCTACATGGTACCCTGGGGTTGAACCAGTTGGGGGAACATCATAAGATTCATTGTCAAACTTCAAAGTGAATACCGGAATCGGAGGGCTAAATTGAGCCTCCACAGGTCGTCTAGTTAGGAGGAAGCCCGATGCCAATATAACGAAAACAAGCAACAGGACAACTGTAGATCGCATGCATCTATTAGATGTGGCCTTTAGATAAAAACTTGCTAGTCAATAAACCTTGACTTGAATTAGTCAAAGAATCTTGACTAATAGCTTTTTATTCCTTTGCCAACAAGAGTAGGATATGAAACCCGCCAATATATTCCAATTAATGCTTGTTTTGATGTTAACCGTATCTGCTACAGTGATAGCTAATTTGGCATATGCTCAGGTTTCTACACCGTCTGTGCCACAGTTTACTCTTCAATATGTCGACCGCTCCTACAGTATACCCCCAACTTACGGAACGGACCCTTATACTGGAAAGACTATTATCACCAACCCCGGTAGCTATGTGGATAATCGAACGATCGAGGTTACGATTCAGAATCAGCCGTTCACACCCTACACGTCAGGTAACTACACCAACCGGTTATACTATAATGTCCGCTCCAAGGGGCATTTTGAAAACTTTACCAGAGACACTGACTTAGGCAGTAACGGTTTGAGCGGTGTTGCCGCTTCCTCTTCCAGTACCACGGTGGTATCCTTTGACATAGTAGGTTGGAATGTACCAATAGGCGGTCAAATCGATTTTCAAGTCCAGGCATTCATAGGCTACACCTACTATAATGAGGGACAATGCTACACAGCCAATGTTGTTACACTTGGGGAAAGCAGCTGGAGTAACATACAAATGATCACCATCGGCAACGAAACCGTCACAACCTCAATGCCAACACCAACGACTCCAATACCAACGACTCCAACTTCATCGTCCAACCCAACCACAACCACATCACCCTTCCAGAACCCCACGGCAACCCCAATCCAAGTAGGTTCACAAGGGGGCGTACTTGGATTTGACTGGCAGCAAAACGCTCTAATAATAATGGCTGTCGTGATTGCTATTTTGCTGTTTGCCTTAGTTTTGGTGATGCAGCGTAAAGCGGCCGCCAAATAGGTTCCCTTCTTTAACATAGAGAGTGGATAAGTTCTGCTGGCTTTCTTTAGCCATTAGTACGTTATTTACATCTGCCGCCAAGTAGTTAGGTACAATTTTCCAATAGTGCTTTACAACTAATCTTGATGTCACCTGCTACCAAAGTAGAGAAGCGCCGAAAAAAGTTTAAATTGCTTTTCAAATAGAACCGCGGAAAGCAGCTGTGTGGTTATGCATTTAAGTATCTTGCGCATTATCCAAATTCATGCAGTTAGTGATTTGTTATGCCTTATGACAAAGAAGAACTCGAAAAATTCTGCCTTTCAGGACGAATATTGCGAGAAACAAGGGAAGAAATGAAAACTTACGTCCAAGAAAACATGCTAGTCATAGATGTTTGCGAAAAAACCGAAGGATTAATTCGATCAAAAGGTGGCAAACCTGCATTTCCCTGCAACGTAAGCATTAACGAAGTAGCTGCACATTACACTTCGCCTCCCAATGACACTTTAAGGATACCCGAAGGATCAACGGTTAAGGTGGATTTAGGCGTTCATGTTGACGGGTACGTCACCGACACAGCTTTTACAGCCTGTTTTAGCTCAGAGGGCAGGAGCATGGCAAACGCTGCTGAACAAGCTTTGAAAACAGCGATAGAAAACATTCATGGCGGCATGGCGCTTGGCAAAATCGGCAGCTTAATCGAGACAACGATAAAAAACCGCGGTTTTAAACCCATCAGCAACCTGACGGGTCACTCGGTTGGAAGATACCTGATTCACGCGGGAACATCCATCCCTAACGTAGCTCAAGTGTCACTTACAAAAGTGAAAACCGGAGAAGTTTACGCCATAGAACCATTCGTCACATTACCTGAAGCAGTTGGCCACGTAAATGATAGCCCGCAAACAACCATTTACCGTTTACTTAAAGCAAAATCAGTAAAAAATGAATCGGCCAAAAAACTGCTCAAGTACATTGGGTCTAATTTTAGAACTTTGCCTTTTGCTGAACGATGGCTAACCGACGTGGTTCCCAAAGAACAGCACAAAACTGCATTCAAGGAATTGCTTGCTTCAAAAGCGATTATGAGTTATCCAGTATTCGTTGAAGTAAGCAAAAAACCCGTTGCTCAAGCCGAGCACACGGTGCTTTTAAAAGATGATGGCTGTGAAGTTTTGACTTAGAAATGCTACTCAGTAAAGCTTATAATGTAAAGTCAGACATACCACGTAGGGAGAAAGCACAAACGGCAGAGGATACACGTAGAGCAAGATTTACTCAACGCTTCGGCAAACCCATCGAGGAATACATTTCCATAAAAAAAGCTATGGCAGATTTAAGACCGGCAACCAAACAGAACTACATTAACCATTTACCCAGCTACTTTTTGTTCTTAGATGAGGACCCTGACAGCGTAATTGCCAACAGGCGACTAGATATAATGCAGAACATTGACATGGAGCAAGCTGAACGTTACGACCGCAAAACCTATAGTTACATCAAACATTTACTTAACGAAAAACGTTACACTGGCCGATCCGCAAGCGGCGTCCTTGGTAACATCCAGGGCTTCTTCAAAAACAACTGCAAAAGATACGGCTTAGATGTTAAACGCATCAATTATCCAAAGACGAGGCGCGTCAAAAAATACAGCCCCACAAATGAGGAAGTCCGACATCTCTATGGCGTTGCAGATAACAGCCGAGACAGATTAATCATCGCGTTAATGTACGAGTGCGGACCCGTTCCCATCGACATGGCGGGGTTATGCTGTGACGATATTCCCATGGAACCCTGGGCTTATTTTGAGAAGGCCCGCAGCAAAACAGCTGAGGTCTGGCGAGCAGTAACTACCCCCGACATCGTTAATGACCTGAAGAATTATCTTCTGGTGAGAGGACCCGTTAACCCTGCGGACCCACTGTTCGTCGGCAGAGAAGGACCACTAAACAACCGAGCAATCAGCCAGGTGCTCAGCATTTTAATTGAAAAAGCGGGGCTATCTGGTAAACCCGGATTTAAACCCACTGCGTTACGCGACGCCTTTGAAGACACGCTTGTTGACGCGAATGTTAACCCAAAAATCAAGGAGTCCCTAATGGGCCACACAGGAAACATCGAACATGAATACGGAGGCTTCAACCGCCTGACCGTGGCCTGTGTTGAAGCAATTAAAAAAGCGTATCCGTTTTTATGTTTAAATGATGCAAATAGAGCGTCAAATGGCATGGTTGGTTTTTCCCAGAAGGAACTTGAAAAGTTGAAAGAGGTCCTTGTACGCTATGATGAAGTTATGACGTTGGCTAATTTAGCGAAGAATGGAAAGCTTATACATATTGATGATCCTGAACTTATCCAGCGGCTTCGCGAGGAAGGAAAAATCAAATAATTGTCACTTTCACTCTACTCTCCACTGTCTTTGAAATGCTACTCCGTGGCCGTTGTGGATCCAACTGCTACACCGCCTCCAACCTGGACGATTCAATATTGGAGCGGCTCCGCATGGGTAACTTGGCCTAACGTTTCGCTTGACCACGTGTTAATGGAGTTAAATGGCGCCAGCAGCACTGCAACTGGCCAAGAAGAATTCGTTTTTAACGTACCAAACACCGCTGTCAACCGAGCCATCATAGCTAACAACGTTTACGTCCAAATTCTCTATCAAGCGCCTGGAGCCCCAAACAGCTATCAAATTTTCGTTGGCTTATGCACCGGTGCACAATACACATCTGCGAATCTGCAGTGCATCGCATACAACCCTACTTTCGTAGCGCTCCAACAAGGCAGCAACGTAAACCTAAACTTTTCAGGCACAGGCGGCGACGCCCCTCAACCAGTCAACCAAATATTAGCCAGCATCGCTGCGTTAGCACAAGGTTACACCGTGGATTCCTTCGGCACCCCAAACATCCAGGTCAACTGCTCCACATCATTTGTCGCCATAAAATTCACCAATGTTTCCCCGTGGACCGCGGCTTTAGCGTTAGCTGACGCCTTAGGCTTAAACTTATGGTGCACCGGCAACCCAGTTGGAGGCGGAGGCACCGTTTACATCGGCACCCGACCTCAATCAGCCGTGACGTTAACGCAGTTTGAGACAGGAACCAAACGAGGCATAGACCGAAGCAAAACCATCGGCACCGTCATAATTCAAAGCAGCAGCCTTGACTCAAGCGGCAACCCCCTGCAAGGACAAGCCGGATCAGGCGGCGCCCTCCGCGTCTTCTTAGACACCCACTTAGGCACCGTGGCGGAGCTTAACCAGCTGGCCCAGCAAAAACTCATACAGTTAAATAACCCGAACAGCGGCACCCCCCTGGTTGTCTTAACAAACGTCGCCTACAACATTGTACCCGGCATGAACGTAACCGTCAGTCGCCCAGACCTCAATTTAGTTGGAACATTCACGGTTCAACGCGTCACCATAGGCCCCGTGTTAACAACCCTGGACATAGACGTGCTGGTGCCAGCTGAAGACGCAGCCCTCCAAGACATAACCGACCAAATTACAACACTCAACACCCTACAATAAAAAAACCAATACAAAGGTGGTGAAAAACCAAAATGAGTTTCTCTTTAACTGTTAAAGCACATAACCTGTTGAAAAGCATAAGCATCTTTCTAATTGCAATCGGAAGCGTATCTGCTTCTCTAATAAACAGTTTGCCAGACGCTGCTTACGTCGGCATCTTTGTCGCGTTATGCGGTGCAGTTGGATATGCCCTTGCAAACATCCTCGTCGACCCCACAGCAAGTACAGTAACTGTTAGTGCAGAATCAATCGCATCCGCCTTCGCCACCGCAGTTACAGCCGCCAAAGCAGTCCCACCGCAACCCTCAGCCAAAAGCGTCCTCCAACAACTAATCGACAACCCAGCCCAAACCGTCGCTGAAGCAGAAGCAGTTTTTAACCAAGCCTCAACAAACTACAAAGCAGCAGTAGCAGCAGCCACATCACCTACTACTATGACGACAGGATCAACATACACACCGCCAGCATCTGCGCCAGCACCAACGTAACCTTAAACGTAAACGTAACCTAAGGATGCTTTCTTTCTACATCCCAAAAACTATTTTTTAGGCATATCCACTAAGACTTAGCGGATGCTATTATTCAGCACCCATTTGATGAGCACACCCATTGATAACCACAATTTTCGCAAGTGTTTTCGCATCGCTTATTATCATTACATACCCAAATAACCTGGTCACTACCGCATTTTAGGCATTTCACTTCTGATGTTGCTTGACCTGTTTCAGATACTGTTGAGCTCCAAGTTGCGTCCGTTTGAGTTATCTTTTTTAATTCGCCTTCAGTCAATGGGGTTTCCCTTCATTTCTTTTCGGATTAGGCGTTCTGTTTCCTCTGAGACTTTTTGGGTTGTGCCTGTTTTTTTGACTACGTATAATATCCAGTCTCGCCAGAGTTTGTCGTCTATGTTGAGGCTTGTTTTCTTCTTTGTCATGGTTTGCATATTGTACCACATTACCTTATCTGTTTTTCCTTTATTAATAGCTTGTGGTAGTGGGGTAACACGGTAACTTTAAATAACAGCGTGGTATTATGGTAACTTAACGGAGAAATGAAAAATGACCACTCAGAATCAAACTAAAATGCCCTGCGGCGACTACTACGAAAACCGCAAAATCGGTTCTCAACCCTGCGACGGCATGTATGCAGGACAACCGTTCAAACTAAGAAGCTTCTGTCGAAAATGTCCCCGATGGAGCGGATATGAGGTTGATTTTTGAAACTAAGGAACATGTTCTTCAGCCCTACTTGAATCAAGCAACTGAAGAGGAGAAAACTGTTGGTGCCCCAGCTAAGAAAACTTTGTTGACGATTGCAAGAGTCATGGTCTTATGTGCCCCGAACTTGTACTCGACCAGCTATAGCTCCCGTTATTCTGTTGAGGAAAAAACTGTGGCGCTTCAGTTGCTGAAAAAATATGGTTACGCAAAGCTGTGCAATCTGAGCCCCCGCTACAAAAAAGCAACCGTCCAACTAATCGAGCAAGAACTCGCCCGGGAGGCTTAAGAGATGGAAAGCGAAAGATGCCCCAAACTTGAGGGTAACTACTGCACAGAACCCTTAAAAGGCATAAATGATTGTCCGTTAAAAAAACAGGTTCCACTATCAGATTACCGTTGTTTCAACTTTAAAGAGGCAATGGCGCTTCTCCAAAAAAAGGAGGCTTAGCTGTGCTTTGTGAAGAATGTTCTCAACAGATGGATTATGAGTATCCTTCGCAGTATCGTTGTCCCCGATGCGGCAAAACTGTATCTAAGCCTAAATTTGTAGTCAGCAACAGCATGAAGGTCTACTAAAAATGGCAAAGAAATCTATGCGACTTATAACAGTGCTACTGCCTGTCATATACCTCGAAGGTTTAGATGACTTAGTGAAGCAAAACATCTATCCTTCACGTTCTCAGGCAATAAGAATGGCAATCCGAACCGAACTAAGTAACACTCTTTGGAACAGAAAGGAGGTGTATCGGTGATGAGTAAAGGTGACGAATTGGATGTTCAAAAAACTTACGCCGCTACAGCTGCTTGGCTACGCGACTGCGTTAAACGCGGAGATCAGGAAGCTGCGGCTAAAGCCGGACATAAGCTTAAGGAACTGGATGCAGTGTTAGCAACAAAGTTTGGGGAGGCATGATTTTTTAATCATGCTTTTATTTTGGTCTTTTTCGGTTTTGTTTTTATTCCAATAACGCCAGTTGCAACTGCGATTAGAACTGCAAGAGTTATGGCTGCAGCGGGAAATTCTGGGGTTACAGGTGTCGACGCGGTTGTTGGTGTTGGCGTTGCCGTTGTGGTTTGCGCTGCTATGATTATGCTGTAGCTGTCTAAGTTAGCTGCGTTCACTGTGATATAGTAGTTACCTGGCTGCATGCTATGCTCGTAAGAAACGCCGCTGTCGGATGACGCTATGATGCTGTCAACAGGTATACTATTGCCCTGCTGGTAAAGATCTACGTAGAAGGCTGCGTACGTTGGTGTGGAGCTGCTATATGTCCAGTTTAGTAGAAATTCGCTTGATGGTACATCAAAGTAGTTGGTTGTTTGGTCGCCAGAGCCTGTTATGGTTGTTACTGTCTGGTAGCTTTGAGCATGCACGTTTCCTACAACTGCAAGAACAATTAGAGCTGCAGCGAGTAGAGTCATGCTTATTGCAATTTTACGGTTTTTCATAAGGGTTTCCTCTGACGCTTATTCTGTCGTTCTACTATTTCTGTTTTTGTATTGTATGCAGAAAATCAGCGTTTTTTGTCTGTGTACCCATGCAGATGCTTACTCAATGGGACTTCTTGACTTAGACATTGTATGTTTTTTCTTTCTCTTTGATTTCCTTGTAAACCGCAGTAATCAACTGTTTTGTGTCGGGGCATTTGGGGCATGCATCAAGGTCTTTATAGACATAATCGCCCCGTTGGAATTCACGCACAGTTTTGGTTCCACATTTCTTGCACTCGACGGTTGTCATTACTTTGGGTATTTCAATTTTCATTTCTGCTGCTTGCCTCCGTGACTGGTATAGTGTGAACATTGACATGCTCAGAGCAATCAAACCAATGACCGCTAGGAAACCGGCTGTTAAATCGTCTGTTCCAGCTTGTGGTGTGGAAACACCGTTCATGTAGACGCTGACCGCTAATATTATGGAAACTACGGAAAGCACCAAAACAATTAAGATTATCATCATTATGTAATTTGAGATTTTTTGGGTTCCCGGTGACGTTTGCTTTTGAGCCATTTTTTTATCCTCCTATTGTCCAACTCCGATGGAGTTGCCTACGCCTACGATTATAACTTTGTCTCCTTCTTTGGTTTGCTCTAAGATGACGGCTTTGACTCGTTCTATGACTTTGTCAACGGCATCGTTGATCTCTTTGCGGAGTGGTGATACTGCATCGCCAATGTCCTCTTTGATTATTATAGCGTTAATTGGAATATGGTATTTTGTGAGTTTTTCCTCAATCTTGTACTGGTCTACGCCTGGTCCACCGATAGCTGCGCCGATTCCATCTGCGACTTCACCTAGTGTTTCGCCTTCAAGCTTTAACCCAGCATCAATCATTATCACATTAGCAATTTTACCCTCATTTTCTTCAATGACTGCTTCGACAGCATCACCTGGTTTGCCGACATTTCCGCCCGGACCTTCAGCCTTTATGATTAAAGCAGTACGTCCTTCAATTGGGACTGTAGCCATGACGCAGTCTTTTGGCAATTTGCGGATTTCGTAGCCATGCATTAGTTTTGCAGCTACTAATGGTCCTGCACCATCGCCGATTGGTTGTCCATAAGCGAACGCTTTCAGAGCGCTGGCGTATGCTTCGGCTTCTTTCATTACCATGGGCAATATCATTTGTATCTGCATTATTACGTAGAGACTCAGAGTCTTTTTGCCTTGAATGTAATAGTGCCGCACCACTTTGTAGATAAAGTTCAACGCCATTGCGGCTTCCAAAGTGTTTTCTAAATTGTTCACTTGGACATCATCGCATCCTGGCGCCATCAGTTTAACTTCATCCTTCAACCGTGTATCTCTAACATCAAGAATATGATCAAGCTTGTAAACGAGGCCTGCTGGATCCATTCCCTGTGGACCGATAGTGAAATACTCTAAATAGCGGTCAACACGAGCTGTAGGGTCAGCGGGTGGTTTGCCAATTTCTTTTATAGCATCTATAGCGTTTTTTCGCCCTTCCTCTTTTATGAACTTTAATTTATGAAGCGAGTTTTCTACCTCCCGGATCATAACGTACATTTGAATTCTTTGACCATAGAAAATTAAAACTATAAAGAACCCGTATGAAGCTAGGCTCAGTACCTGAAGAAGCGTATCGTTACCCGAAAGAAGACTCAATCTTTACACCACTTCCAAAAAACTATTAACGGTTAGTTATAAAGCTATGCCAAATCTACCGACATTTTTTGTTTATAAGTGGGCTGCCAGCTTTCCCAGGTTGGCATGGCCTAAGACCACACTACAGCTGGAAACGGAACACGGTTTAACTTCTGAGTTCGGAATGGGATCAGGTGGAACCCGTGCCCTTTGACCGGCAAACCCAGCAATACACATCAACTTTCCTTCATTAACCTTTCGCTTTT
>Ga0187868_1001488_pt1 | contig 16553 bp, 12 predicted proteins | sample June2016WEW_13_4_FD_133014 | JGI IMG/M metagenome (GOLD analysis project Ga0187868, IMG submission 133014) | Peatland microbial communities from SPRUCE experiment site at the Marcell Experimental Forest, Minnesota, USA - June2016WEW_13_40 | ecosystem: Environmental > Terrestrial > Soil >... | reverse complement strand
GTCATTTGGAGCGATGGCATAGAAACTTCACATGAGCAAGAAGTCGAAATAGAGAACATTTACTTTGACAACAAAATCGTGTTCGCAGAATGGGACAAACTGGGAACATTGCAGGAACTGCCTGGAATTAACGACGAATATGTCCAAGCAATAAAAAAACACGTTGACCCTCAAAAGATAGCAGAAAAGCACTTTCACGTTGTTGTAGACGCAGCTAACAGCGTAGGTGGACTTACAGCACCGCAATTGTTAAGGGAACTTGGCTGCAAAGTAACCACCATTAACGCTAACATTGACGGTACTTTCCCAGGACGATTACCAGAACCGAGACCTGAGAGCCTCATGGATTTATCTTCAACTGTTAAAGCAATTGGTGCAGATTTAGGTGTAGCTTTTGATGGCGATGCTGACCGGTCCATTTTCGTAGACGAGAGTGGCGTGATTTACTGGGGAGACAAAACCTTTGCAGTAATAATAAAACAGTTCCTAATCAAAAATCCAGGAGCAAAAATAATTACACCTGTAAGCTCCTCTACGTTAATCAAAGATACAGTTGAAGCTTACAAGGGAGAGTTAATCTGGACTAAAGTTGGAAGTGTTACGGTTTCGCAAAAAATGAAGGAGTTAAACGCTAAACTGGGAGGAGAAGAAAACGGCGGAATTTTCTATGGTCCACACCAAGCGGTCCGGGATGGTGCAATGACGACTGCTCTGATACTTAATGTAATGGCTGAAACTGGAGAGAAACTTTCTAAGCTTGTGGCTGAGCAACCACAATACTTTATCGAAAAAGGAAAAATCGATTGCCCAGACGAGAAAAAAGAAATATTGCTTCAAAAATTGTACGAGCAAGTAAAAAGCGAAAACATCAGCACAATTGATGGCGTGAAAATTTGGTTCAGCGACAATAGCGCCATTCTGATTAGACCAAGCGGGACAGAACCAGTGTTCAGGTTATATGCTGAGGCGAAAAACCAAGAAAAAGCATTAAAGCTAGTTGAAGACTACAGTTCACGGCTTAAAAAAATCCTTGAAACCATATAGCAAACCTATGGCGCTTTGGAGAAACCCAGCTAATGTCCAACGTTCTAAACTTAAAACCAGACGAAATTGATGCAAAAGAAAAACGCTCAAAATACCTGGTTAGCGTTATAGGATGCGGACAAAAAGGAATTTTTTACGCTAACGCCTTTGCTGATGCCGGTTTTAAAGTTGCATGCTCAGACCCCGACCCAAGCGTGATAAAAAAATTAGCCAAAGGAAAAACACCCTTCGCGAATCAAGAAATTGAAGGTAAACTAAAACGCTTGATCAACGCAGGACAATTAAGCGTGACTAGCGACCTGAAAAAAGCTGTTTCTAGAAGCGACATAATTATCATAACAGTACCGGCAAAAGTTGATGATAAGAAAAAAATTGATTACTCAGAAGCATTAAACGCTTGCAAGCAAGTTGGATCAGCACTCCATTCTGGCACATTGGTGATTTATGGTGATGTTGCGGGTTTGGGTTTTACTGAAGGAATAATGAAGGAAACATTGGAGAACACATCAGGGCTAAAGGTTGGGCAAGATTTCGGTTTAGCCTACGTTCCGATCCATAACTTAGGTGCCAAGCCTATTGAGCCGATAGCCAACTTGGAGTTAAAGGTTGCTACAATTGGTAAGTCCAGCCAAGATGCAGCTATGAACGTTCTAAAAACTGTAACAAAAAACGTTAAACAAATAAGTGACGTGAAAACAGCAGAAATAGCGACCCTTTTTAAGGCGGCAAAACAGGAGGCAAACACGGCGTTAGCAAGTGAGTTGGCGGTTTTCTGTGAAAGTGCAAACATAGACTACTTTGAAGTCTTAAAATTGATGGAGTTTAATGACCCGAGTTTTTGGCCGACAACTGTTGAGGAAGAAAACAAAAACGCAGCATATCTTCTGCTTGAAAGCGCGGAAAACCTTAATGTTAAGCTTAGGCTCCCAACGTTGGCTAGGCAAATAAACGAAGACATGGTAAAACACGCGGTTAATTTAACGCAAGATGCTCTGCGGAGATGCGGCAAAACGTTGAGAAGAGCAAGGATTGCCGTTTTAGGTACAGTTAATCCAAGTACTGCTTCGGTCGTTTTTGTTAAGATGTTAGAGTTGAAAGGCGCTAAAGCCAGCCTATATGACCCCGCATTAAAAAGAGATGCAATAGATTCGGGAGTTGTAAAGACTAGCTTAAATGAGGCAGTGGAAGGCGCAGACTGCATTGTAATACTCACCGGAGAGGAGCAGTTTAAACACTTAAACCTACGGAAACTTAAACCATTAACGAAGACACCTTCAGTAATAGTAGATTTGGCGGGTGCCTTTGAGCCTCAAAAAGTAGAAACAGATGGCTTCATATATTGTGGACTTGGAAGAGGAAAGGAATAAAAAATGAAGAAAGTTGGAGTGGCAGTAATCGGCACAGGCTCTTGGGGAAAAAACCATGCAAGAGTCTACAAAGAATTGCCGTCAACTGAGCTTATTGCAATATGCGATGTAAATGCTGAAAGAGCTAAAATCATGGCTAACCAGTACGGCGTGAAAGCATACACTAGCAGCACGCAAATGCTGAAAAACATAGAAATAGAAGCTGTAAGCATTTGCACATGGTCAACACACCTTGCGAAAGAAGCCCTCAGAGCACTCAGAGCAGGAAAACATGTTCTAGTTGAGAAGCCCATGGCCACCAACACAAAGCAAGCGGAAAAACTTTGTGAAACTGCAGAGCAAAACGGTCTTATCTTAACTGTAGGGTTTTTGATGAGGTTCATTCCTGGATTACAGAGCATCCGTGAAGCGGTTGAGAACAAAAAAATCGGCAAGTTAGTCTGCGCCAACGCAAAACGTGTTTCGCAGTGGCCTGAAAGGATAGGCGATATCGGAGTAGTTAAAGACACAGCGATTCATGACATAGATGTTATGCGATTCATATCCAAACAGGACCCAATTATTGTTTACGCAAAAATGGGAAGCATGAGGCATCAAAAATTTGAAGACTATGCTCACATAATGCTCACATTCAAGGGTGGAGAAAGCGCTTTCATTGAATCCAACTGGTTGACACCGTATAAGACGCGAACGTTAACGGTCACGGGAAGCGACGTTATAATGAGACTAGATTACATAACTCAAGATCTATGGATTGAACAGCAAAAAGAGACGGTGCAACCAAGATACCCATTCCAAGAACCATTGAAATGTGAGCTGCAACACTTTGCAGAATGCGTGCTTGAAAAGAAAAAGCCACTCATAACAGGTGAGGACGGCAGAAAAGCCCTAGAAATCGCTCAAGCTGCAATGCAGTCCTCAGCTAAAAACAGAGCAATAAAACTTGAAAAATAAACTCACTTAACGTTGAAGGGTTTTCCTTCAGACACTATTTTTTCAGGTATTTTTGCCTTCCATTTCTTCAAGAAAGGCAGGTCTTCAGATTCTTTCCGCAGCTCATCAGGGAGCATTTCTGGAATCTCGTCTCTTATTGGATACCAGCGTAGACATTTAGGGCAAACAATAAGTCCTTCAACTATTTCGTCTTTTTCTTCGAAAACATGAAGTTCAAGGGGATGATACTTGTCTATGGGGCAAGCCAAGATTTCCATTAATTTTCGCTTCATTTTTCTTCACGAAATAGATAGTTAACTATTGAGCTATTAAAACTTGCTTGGCAACGAAGTAACCTGTATATCGAGAGCGGTTTGGTACCAGTTAGGACCTGTGCTTCGAACCACACGACAAAAAGCAAAAATGTAACGTATGCCGAGGCTATCAAGTTTTTGGGCTACCTTCAACTTGGTTTTTTCAAGTGGCTTTTCGTTGCCCGCGGCATGTTGAAAATCATAGTAGTGGATCCAACCGCTATGTTTGTTGAGCGCTGAAACTGCACAGGGCAGATATTCGAGGGCTTTTTCAGGCAAAGGCATCAAAACACGGTCAGCCTTCCGTTGCAGTTGAGCATTAATAATGTCTTTTGAGTCGCCAAGCAAAGGAATTACTTTACCGTAAACCCTATTGATTCTAACGTTCTCCTCCATGTATTGAACTGCAATCGGGTTAACATCAATCGAGAACACTTTAGTTTTGCTCACGGTTTTAGCGATTACTAAGCTAAAGCAGCCGACGCCTGAAAACATGTTAACAACCGTCTCGCCACCCTTAACTAGGCTTGCGATCCGTAATCTCTCGTGGGAAAGCCTGGGTGAAAAATAACATTTTTTAACATCAACCGCAAACACGCAACCTGATTCTTTATGTTTGGTGCTTGTTTTGTCTTCACCTGCCAACAATCTTAGTTCCCTAACCCTAAAATCACCCAAGATGGGACTACTTTGGGCAAAAACTGTTTTCACGTTTCTGTGAGTAGTCATTATTTGGTTTGCTACTTTTTCAGCGTTGAGGATATTGCCATTTGCCACTTTAATGATTGCTATGTCACCTATTATGTCAAAGGAGTTGTAAATTAGGTTTAATTCTGCTGAAGAGAGGGTGGCGGAAAGTCTTTTTCGAAGCCTTTTTCTCAAGTTTATATCCTCATTAGTAGCAGGGTATTGGAAACGTTTAAAAGCAAAATACTTTTCTTTGTAGGAAGAGACGTTTCTTATGGAAAAGTCAGGAATTGTTTATGAATGCATGAGATGCGGGGCAAGAGTGCCATCCGAAGAATTAGAACTGCGCGGCGGAGAGACCAAATGCATCATCTGCGGCTATAGGATTCTGAAAAAAGTTAAACCTCCAGTAGTTAAACGTGTTCAATCAAAATAAGAATGGGGATACTCGTATTTTTAGCACGAGTAACTCATTTTTGGTTTTTAGTTTATTTTAATAGATTTCTTTATCTCCGAGTTTGCGCAAAGCTTTCCCTCTAAGTTTTATTGATTCAGCCAAGAAATCGTCGTCAAGGTCTTTTTCAACGGTTTTGCGTTTGACGGTTTCGCCGCATACTCCTTGTGGCAACAACCGTCTTTTTAGGCACATGGAATAGGTGCAGTTTACGACATTGCACATTTCTTCGGTCTGTTTACACCAAATGGAGTCTCGTCGGTAGAAGATAGAGTTTTGGCTGCACTTAAAAGAAGGGCACGTTGGAGAACAAGCTTTTGATTGAGCCAATAGATACACCTCAATTGTCAAATCAAAATATGTTATGATGTTTTGTCTTTATAGTTTCTTAATGTTATTTGGAAGCCATATAAACTTTTTTCTTATCAAGGATGAAATTGATATTTAGCTTAGATGTGATTGTTTACCTTTTTTTCGCTTGTAGATTTCAAAGGTTGCGAGCAGAATTATGGCAACTAATATTATGATTATGGTTATGAGTAAACTTACTGGTATCATGAGTGATCCGAGCAAGATATACCCAATTTTTATCTGAACTGAAGTTGGCTTATCAACGGATAGAGTTACAGCTTGATAACTATTTTGTGCTCCTTGAGCAAACGCTACTATCTGCATATCACCACCAACAACATTATTGAAAGTGGCAGTTCCGTCGCCTTGAGTCATAGCTGAGAGCCGCTCTGTCCCCGGCCCATTTAATGTGACATTAGCGTTTGAAATAGGCGTACCGAAGAAGTCAACAACTGATACTGATACTTGAATACCGTAGAGATTGCAAATAATTTGTTGTTGGCTTGCGCCGAAGGCTTGGATGTTTGTTTCGTTGATTAGAATGTTGTCTTTATAGATTTGTAGTCTGTACATTCCAAAAGTGACTTGGCTGGTGACTGAGCCTGAGCTGTTTGTTGTAGCAGTATAGAATAAGCCATTTGTTAATTCATCGAGTTCTATGCCGGCACTAGGGATTGCAGCTTTATTATAACCAACTACATTAATTGTTAATGCTTCGTTTGGACATGTTATCACTACTTCTGATAGTGACTGTGCAGGAATATTGGTAAAGGTGTCGTTTCCAGAATTAAAAACTTGACTATATAGTGAAGCAAGTATAGTATAGCTTATTCCAGTTAGTGTTGAATTTAATGTGTAGGTTCCTGAAGGGCCTGTTTCGCCTGAAGTGCTTCCAGTTTGCTTAGATCCGTTTGTCGGTTGATATTGATATGTAATGTTTAAATTCACAAACGGCATTGAAATCCCGTTTTCGTTTTGAACTTTTATTGTAAGATCAGTTAATTGACAGGGGAGGGTGAAAGTGCCATTTCCTGTGACAGTTATTGAGAGTTCTCCAACGTTAACACCTTTCCAAAATGCAGTCAAAACTTGAGGACCTAACTCAAGATTTAAGTTGGCTACCCCGTAAAGCCCGCTGGTACTATTATAAACTTTGTTGCTGGATTTATCTAGGGCTTGAACCTGTACGGAAGGAACTGCCTCATTGGCTAAGTTTACTGTTTCAACTTGAATAGAGTATCCAGGAATCGAAAAGATCTCTGAGTCAAGTATCGCTTTCTGAGTGCCTTGAGTGGTTATTGTTACAGTATAATCTCCAATTGCAGCATTGGAGGGAACCACCCATGTCGTACTGATAGTGCCATCAGCCGAAGCTGTTAGTGACTCAGATTCGAGACTTGCACCGGTTGCAACGCTAGTGATACTAAGTGTTGCAGCCTCATTCGGTTGGTAATCTACCGCCACTATTGCTGCCGTTTGCCCTCTATGATATGTGATTGAATTAAGGATATTAATTGTAAATTTATTTTGCGCCAAAGAGGCAGTCTGGTTAAAGTAAACAGTGTAGAAACCGGCATAATCGGTGGTACCATTTGATGGGAAGCTACTGCTTGGAAAAGTGATTTGCGCATTTGCAGTTCCCTTGTTGCTAGAGGTTCCCAGTGGCACTATTTTTGAATATTCTGTGTTAAGAGGACTTGGAAGTACAACGGTAACATTTGCAGCGTAGACAGTGCTCGGAGACCCTCCAGTGACACTGACATTCAATACTACACTGCGCCCTTCTTGTGCTTGTGAAGGGATTGCGTTTATGACGTATCCAATTGTAACTTGAAATGATTCAGGAGTGTTCGAAGAGTTTATGTCGGCTGTGAGGTCTGAAAGTACTATTGGGTAACTGCCCGCTGGGGTCTGTGGCACAGAGAAGTTTGCATTAACGTAATATCCTTCAGCAGTGCCCTTGGCAACAACATTATTTCCAAATGTTACCTGGTAAGGTCCGTAGCTGACGTCAATGGTTCCTTCAACATTTACAGCCGAACCCACAGTTCCACTTAAGCCGCTTGGAGTTACCAGTATAATGCCTACGCCTAGGCTTTGCCCAAAGATCATTGTGAGAGGTATAAGCGCAAAGGCTAAGGACATTAAGACTAAGAGGGTAACTGCAACAATTTTTTTATTCAAACCACTCTGCTCCCCGATAGATAGCCATCCACATCTGTAATGACTGATGATTTAACTAAGAGTTGATTTTAAACTTTGCCATTTAATCGTTGGATAGAAATCCTGAACGGGCTAAAGCACCTTGAAAAAATCTGATTTCAATCCAAAAATTCATTTTATGCAGCGGGGTTTTTAAGGGAAAGAAGATTCAAAGTATGAACAAATTTCGGTGAAAGCTTGGAAAAAAACACTGCAGCCACGCTTTTAGGCGCTTTAAAGAAGCAAAAATATCATTTGGTAGGCAGCCATTCAGCTGTTAAAAGGTGTAAGTGGCTTTATGAATCTATAGTTAATGATAGACCGTGTTATAAACAGAAGTTTTACGGGATAAAATCGCATAGGTGCATTCAAATGTCGCCTTCCCTTTACTATTGCACTCAACAGTGCTTGTTTTGTTGGAGAGCTCAAAGCGGAGATTTGCAGGTTACTTGGGATGAGATGAAAATGCCAAGGGTAGACTCACCAGAAGAAATTATTCAGGGAAGTCTTAACGCGCAAGAAAAAATTTTAAGTGGATACAAGGGAAACCCAAAAACAAACTGGCGCAAATTTCAAGAAGCCCTAACGCCTAAGCATGTGGCGATAAGTTTAACAGGTGAACCGACGCTTTACGAGCCGCTCGGAGAGTTGATTCAGGCATTTCATCAAAAAGGTTTCACCACTTTTCTTGTTTCCAACGGCACTTTGCCAGCTAAGCTTTCAAAACTAAGCCAAGAACCGAGCCAACTCTACATTTCGGTATGCGCACCAAACGAGCAGGCATACACGCGGGTTTGCCGTCCTCAATTTCTCAGCGCTTGGACAAAATTAAACGAGACGCTTGATTTAATGCAGAGTTTCCATTGCCCCACAGTAATTCGCATGACACTTGTAAAAGAGCACAACATGAACCATATAGATGAATACGCTAAAATTGTTGAAAAAGCCAATCCCACGTACATTGAAGTAAAAGCGTACATGCACATTGGTTTTTCAACTCTTCGCTTGGGCTTTGAGAACATGCCTTTGCACAGCGAAGTTAAGGATTTTGCGGGGCAGTTAGCTGAGAAGACCGGGTACAAGGTTATTAATGAAGCACAAGAAAGCAGAGTTGTACTATTAAGCAGGCTACAGAAGCCCATTCAGTTTACAACCAACTAGCCGCATTTAGTGTTAGACGTGTTTTTAGCTGGGTTTTTAGTCTACGTTGTTGTAATTGTGCTTTTAGCACGCCCTTTCTGAAAAGCTTGTTTTGGGTTGTTTTTTTACTTTAGGGTTTGAATTATTTGCAGGTTGAGTCAAGAAACGTCAAAATACGTCAATAAAAGTCAAATAAAGTCAAGAAAAGTTAAGAAAAGTCAAGAAAAGTTAAGAAAAGTCAAGAAAAGTCAAAGAGACACTAACTCAAAAGGCTGCTTTTAACGGTCAATAGAAATATATTGCAAGTGCGGATTCCATAAGTGATGCAGATAGTGTGTTTCCATTTAAAGTAGTCGACTCAATATTCGTCAAAGTAAGCTTTACTATGTGGGACGGGAAAGTCCTAATTGAGAAATGGACCAGCTCTCAACAGCCATATAATTTTTAAAATTTTTAGGAAATTGAAATAAATAACCCAGCATCCATTCTAATAGATGATTAGTTTGTCCTCTTTAGAGATTATTCTTCAAGAAGTAAAAAACGAGCTCATGCAAAAAAACAAAATTCGCGAAGAAACACACGAAAGCATTCGGAAAGCAACAAGCCTTTCCAAACAATCTATACTTCTGATTCACCAGAAAAAATATGCTGAGGCCGAAAATTTCATAAAGAACGCTAAAGAGAAAATTTCGAGCCTTCAGGTTTTATCTAAAGAGTATCCTGAGATTATTTACGGAGGCATGTTTAGTGCAGCGCTTCAGGAATATTCAGAAGCACGCATATTTTTGATTCTAGTTAAGGAATCGCGTTTTGTAACGCCGGCTGAAATTAATGTGCCTTCCGTTGATTATGCGCTTGGTTTAGCAGACGTCATAGGTGAATACAGGCGCTTAGCACTTGACAATTTACGTGAAGGCGACGTTAAAAAAGGCGAAGAATGCCTAGAAATCATGGACCAAGTGTTCATCCAGTTATTGGCTCTTGACGAGGCTTACATGCTTGTTCCAGGACTCAGGCATAAATCTGACATTGCAAGAAGAATAATCGAAACCACACGCGGCGATGTGACACTTGAAATTCGCAGAAAATCCCTTGAAGATTACTTAAAGAAATTTCAGCCAGCAAAACGTGGCACTACCAAACGTAAAACTAAAAAGGTTAACATTTGAGTAAACCCCACAAGTTAATGAAGAGTTTCTCAGTAAAAAAAGCACGCAAGACACAACTTTGTTTATCACAGAAAATTATTTTGAAAGATAAGTTACCGCCAAAAATTAGAACCATTGCAGGCGTTGATGTTTCATACATTGGCAATATTGCCGTCGGCGCGATAGCGGTTTTAGATTATGAATCGCTGAAGCTTTTGGAAAAACAAGTTGCAATCTGCCAAGTTAGGATACCGTATATTCCAACTTTGCTGTCTTTTAGAGAAATTCCTCCTGCGATGGCAGCGATAAATAAGTTGAAGCTTCTGCCCGATGTTTTTCTTGTTGACGCACAGGGAATCGCGCATCCGTATAGGTGCGGATTTGCTAGCCACCTTGGACTTGCAATTGGAAAACCGACTATCGGCGCTGCAAAAAGCAGGTTGATAGGTACGCCAGCGGAGAGTGATGGGGAAAACTTTTTGGTTGATAAGGGCGAAGTCATCGGTGCCGTCGTGACTACAAAGCAAGGTGTCAAGCCTATCTATGTGAGCATTGGTCACATGGTGTCTCTTGAAACAGCCGTCAAAATCGTTAAGCACTGTGCTAGAAGCCGAATTCCCGAACCGCTACTGCAAGCTCACAAGTTAGCGACTAAAGAAAGAAGCAAGCTTTTGGAAAGCAAAGTAAATATCGCTGAAAATTAAACTATGGCTAGAGCGTGAAGTATTTGGCTGAAGAAATATCATTTGCTGAATTCCAAAAACTTGACTTACGCGTAGGAAAAATAATTGAAACAACCCCAATTCCCAATTCAAAAAAACTAATCAAAATAATTGTTGATTTTGGTTCGGAAAAAAGGCAGGCAGTTGCAGGTTTACTTAAGTATTATACGCCTGAGGAATTGGTGGGCAAAAAATGCGTTTTCCTCCTGAATCTTCAAAGGCGCGTGTTAGCCGGCGTTGAATCGCAATGTATGATATTAGCGGCAGAGGATAGTGAAGGAAACATCAGTGTGCTTGTGCCTGAGAAGGATATTGTTGAGGGAAGCAAAATCGGCTAACCGATCTGCATTTTTGCCAGATTACAGTTAAGTGGCTAGGGAAAAGTTAATTTAGTAAATTAAAACACGTTATTGTATATTTGTGTTGAAGGTTACCTTAATGGCAGTTAATGAAGAAGCGCTTATGTGGGTTGAAAAGTATCGCCCAAAAAACTTAAACGAAGTCGTGGACTTACATGACATCGTTGAAAGCCTTAAAGCTTTCATGAGAAACCCGAAAACGATGCCTCACTTGATGTTCGCAGGGATACCGGGCACTGGGAAAACGACCCTTGCGTTGTGTATTGCGCATGAGCTTTTTGGTCCAAATTGGAAAAGTTTCACACTTGAGCTTAATGCATCTGATGAAAGAGGCATAGATACAGTGCGTGAAAGAGTCAAGGATTTTTCACGTTACAGCCGTTCAGGTTTTGGCAATGTGCCGTTTGCGCTAATTATTCTGGATGAGTGTGATCAGATGACTGGTCCTGCGCAGACAGCGCTGAGAAGAATAATGGAAACCAGCTCGCGCACATCCAGGTTCATTCTGATATGTAACCAATCGAGCAAGATAATTGAGCCAATACAGAGCCGCTGCGCCATATTCCGGTTTTCAAGGCTAGATAAGCAAGCGATGAAAGACCAGCTTCAGTGTATAGCCAAAAAAGAAAAAGTTAACCTGTTGCCTGAAGCAGCTGAAAGAATAGTTGATTATTCAGAAGGCGACCTTAGACACGCCATAAATGCTTTGCAGACAGCTGCAGCGTACAAGGACGGGTTGATAGACGAGAAGATAGTCTTGCTAGTCATCGGGGAAGCCAGCCCAATGCAAGTTCAAAAAATGATTAGGAAAGCATTATTCGGCGACTTTATTGAAGCAAGAAAAACGATGTATGAAATAATGGGGTCTTACGGTTTTTCAGGCTCGGAAATAATACGCCAGGTGCAGCGCGAGATATTTAAAATGTCAGATCTTACGCCTGAACAAAAAGCCGACCTATCAAACGTCATCGGCGAGTATGATTACCGCTTAACACAAGGCGCCAACAGCGATATCCAGTTAAGCGCGTTGCTTGCGCAATTCGCAAAATTCGGTAAAGCTATAGGGGAAACCTATTGAGAAATGATCTTTTATGGGTTGAAAAGTACCGCCCAAAAAAGATAGAAGACATAATCGGCAATGAAGAAGCGAAAGCTACGTTTATCGAGTGGCTGAAAAGTAAGCGGCGAAGTAAAAAGGCAGTTTTACTTTACGGACCACCTGGCGTGGGGAAAACAGCACTGGTCAACGCCACCGCAAAAGAGTTTGGGTTCATAGTTATTGAAATGAACGCAAGTGACACAAGATCTGAAAAAGCGATTAATGAAATTGCTAAACCAGCCACTTCCTTTATTGCTTTAGACACTTTCTCAACTGCAAGCAAAGGCAACCTTCTTTTCCTAGATGAGGTTGACGGCATTGCAGGCAACGAGGACAGAGGCGGAGTAAGCGCGATAATAAAAATCGTTGAAGAATCCCGAGTGCCAGTTATAATGGCGGCAAACGATCCTGACATAGACAAGCTAAGACCACTAAAGAAAGTTTGCGTACTGATACGTTTCCAGCAAATTCGAATACCGCTTATCATTGCACTATTGCAGAAGATTTGCTTGCTAGAGCATGTGAAAGCGGAGTTTGAGGCGCTCGAGAAAATCGCTCAAAACAGCAAAGGCGACGTACGGTCAGCCATAAACGACCTGCAAAGCATAAGCGAAGAAAACCGCGTCCTCACCCTTCAAGACACCATGATGTTGAGTTCAAGAAATAAAGACATCAGCATGGACGAAACGCTAAGAGGATTTTTCTCATCAAAATCAATTGTGGAAGCATCAAGTTTACTTAGCCGCTCAAGCGTTGACTATGATGATTTTCTGCTTTCAGTAAGCGACAACCTCCCGAGACGGTACACGAACCCAGGGGAGCTTGCTGCCGCCTACGATTTTGTTTCGCAAGCCGATGTTTTCCGAGGAAGAATTGGAACTGAACACTGGCATCTCTTAAAGTACTTCTTCAACGCTTTATCTGAAGCAGCCTCGGTTGCTCCTGAATCATACAAGTCCTTTCAATTTATTTCGCCGCCTATCAGGATTATTACTTTGTTTTGGACTAAAGGCAAAAGAACAATGCTAGACGGTATATGCGGAAAAATTGGAGCTCAATGCCATGTTTCCCATGAAACAGCTAAACATGATTTCGTTCCATTCGTCAAGAGTATTCTACAAAACCAAAAATCAAGCCCTATAGCTTCTTGGTTTAAGTTCACCCCTGAAGAAGTTGATTTCCTAATGAAAATGAACAAGTATTAAGAAGGAAGCGGAAAACGGTGGCAGTTTTAAATAAGAAGGCGTTCAAGCTTCCGAGGATTGAGAAAGAAAAATTTATTCTCTTAATGCATTTAGGCTTAGACTATAATCGTGAACAAGGCGTCTTTTCCATTAAAAGCTGCAATAATATTGAAAAGCTTATGGATATAATCGCCGGCATTCTAAATAGTGAAGTAGTTTTTCTCCAAAGTTGTACGCGCTGTGGAAAAGACTTTCCATGTTCAGACTGCAAATATAACGAGTCATGCGCCACCAAAGATCTGCCATTAAGTTGTGTTTGCCCTCAATGTTTAATGGACAGAAAGCAGTTTGAACAGCATCTCGAAAAATTCTAATGCTAACCTTGTTAGCTCAATGAAGATGCTGTTTCCAGCTAAACAAGAGAAGCGGAATGCTGATTGAGAATCAACAAAATGACAAAAAAGAAAGATCAAAACGCTCTCGCATTGGCAGGTTTCGAAGCTAAACTGTTCCTTTATTTATGGTGAATTGGGGTTCGAATTCCCTCTCCCGTCGCCGCTTGGAAAAGCTAAGCATCTTTTCTAAAAAAGACAATGAGAAATTGGTGACGTTTTTTAGAATATTTAGGGTTTGCTGAGGCTCTGGAACACTTAAGGAAAAGAAAAATGCCAAAGCTTGCTAAAGGCTTTGTTTTTTGTGAATTTGACCAGAGCCTTCTCAGCCCCCATGTTTTTTTCGCCCATACTTTGTTTTTTTTAAGACTAAAAAAGGGGAAAATAGAGTTGTGTTCATATGCTTCACTTTATGCTCGTTTCCTAAGCATTAATAGAGCTAGTACTATAGCGACTACGATGATCAAAACGAACAAGCCTGCGATTGCGGGAACAAAGTACAGGTCAGCGACAGATGTCGGTGTAGCTGTTGGTGCTGTAGTGGGTGCTGCCTTGGAACTAGCAAATAAGTGCGTGTCTGCAGATGATGGCCAGTAGCCGTTGGTGCCAGCGAAAGTAGCGTAAACAGTGAAGTTGCCTGAGATAGAAGGAGTCCATGTAAGACTGTAAGTGCCATATTCATCAGTTGTGGCAGTACCAACGGAATAGTGGTTTCCGTTAGAGTCTAAGACCGCAATTTGTACTGGAACGCCTGTAAAGTTGAGTGGCTCTGGTTGCTGCTGGTAAACGTAACCCATCCACGCCGCCATGCTAGCATCAGACGCGACTGGAACTCCATTTGGAAAGTCAGCGGCCTGCTCATTTTGCTTTGTGCCTGCGGAAATATCCATTACTGTACCTGTGATCGTTATTGGTGTGGCAGTTGTTACGCCAATGTTAGGTGCGGTAACAGTGGTGGCGGTGGGTCCTCTGCCTACAGTGTAGATTTGCGCATCATAACCATTGAACCATGTGTTGTAGCCGTCTGCTGCAGCGTAACTGAAGGTCTCGAATTCACCGGTGTAGTCTGAAATCGTCCAGATTTGTTTCCCTGTTGTAGCGTTAATCGCTCGTGAAAATCCGCCCTTGAAAAGTGGTGATTCAGGCGTGTGTTCAGTAGTAACAATGTACACTGCTCCGCTGCCGATAGCGTTAACGAAGGTCGGATAGTTTGCGAATGGAGTTTCAAGACCAGAGTTGGTGCTGTTGCCTGAGCCGCCGTTACCGTATGTCCACAGTAGGTTGCCAGTTAGGGTGTCGTAGCAGTAAACGATTCCGGTGTATGCGCTGCTGTACATCTTTCCGTAACCAAATGCGTTAGCTAAACTGCCTGATGCTGGGCTGCCGTAGTAGTCAAGGTTTCCTTGAGGTGCTGTTGGACCCCAAAGCTTCGCGCCTGTTTCCAAACTGTAGCCTACGAAATTGTTAGTTTCCCTGTAGTTTTCAACGAAGACACGGTTTACTGGATCAATTCCAGCCTCTAGAACAGTGATGTTATCTGCTGGAGGGGTCACTTGATTGTGCCACACTTCTGCACCGAGTCCTGATTGTTCGTTGATGTTAATTCCGACGTATGTGTAGGGAGTGTCGCTTAGTCCACCAAAGAACAAGGCATTTCCTATTGAGGGTAAAGTGCCGCTGTAGCAAAGTAGTATGTTGCCGTAGATACCTCCGACTAGTGTAATTGGAGATGGTAAAGCGTTTAGGTATGGCACTGAAACGTTATAGTCATACATGCTTGGAACATAAGTTGGGGCATAACTGGGGCCGACATATCCTCCTGTCCAGCCGCCTGTCAGATTATAACCACCTTCGTTACTTACTGGCGGGATTACGGGTGGCGATGTTGATGCGCCGTTATAGTTAGCGCCCCACAGTCTTGATGAGTTCCATTCTTGCAGATACCAGTTTGGATTCGTAGTGTTACCGTAGTTTACTAAGCTGATTATCAGATATTCACCTTCAGGACCGAGCATAGTCGTGTAAGTTGAGCCTGTGGGAATGCCCTTTGTTGTGAACATGTAGTCTCCCGTGAATGCATCATAAGCCTTCCATGTCTCTCCTCCAGCTCCACTACTAACCGAGAAGAGTATTGGTGGATAAACTCCGTGTTGGTTGGGGTCTTGAACGTCATAAACGTAGGCGAACGAAATTGCAGGGATGCCTGGATCGCTCCAGAGTTGCTGTCCTGTTTGCAAGTTAACGCCGACGGTTGGTCCATAAGCGCTGCCGCTCAGACTGCCGGGAACGCCTGCGAATGATACTGGTTCAGTGTAGACGAGTACGCCGTCAACTATTATCGGGTTGGTGTATCTTTGATTGTATGCAGAGCCTTCGAAGTATGTGTCTCCCACGATTGCCGTTTGGTTTCCTCCGACAACTCCGCCGCTATCCAAAGGCTTAGTCCACATTACGTGGCTGGTGAGTGAACCTACAACGTCTCCTGCTCCAGCTAATTGTTCTCCGTTGCCTCCAGCATTGTATGTGCCAGTGAATCCTGTGTATCCTGGTGCGAGGTCACCCAGCCAGTTTGATGAAACCGTGTACCAGTTAGTGTTGTAGGCGTATATTGGTCGTGTCCAGTACATTGTAGGAAGGGGAGTTGTTGGGTAGTTGGAAATCGGTGATTGCTGAACAGTGAGTGTTGTTGACGCAGAGCTGGGTGCGTAATAATCGCCTATGTATGCGTAATTAGGCCCAAACATTGTCATGGTTGGTGGGAAGTTGTATTTCATCCCTGCGAAAGTGAAGTTAAGTGTGTACGTGCCTGCTTGAGTAGGAGTGAAGTAATAATCCGCCGCTGACGTTGGATCCGGAACCACAGTCCATGTATATGATATCACCGTGCCATTGGGTGGCGTAATAGTGAGTGTGTAATTTGAGAATCGAATGTTATTGCTTGTTAACGTTCCTGGAAGTAAAATGTTAAGCCAAATGATAACTTCTTCTCGCTGCCCGACGCCGACGGGGTTAGGTGAAACATTGATGTAGGCGTGAGTTGGAAAAGTAACTGCTGCTGCTTTAGCGGTCGGCATTAGCATCGTTGAAGCTGACATTGAAAATATTAATAGCGCTACGATTGCAATAGCTCCTGTTTTGTTTTTGAAAATTGCCCTTT
>Ga0187868_1001486_pt1 | contig 16582 bp, 17 predicted proteins | sample June2016WEW_13_4_FD_133014 | JGI IMG/M metagenome (GOLD analysis project Ga0187868, IMG submission 133014) | Peatland microbial communities from SPRUCE experiment site at the Marcell Experimental Forest, Minnesota, USA - June2016WEW_13_40 | ecosystem: Environmental > Terrestrial > Soil >... | reverse complement strand
GGAACGCACCTGGCAGAGCGTCATGGACCAGTTGCAGGCCCGCGGCAAGGACAGCAGCCGCCAGCGTTATGAAAACGTGTTCAAGTCATCCGCCTTTGACGCACTGCGAAATAAAACATTACTGGAAACCACCGCCGACGATTTCCTTGCCGTGTTCAAAGACGGCAAAGTGTCCATCGTCTGTTTCCTGAAACGGTTGCATAACTTTGCGGTGAATCTTGGCTGGATTGCCGTGCCGATAGTCGCGCCCTATCTCTGGCCCAAATACGAACCCAAAGACCGGCGCGGCATCACCCGGGACGAACACGACAGCATCCTTGCCCGTGAAAAGAAAGCCGAGTGGAAACTGTTTCTGGAATTGCTTTGGGAAACCGGCGCGGCGCAGAGCGACGCCGCCAGCTTCACGGCGGAGGACATTGACTGGCAAACCCGGACGATTTCCTATTTCCGGCAGAAGACCGGCTCGCTGGCGCAGTTCACCATCAGCACGGCGCTGGAAAAGGTGTTGCAGCAGTTACCGACGACCGGCGCATTGTTCCCGAACCTGTCCACATGGTCAGAAAGCGACCGGGCAAGCCGTTTCCGCCGTCGCTGTCATAAAGCAGGTGTGGCTAGCGTGACCTTGCATAGTTACCGCTACGCATGGGCGGAAAGGGCGAAAGTTGTCGGAATGCCCGAACGCTTCGCGCAGGCCGCACTGGGGCATAACAGCAAGGCGATTCACCGCGCCTATGCCAAGAAAGCCGTCATCATCGCGCCGTCACTTGAGGACTACGAACGGAAGGCGGCCAGTTTGAAGCCAGCACTTGCGGCTTGAGAATAACACGGCGGTTGAGACTTTGCCGGCTTAACCGCTTTTTGTCTTTTTTGGGGACTTACGCCGTCCCCAAGCCCCGCGCCAGAGACATTGTCTCTGGACTCCTCACCCGCTCGCGCTGGCCGGAACGCAAGACGGCTGGCGCACGCGCGGCACCGCCGGCTTTGACACGTCGCTCTTAATTTTCTAGCCTCCACGCATGGCGAAAAAGGTTTCCAGCAAAACGGCTTTGGAAAAGCCGGCTGCCGCACGTCCGGCCAAGCCCTCCTCCCTCCTCGACAGCCACTACGTCAAGGTCATGCTCAACCAGATTTTAATAAATGGATTTGTTGCAAACTAGAATATGAGACCAAGTTTATGTGAAGACGGAACTAATGTTGCCACTGGCACGAAGTTTCTTACGGAGTATGGTAGAAGGGTTCTGCCTTGGTATAACCCAGCGGAAGGAAAAGCACCATCAGGCTGGAAAGATAAATGGGGGAAATTACGCGACCGTTTTGAAAAAATAATTGATGAGGGTTGCAAGATGGAATTGTTTCTAATCCAAAGGCGAATCCCACAATCAAAACCAAACCACCAAGAATATCCGGGTGTTTTACAACATAGACAAATGTTTAGGGCCTGCAACGGGTTGTGGATTCAGCCATCACATTTGTTCTCGCCAACTAGAGAGCAGTTGATTGGGCTTTTTGCTTTCAACAACGTCCGAGGCGAACCAATGCTCAATCAGCAAGGGCAACCTATTGCATTTCGGCTGGGTCTATTTCATCATTTCATTATTTGTCATGACATTGGATTGGAGTCCGATGCAAGTTTTCAGATAAAGGCTCGGTTATTAGATCTGCCCAAGGATGCGACCAACTTGCTTTATCAACTCCCTTCTGAAATAGCCTGCTCTTTATGGCGCAATGTTTCTTCTGGGTTCTCTAAAACAGAAAATGCGGATGATTCGCTTTGGTATGATGCTCTTTTCCAACTTGCGTTAGAGAAACATCCTGGCAGTCCCCTGTTTACGACGCGTTACGACTGGGTTGACAATAGTTCTATTGGACTCGTTGGAAACGGATTGTTTCCATGTTTGCCCGATTTCGGTTTCTCTACCTCCCTTGATGCCCCGAAAATTCCAAAGGATGAAGATTATCCGTTGGCTTATTACGCAAAACTTCCAGATTTGGCTAGAGCATCAATAGCAGCGATTGACGAAATTCTTCAACTCGAAAACGTTTTTGAGAGCAAGGCCAAAAACACAGACCTACTGCAACTTCTAGAGGCAAAAAATAAGGCCAACACAGCCGATGAAAAGGGCCGAGCGCTGGAAGAACTTGTTGCAGGGCTTTTTGACAGCATCGCCGGATTTACTATTGAGGACAGACGCGTTAAAACGGAAACAGAAGAAATTGATTTGTATATCGTAAATGGGAGCAATGATCCTAAATTGCAGCGCGAAGAAGCAATCATCCTTGCTGAATGTAAAAATTGGTCATCGAAATGCGGCAAAAATGAGTTTGTTGAATTCAAAAGCAAAATGGAAAATCGCAAAGGAAGATGCTCGCTGGGATTTCTTATCTCATGGAACGGTTTTGCCGACACAATTACAAAGGAAATGCTTCGAGTATCACATGAGCGGCTTTTGATTGTTCCAATTGACGGAAAACAAATTCAAGATGCTGTGAGAAATGGTTCGTTTTTCAATGTGATTATGGCGGCGTGGAATGCGGCAACAATGATTTAGCCTCCTTAAACCGGACGCGGCTTCGTCGTCCGCGACCTGCCGTGGACGGTGGAGAAGCTACGCGTCATTCTGCCGTTTGAATTTGAGAACTGGGCCGTCATCGCCCTCAGCGGCATCCCGAACAAAGTGCAAGTAGGCGACATGGACGTGGAAGGCCGCATCTTCGCTGACGCCCAACTTTCCGCCGGGCGGATAGAAGTATGATTTACGGTCACGCTGCTGTCGCCAGGGAAGTCTGTCCGTTCAACGCGGTTTCTTTCTGGCGGGCATTCTTTCGTTGCCAATGCTGGTAGATGGTCGCGCTGACGCGCACCAGCCAGTTGCAGTCTTTGATGCTTTCCAGCAGGTCCGCCGTGGCGAAAAACTTGATGCCGTTGGCTGGTGGATTGCCCAGCGGCTTGAGCAGCCTGGCCGCGACCAGCGCCGGGATGTCATGCGGCCCGCAGTTCAGCACCCAGGCCGCCTGCTCCGCCGTGAGGCGGGCTGGCAACTGGCCCAGCAGCATCAAGAACCGTTGTTGATCGTCTTTCATCTAAACTATGTCTGCATTCGTCCAGTGTTTTGGGTTAATTCACCATTACATCTGGGCATAGGAATTCTACAAGCTATCCCGTCCGGCCCGCCACCCACCCGGCGCTCCGCGCCGGGTGGATGGCCGGCCCTGCCGGGTCCCATTAATGGTCTCAACCGCCGCAATACTTCGGCGTTTTATCGGTCGAACAACTGCGGATTTTCGGCAGCGCTTACTTGAAACCATCAGACGTTTTCACGCTTGACGGCTTTGTTCCAACATATCGGCTATCCGACGCAAGCCAGAACCAGCGTCACCATGCCCGCACCGACCGAGACAGTTATATCTCAAATGCTACTCACACCGGGAAGTCCAGTTCCGGCCCCATCAAGCAAGGCCCCGACCGGCTTATGCCCCGGCAATTTCGCAACCTGTCCGTATTTTCGATTGAGCTCGCGGCAACGTCTCTCACTCATTAGGTCCAGTGTCCTGACAACCCGAAACACCGAATCCGAAAGCGCCGTCTCTTCCGCCAGTGAAAATTTGTTCACTTCATACGCATTTGCCCCAAGGCATTTGCAGATATAATCGGCTCCCGCAAGTGAGCGATCATAAAGGCGAAAATCTGCGTCCGCATTGCCACTGATGATCTTCCAGGAGCGCATCATCTGCGAACGCACGGCCATCATGTTGCAGCTAGTCAGACCACCGATCAGACAATGTTCGTGTGGTCTGTCCCCAATTTCCCCCCGCTCACGCCGCAACGCGATAAGCAGGTTTTTATAGGGAACTCCGCTGAATTTGCTTACGTCCTGGCACCAACGCCAGACCATGGCACCGCGAACAACTGGACGAGGCAGGGGATTTTTATAGGTGTGCGTTGTGAAAAAATCCCAGTTGATGCGGGCCAACGTATAAGCAAAATCAGCGAACCGCTCGCGCCGAAGGATTTTGTCCTTCCAATCATGGTCTGCGCGAGGGTTGGCTGACATAGCGGTTCTATTTTGCAGCCGGTTGCGTTTCGACAATCTCGCCAATCAGCGAGGCCTTGCCCGATTTGCTGTGGGCGATGCGCCGGCAAACGACTTCAATGGTTTTGTCCAGCGATTTGTCCCAATGCCGGGGGATTTCCTCCTCTTTGAGCCGGTAGGATACGGTTTCAGTCATGCGGCAGTCGGCAGGCTGTGACATGTCAATGCAGACCAGGTTATGGCTGGTCGAGGCAGCGCGGTCCTTCGTGGCCGGCCAGTTGGCGAACTCTTGCGTTTGAACTAACAGTTTCAGTTTCATTGTATTTCCTGTGTTTATGTTGTTATTTTGTTTGCGTCATTTTTTCACGAACGCCCCGACGCTGACGCGGACGCCGAGGAGATTGTTTTGTGGAGAAGCTTTGCTTGAAAAGTTTCCGCATGAAGGGGACGAACCATGCGCCGCTCGCCTTCGCCGCGTTTATGCGAGGAAGCGCCAGCCTGGTAACGGCCCCGGTATATTTTTGAACTGCAAAACTCATGCCGTGAATTTAACCACGACATGAGCCAGAGAAATACCCCCAAAGATGAAGGCGGAAAGTGTAGAAATTATTTGCTCTTTGGCGGACGTCCGCTGCGTCCGAATCTCATCCCGATTTTTTTGGCGACCCGGTTTTCAAAGGTCTTGAGACTGCCAATCTGTTTTTCCCCGACAGCCTGGCACAATATGCGATGCACTTCGGCAACACTCCGGCATTTGGAAAAAGACCGCCACAGCAACCCAAGCAACAAAAAAGTTTTCGTGTGACGTTGAAACGTCTTGCCGGCGGTGAGTTCATCCGGTGCCAGACTCATGCCGCGTAACAACCCCTTTTGAAATTTTAAGGCGTCCTCATGGGAGGAACCCAGAACCGAATCCATCAGTTGTGGGATGGCTTGATTGGTAGCGTTCACCATGTTTTGCAAATCTTGCGTCAGGGCTTTTGCTTTGGCGGCCCGCTCGGGCGATTGCGGTTGCGAAGCCGCGAGTTTTTCAAGCCGCTCCAATTTCGCCTTCTGTTCAGGCCCCATCGGAATTTCTCCACCATACAGCTTCCCAAAAGCCTGTAGCCTGCCGATAAGCTCACCGACCAATTCCAAATCCCATTCGCCTTCAATGGGCAGACGGTTGCTGGGCATGACTGTTTTTATCACTTCGGCCAAAGCCTTTTCGGCCCATCCCGGTGCGCCATCCAAATTAAACGGGTCACAATCCAGTTTCTCCGCTGATTCCACCCAAGCTTTAAGCGCCGCCTTAATCTTGCGGGGATTCTTGGCGATCAGCTTAATTTTTTGTGATTTGGGTGTATTCATTTTGCCCGATGACTGTGACATGCTGTTTTGAACACCGTTGGCATTGTTTCGTTGCAACCCGAAATCGTGACCAAACTTGGCTGGCTCCATTCCGCGTCAATCTGGCCTCCGTTCCGCTTGTGTGCTCGTTCCGTCGCGCTGAAATTGCACCCGCCCGCGCGCCAGACTTTCAGCCAACTGGCTTGACGCCGTAAGCCGAAAGACTGGCTTGCCCCAAGACTCCCCGCGCGACCGAACTCCGCCAACGCTGTACTCCGCCCAGCTTGCCGCTCCATTCCGGCAGCCAAGTTTCGTCACTCCGCAGAATTGAATGGTGCGACCAAAGCGGCGTTGAATTCTCCGCTAAATGATCTGCGAACCTAATGCCGCTCTCGTCGCAAAGGGGCTAGCGCACGCTCCACGTCCATGTTTGCATGGTGATAATTTCGACGTCAGCGGTAACGAGCCGCGCCGGACTAAGGATGTCAACCGTGAAAGCGGAACTGAAGCGATCTTCTTAGCCATCATGGTTCTTTGTTCAATGTTTTAATAATCGCGGCAAGTGTGTGCCTTTCGACACCACGGTGGCGCGTAACAGGGAAAGGTGGGATGCATCCACCACCAACGGTGGCACACTGCACCGCGATTCTTGTTTCAAAGGAATTAACTATTGTCGCACTAATAGTAGTCGTTGTCCAGGGTGCTCCTAACCCTTTACCTTCAATCTCATTTTCAGCGAGGGTAAATGATACTCCGGGAATAGCGTTGGTCGTCATGGTTACTTTGCTCGTCTCTCTTCCCAAATCTTGGCGATATGAAATAAGAATGGCATTTGTGACTTCTAGTAATGTGCGTTTGACGGTGGTATACGCGGCGGCAGGAGGCCAGTCTTGGCTCGTAGTCTGACATCCAGCGCACAGCATGAAAATAAACGAAAGAGAGCAAAGAATACGCATTTGTTGCGGTGTGTGTTAAGACCGAAAGGTCAGAAATCAGTTGTCTGAACAATAGTTTTTTTATTGCGGTCAATGGTTTTAACGCATTCGCCTATTGTTTCGGGAAAAGTTCCGCCAACATCTCCAAGCCATTGGATTTTCATAGTTTTGGCGCGAATATAAACATGGCGCTCCTTCGTCTCAATAGTGCCGGTAGCACCTTGCTTGATTTCCACACCTTCAAAGATGGCGCGATCCCCGATGGTGCGACCGTCGCGTTCATCCATAGCATAAACAAAGATGGTGTAGGACGAGCGGTTCTCGACCATTGCGTGGTATGAAATAGGCCCATGGATGCAGCCGACAGCAAACATAGATGTGGCAATTATGAAGGCTATTTTAATTGCTTTGGTAGCGTATTGGCTCATGGTGTTCCTAATGTTGCCCAAAAACAGAAACACGCAATTCATACAAGGCTAAGTTCGTGCCGTTCCTATTTTCGATGGATTCTGAAATCACTGGGTTTTCTGGTCTATGTAAATTGTTCATTGCTTGGGACTGACTTCTTTATAGACGGTGCAACTGTTTCTTCAAAACTCTGCCTTCTCCATCCTTCATTGTGCCTACCAGAAGCAGAACAATATCTGCGAGCCACCAAATACCACCCCCACCACAAGTGCAGAGTTTCAACATGCCAAGCCATGCTGAATTCAAATAAAAACGGTCAGCCCCCAACATACCCAAGAAGAGCGATAGACAGAAAGCGAGACCCCAATTCTTGTCGCTCTCGTGGGTGTGTTGGCGGACTGTGTTAAACCAATCGTCCCGATCATTATCATGGGCCGACATATTTAATTCTCACGCCAACGGCGGCAATGCGTTGATATAACGTTTCACCAAAGCGGACGACCCTCCGGGATGTGAAATCGAAACCTCTGTCCCTCCTGCAATGGGATTAGCTGTCACGACAAGATTTTGGAAACGGATTACTTTCCGAATAACCATGAAATACATGATTATTCCTGGAATGATGCAGAACAGAAAACCAATAACAGTAAATATGATCATCATTACTGGAATGGGAGGCCTGCCCTGAAAGGTGACAACTCGTCCAGATTGAGTGGTCGCTCTCCATTTTTCGGTGGAGAAGAATTGAACTGCCCGCACGATAACTTCTTCGCTTGAAAGCGAAGTCTTTGAATTAATGACGGCGTCTGCCATATATATCCTTTAGGTTTGTTTGTTTAGATCGTTTTAACCGACATTTCCCATATGACATGCGTCCCGCGACTATCGCGGGACACTCAGTCTTATTTACCAAAAAAATGTATCAGTCTATCCTTTCCCGCCGGCTCCAAGACCGGATTAATGCCCCGCCCGCAATTTTGTGATGGCTTTATACGCCTCCTCCCTAATATCCGACCTTGAGTTCGTCAATAATGGTTCGATGGCAGGAATGGCGTCCTTGTTACCGATAATCGCGATGGTTCGGCAGGCTTCACGAATAATATCCAGTTTTTCGTTCATCAACAATGGTATGATGGCAGGAACAGCGTTCTGATTGCCGATAACCACGAGGGTTCGACAGGCTTCGCGAATAACATCTGGATTTGAGCGAGCAAGGCAGGGTAAGATTCTCGGGGCGGCTTCTGTTGCCTTCATGTTACGAAGTTTCTTCAGGGCATCAATCACTTTGCCCGGATTGTCTTGTTCAAGAGACTCACAAAGTTTCTCAACTACGGGATCGCTGATGACACTTGTTGCCGGAGCCACGATTGCTCCTTGTCCACGCACCACCATTTCATTGATGATTGTTTCGCTGACGCTGTTGCTCCTCAGTAACAGAACCCCACCGACGCCGACATCGAACTTAGTCGGTTGAGTTTTTATCATACTGACGACGATCTCCTCTGGTATGCCAGCTTTCACCAGTTGCACGATTGAATCGTTGGTCAACACCTCGGAATTGCTGATGTTCTCGTCACCCATTGCTGGCGTGATTGCCACCGGTACTTTAACTTCTTTCTTGCCGCCACCGCCGATGTTGAGTTGTTTCTGGTGATTCTTCATGTATGCGATGACGTCTGCATTAACAGGAGGATTGGCTTGTTGCGCTGTGGTGATGTCCTGTGGGCTAAATTTGGACTGCGATATGTCAATCTCTTTAGTGATGGCATCTGGTTTAACACCGGCCGCAGTAAGTGCCTTGATGTCGTCCACTGTAAGCGGGGTGACGGCCTCGGCCGGCAGAGCCTGCCCCTGTGTCTGTCCCGGTGTCTGCGTTTGGGCTGCTTGTTGCTGCTGGACGACCGCATCGTCGTTATGCCGGATCGTTTGCCAGGTTTGCGGTGACTGTTGCCGCAGCCGCTCCTGCTGTTCCTGATCCATCGTATGTCCGATCAAACCGCCGGCAATCATGCCAGCCAGAGCGCCAACCAATACGTTTCTGCCACCAGCATGTCGTCCGCCAGCCGCTGCACCTGCACTGGCGCCCAGCGCTCCCCCAATCAAAGCGCCCGTTCCCGTATTGTTTTGCGTGCCATTCGGGTTTACACAACCGGTCGTCAACACGAGTGCCACAGACACGACCACGACACCAATAGTTCGACACATAATTTTCATAAGTTTTCTCGCTTTCTTAGACTCCTTTACATTATTTGGCCCATCCTGTTTGTCAGTTTATGCTCCGAAGCAATGAACACCTAATCCGTTATTTAATTTGAGTGACTCTTCATGCATTCGATGACAGATGGATTAACATTGGCTTGTTGCGCTGCGGCGATGTCTTGTGCGCTGAATTTGGAATTCGTTGTTTTGATTTGGCCGATGAGGGTGTCGGCTTTAACGCCGGCACTGCTGAGCTCCTTGATCTCGTCCACAGTGAGTGCATTCCCCGCCGATGCTTCATTTGATTCGGCAGGCGGATTCTGTGCCGTTTGGCCATTTGGCTCGGAAGCTCCGACCGCAAGACCTTTACTCTCGCAGACGAGCAAGTTATTTTTCGCTGCCACGTTACCTTGTGCAGCCGCCTTGCGATACCACTTCACGGCTTCCGCGTAATTCCGCGCAACGCCACGGCCATTGTAATAGCAGTTGCCGAGGTGATTTTGCGCCACGGCGTTGCCTTGCTCGGCGGAGAGACGATACAATTTCACAGCTTCCGTGAAGTCGCGCGCGACACCATGTCCGCTGGAGTAACAAGCGCCCAGGTTGTCTTCTGCGAATGCATTGCATTGTTCAGCGGCTTTGCTATACCACTCCACGGCTTCCGCGTAATTCTGCGCAACACCAAAGCCTCTCGAGTAGCAGACGCCCAAGCGATTTTGTGCCGCTGCATACCCTTGCTCGGCGGAAAGACGATACCATTTCGCAGCTTCCGCGTAGTCCCGCACAACTCCTCTGCCATTCACATAGCAGGAGCCCAAGGTGAACTGGGCTATTGCGTCCCCTTGCTTGGCCCTTTGTCTTAAGTTTTGGACTTGATAGTTCTCAGCCGGAACTGGGAGGACGACAACAGGGGTATTGGGAAAGACTACAACACGCCCATTCTGGTCAACGACGCATCCCGCTGCCAGCACCAATCCCAGACATACAACTGCGGCACTAACGGTTCGCTGCATAATTTTCATGGTTTTCTCGCTACCTTTTTTACATTTTTGAATGTTTGTTACTGTTGCTTTTTAATATTCTTTCCTCCTCCGCCCGATGGAGGTGGTGTAGGCGTTTTTGTTGTCGTGCTCGCCTGAGGCCTAAACACTTTGCTGACCGACCCAGTTTCGGGGTGTCCCGCGCCGGGATGCCCTGCATTCCCCCCACCAAGACGATCTGAACGTTCCTTGGCCAGTTTCTCACGATTTCCAACCGGAGATCTCTCTTCAAAGCGCCCCGCATGTTCCACTTTAGTCAAGCGTTCCATCTTTGCGCGCCCGATTCCTTCGTTGGAAACATAACCGTGCGCGTCTTTATGGAATTCATTGTGGAGCACGGTTCTTCCATAGAAGCCATGCATGTGTTCCCGATCAATGTGATAATGAAATTCATGCCCACGCATCCTGAAAAAACTTTCATGGAAGTGGTCGTGATCAACAAACGTGAAATAGTCTTCGCCCAGGCCAAAATCAAAATCAACGTTCACTGCGACTCCGTTAAACATCAAAGCGCTACCCACAAAAACCGCGCCCACCGGCAAGGGTGCCCACCCGATGACTCCGTCCACTTCCCCATGCCGCCAAAAAACCCAGGACGGCCCCCATGTATAATCCGGTGCCCAAAGCCAGCCATAAACCGGATTTCTGACCCAACGGCCATAGTGAAACGGAATGTCACCCCAAGTATATTCTGATTGCCAAAATAACCCATTGTCAGTTTGCACCCATTGCCCCATATCATAATAGGGACGCCAGTCGGGATTTGCGGCGAGGCAGGAATCTGGGCGCCAATACATCGAGCCTCCTACATCCACCCAAGAGCCGAAGGGCGCAAGTTGGTCGTGAAAATAATTAAAGTTTATCTCCGTGGCTGGAGGCGCGGGTGCCTCTGCTTGCGGTGCGGGCGGTGGTCCCGGCGGCGGTGTGTTAACCGCTGGTGGAGGTTGGGGCACCACAACAGGCACTGGATTCGGATTGGAAGGGGGGGCGGCGGCCTTGGCTTGGAGCAACGCAGCTATGACAACTTGGGAGACCCCCTGGCTTTTGAGATAAACCATGTCGTTCGCGCTCAGTCTGTAAGATTTTCCCGAATTCCCAATGTAACTCGTGATGACATCGTCACTCATCTTTTCCTGGGAAAGTTTAACCACTTCCTGCAAGTCGGGTGACAGATTTGACAGCGGGGTTTGGGCGTTACATATATTGCCGACGCTCCAATACATCCAGCCGACAACGACGCAGGCAAGGACAACCTTCGCGGTCGCTTTCCGGTTTGTCAGTTTTTTATTTTTCATAATAATTGTTCTCCAATTTTTTAGTTTCCTGTTTCTTATTGGCCCGTTTCATTTGTGCGGTCTCATTGGCCTATACTGTTTCATCGGTGAAATCTTGCAGGACATTTGCAATGTGAAGCGTGCTGATAAAGCGGGCGACTTCACGGCACTGACGAAATGGTCGAACGGGCGGTGACAGCCGAAATTGAAAGCCTGTCGCTCGTGGTTTTCGCCGCAGCCAAATCCGCTGTCGAGACACCCGATTGGGCCGGAAGGGAGTTTCCATTGCTCTCCGAAACAACGCCTGTTTGCATGAGTTGCAACATTATTCCCTCGCCAGCATTTTACAACACCAAATTTGACAGAAAAACCAACCTGCATTAGATGCAATCATGTAAATAATTATCCCCAGCCGCCGCGAATAAATAAATGGACGCCGTTGCGAAACACATATCGGTGCGGCACCCACACTGCACCTTGGTATGGGGGGCGGGCTCAATGCCCACCCTCCCATACCCATCGTTCCTCCCAACCCCAAATTCCTGGAATCCAGACAAAACCGTCATTTTTGTTCGTCCTTCTTCTTTTCGTCCTTCTTCGGTGCAGCCTTTCCCTGCTTGACGTCATGCCTTGGCTGAATATGTCCATTGCGATCAGTTCTGAAACGATCATTGGGAGTGGCGTGGTCTCGCCAATCACGATGGTCTCTTTCCCATCCATGGAAACGCTCCAGCCGGAATGGTTCAGCGACCAGCCAGACATTGCCAGGTCCCAAATAAAAATACTGGTCACCAACGAGACCGACGAATTCGACACCATCCCAGACGTAACTTTCAGGAATCATTACTGGCTCCTCTACCACCGGTGGCTCAACCGCAATTACTGGTGGCGCCACAATTACCGGTAGTTGTAACCCTACCTGCCCATTTGGCAGAACTACACAGCCTGACACTAACATTAATCCCCCTGCCGCTATTGACAGGATACACGCACGCAAGACTTTTGTTTTCATAAGTTTTAATTTTTTAACGTTTTTAACCGAGGGCTGCGGCGTTGGCCGCATACCCTCATTGACCCTTACTGTTCTCGCCACGAAACCTTGCAGAAGAATTGGAAGTTTTTTTGGCAGCCCGGCTGCGCAATGCAGAACGATTGGCCCTGGCTTCAACCGGATTAAAATCTTCAAGGTTGCTCTAATGCGGAAAAGACCATTTTGCGACTAAATCACCAACAAGATGGCGGCCTCCACGGGGCGGTGCCCTTCCAGCGTTCCGGTGAGCGCGGCATCCTGCCGCCAGTTCGCAACAGGCTGGCTAGTGTCCCCTGCCGATAGTGGGGTCGTTCACAATGCCAATGAACAAAATGGAACCGGAGGCGGTGTCCGAAATCACAAACAGGAACGGATGGTCCACAATCATCTCAAATCGGTTGGGCGGTTGAGCTGATAGGACGAGCATTCCCACCGTCGTCACTGCTGCCGCCTCGGTGCCTTTTTCATCCACATCCACATAACTTTTCTGTTTCACTTCGCTGATGAACAACTGTTCATCGGCCATGGCGGAAAAGTCGGCGTCCCCGCCAAAGGCGCGTTTCATTCCCAAGGCTATCAGCGAGTCGTTGAGCCTGACGGCATATTCCATTTTGAATTTGGGCAGCATCAGGGTTCCTTTCTGGATGGTGAAAGCCCGCTGGATGTTGCCCTGCCAGTTCCCCTGGGCCTTAAAACTTTCAAGCAGCTTTTGTGGACTCGAATTTTTGGCGGGCAAAAAGACCTGCATCTGCAACCCGCCCTCATAGGGCAATTGCACGGCCTGAAAATCCGGCGTTTCCTGATACCTGAATCCCCCGTTCTGCTCCATCATCGAAGTGGGCTTCACTTTGCCGGAAGACAAATGAAAATCGCGCGGCTCGGTCTGGTTTTTGTCAAACGGGCCGACCCATTTACCTTTGAAATAAATCGCGTTGGCCAGAATGACTCTCGTCAGCGAGTCAAAAGGATATTGCACAATGTCCTTGATTTTACCCTGCGTCTGTTTGTCGGCCCATTTGTTGATGGTTTTGGCGGATTTGGGATCGTCAAAATCTACGCCAGCTAGTTCCGCCTGAAAAAACTTTTTGTTGTCGGCAACGAAAGCCGGCTTCAAATGAAACCCCTGCTTGAACCAGATGCCATTAGCGAGATTCAACGTTACATCCTTGCGCAAAGCGAGCTGCTGATTCAGTTCCTTGAAGGCCGGGTTTGCAATGGCGGATGGCAAACCGGTGGTATGGAGAACCTGCTGCATCTCCGTTTCCGTCTGGCCCGCCGCGCCGTTCCCGACAATTTGCAAGGCACTCGACACACTGAAGGGGGAGATAAAGACATTGGCGTCCGGCTGCGCTTGCGTGACTTGCCCCATCAAGTCAAAGGCGAAACCGGTGTTGGCAGACACCAGTTTTTGTCGATCCTGCAAGTCGGATGACGGCCCCGACGGCGTTTGTGCATGGCAAGTATTACCGACGCTCCAACATATCCAGCCAATGGCAACGCAGGCCATGACTATTTTTATGGTCGTTTTTCCATTTATCAGTTTTTTGCTTTTCATAATTGCTCTCCAGTTTTTGAGTTTTCTGTTTTTCACTGGCCCGCTTCAATTTATTGCGGCTTCATTGGCCTATACTTTTTCTTTTCCGATTAAGTTGGGGCGGTAAATCTAATAAAAGCATCTCCTCCCCCGTCGGATATATTTACTACTTTTCCATCAGTGGTAAAATAAATGCATATCAAACTCATTTTAATTTATGTAATTTGTTTCCATGAATGCTTTTCCATCAGCGGTAAAATAAATGCATATCGAACTGGAGGGGGTGCGGAAGCGGTGGTAATGGTAATCTTCATGGAAATGGACAATCACCACTTCCACACTGTCAGTCCCAACACATGTGTCCATTAAAAAGCAGACCGGGTCGTATATTTTATTCCCATATATTTTATTCCTTTTCAGATAGGTTGTAATGACGGAGGAAGGAAGGTTTACCGCTGGTTGACAAATTTTTAAATATTGGTTGTAAATCTCTCCTGCCGGACAACCATTAGTATCAATTCTAAGTGGTGGTAAATTTGTCCATGCATCATCGGAAGGTGTGTTGCATCCTGTCGTTAGCGCGAGGGCCAGAAATACAATTGCTAGACCAATACTTCGCTGCATATTTTTCATAGGTTTTCTCGCTTTCTTTGACTTTTAGTACATCTTGGTCTGGATTCACGTTTTCAAGGATTCTCCGATTTGGAAAGAGTTATTTTGCGGACAGTGTGATTATTGACGTCCGCTACATAGACGTTTCCTGCGTTGTCCACCGCCGCTCCGCCGGGACTGTTAAATCGTGCATCCGCTCCAACTCCGTCGGAGGGGCCGGGAGTTCCAGCCAGTCCCGCCAATGTGGTCACCACTCCCATCGGCGTGATTTTCCTGACCGTGTTGTTGCCACTGTCCGCCACGTAAATATTTTCTTTGCTGTCAACCGCCAAACCCTGGGGATTCCAAAACCGTGCGTCTTTGCCGTTCCCATCGGTGCCGCCAGCATATCCGGGCAGACCAGCTAATGTGCTGACCACTCCGCTTGGTGTAATCTTCCGTATGGTGTCGTTGGCACTGTCCGAAACATAAACATTGCCAGCATTGTCCGCCGCCACATCATAGGGAGCATTAAACCGCGCCTGGCTGCCGAAACCATCAACACTGCCGCTCATTCCGGCTTGACCGGCCAACGTGCTCACCACACCGGTTGGCGTGATTTTCCGAATGGTGTCGTTACTCATGTCTGCCACAAAGACGTTGCCCGCGTCATCCACTGCGACACCCCAAGGGTTGCGAAACCGCGCATTGATGCCGATGCCATCTTTGTTGCCGGGATGGCCTGCAAGTCCGGCCAAAGTGCTCACGACGCCATTCGGAGTGATCTTCCGAATTGTATTGTTAGCCGTATCCGCCACATAAACATTGCCAGAACGATCCACCGCGATGCCAAACGGAGCCCAGAAGCGCGCATTACCGCCAATGCCGTCGGCACTGCCGTGACTTCCAGAAATTCCAGCCAAGGTGCTCACGATTCCATTTGGAGTACTTTTTCGGATCGTGTTGTTGGCAGTGTCGGCCACATAAACATTGCCGGTACTGTCCACAGCAACACTATTTGGCAGCCGAAATTGAGCTTGGTTTCCGGCACCGTCAGCGTAACCGCCGACCCCAACCTGCCCAGCCAGTGTGGTTATGTTCAATGCCGACGTGTTGGAAACGGAAGGCAATGGATTGGGCTGCGGAGCAATAACAACCGTGTGTCTCTTCATATAATGGATGACAGCTTGATCAACGGGAGGATTGGCTTGTTGCACTGCGGTAATGTCCGCTGGACTATAAACAGCCTTTGATTCTCCCATATCTTCGATGATGACATCGTTTGCAACACCAGCCGCAGTAAGCGCTTTGATGTCTTCTACGGTGAGCGGGGAAAGAGACGGTGAGCGGGGGGAGCGTTCGCGCCATATCATCCAGCCCAGCAATGCAATCCCCGCCACGCACGCTGAAATCCAAAGGATTCTGAGTTTGCCTCGAAATAAGTGCATATCGACAGAAATCATGTTGCGCATTGGCCTCTTGATTTTTCGTTGTCCTATTGGCTGTTTGTTTTCCTTGATTCTCTGTAAATCTTTCAGGACATCCCGCATATCAGCGTAACGCTCCCGGAGCTCTCTTGCCATGCAACCCTCAGCCACAGCGACCAAGCTGTGGTCAGCGACGGGATTCAAGCTGGTGATTGGCTTGGGTGGTCCCGTAATAATTTGATCCAGGATTTCCTTTGTGCCCCGGCCCTTGTAGGGCGGGTGTCCGGTCAGCATTTCGTAAAGCAATGCTCCGAAGGAATAAATATCACAGCGCGTGTCTTCGGCATCACCAGCCGCAACCGCCGGTGACATGTAAGGTGTTGTTCCCTCCCAGTTCCGGTTTTCCACATCCACAATCGAGTCATTGAAAAACGTTCGTGCCAGACCAAAATCAGCCAGACAAGCCTTGCCATCAGCCGTCAACAGGATGTTGGCTGGTTTCAAGTCGCGGTGAATAATGCCGCTGCGATGCGCGAAGCTCAATCCCTCGGCAACCTGCGCGGCAATGTCCAATATCGACTCGGGGTCCAGGGGTTGTCCGGGTTTGATCCGGTTGGCCAGGCTGCCTTTTTCAAAATAAGGCATGACGAAGTAGGGACCTTCCGCCCGGTCTGAAATCTCCTGCACCGGCACTACGTTCGTGTGCCGCAGCCGTTTCAGGTGCCCCGCCTCCTTGAGAAAACGGTGAACGACATGCTGATTGGTCACCAAGTCGGATTTGACG
>Ga0187868_1001480_pt1 | contig 16614 bp, 21 predicted proteins | sample June2016WEW_13_4_FD_133014 | JGI IMG/M metagenome (GOLD analysis project Ga0187868, IMG submission 133014) | Peatland microbial communities from SPRUCE experiment site at the Marcell Experimental Forest, Minnesota, USA - June2016WEW_13_40 | ecosystem: Environmental > Terrestrial > Soil >... | reverse complement strand
TGCGGCCTAAGACATTTTGTTTCGGTTGAATTTCAATCAGGGAACCCGTCGATGTTATTGTGTTGGGGTACTACACGCTGTCGAGTCAAGAAATCGATGCGGGGGAACTTCCGGCCGAGTTGAAGAAACGTACTGGGCGATACGAACGACTTGGCGCCACTCTGATCGGACGACTAGCCGTGGCTCAGGAACACCAGGGCAAAGATCTCGGGGAACTCCTGTAACTGAACGCTCTTCATAAGAGCTTGGACGTGACTCGGACTGTCGCCCGCTTACGCCGTAGTGGTCGATGCCAAAGAAGAGCGAGTCGTTGAGTTCTATGAAAGATACGGTTTTGTCTGTTTGTCTGGGAAGCGGCTCTTCATCCCAATGAAAACCGTGAAAGATCTTCGCAAAGATTTTTCGCCACCATCAAGATTCTAAAGCACATACGAAACGAACCAAAATCTTCGACCATGCGGATTGCGCCGGCCTTGCCTCATGATCCCGCCGGAGACGCCCGTGCCTCAGCCCGTCCGCGCGGCATTCGCGATTCCGGTGGCTCGTGGCGGCGGCTGGAGTTCATACTGGCGGATCTTGTAGAGCAGGGCTTTGTAGCTGATTTGGAGTAGCGCGGCGGCCTTTTGGCGATGCCAGTTGGTTTGCTGTAGGGCCCGAGCAATTGCCTCGGCCTCCGCGACATTCTTAACTGAGCGCGCGAGCGACTTCAGGCCGGCATCGGATTGCGAGTCTGCAGCCGCGCAATCACTGGCTTGCAAATCGGCCAGTGCAGCTTTTTCATCGCCGAGGATGACAAACCGTTTGGCGAAATTTTCAAGCTCGCGCAGGTTGCCCGGCCATGGATACCGAATACAGGCTTGCAAAAGGTTTGGGCTGACTTCAAGCGTGGGGCGAGCAAAGCGGTCTGCATACTGAGCAATAAAGTGCTTGAGCAAAACGGGAATCTCCTCCTTGCGGTCGCGTAGCGGAGGGAGGTGCAGGCTGAAGCCATTGAGCCGGTAATAGAGATCCTGACGAAGCTGCTTGGTAGCAATTGCCTGCGAAATATCAATGTTGGTGGCAGCCAGAATGCGCACATCTACCTTGGTCGTCATGGAGCGGCTGCCGAGTCGGGAAAATTGCCCGTCCTGCAGCACGTGGAGCATTTTGGCTTGCAGCGCCGCCGGCATTTCGCCAATTTCGTCGAGCAGCAGCGTGCCACCATTACACTGTTCGAACTTGCCAGGCTTGGCCTTGGTAGCCCCTGTGAAGGCCCCGGCCTCATATCCAAATAACTCGCTTTCCAGTAATTCTGAAGGCACGGCGGCACAATTGACCTTCATGAAGGGACGATTAGCCCGGGCGGAGAAGCGATGCAGAAACAGCGCTAGCACTTCTTTGCCGGTACCGCTTTCGCCGAGCAGCAAAACCGGAACGTCATACTTGGCCACCACGGCCGCCTGCTCACGGATGCGGCGCATTTCTGGGCTGCGGACGATAAACGAAGTGTCCTCAGAAAGATGAGTAAACTCTTCCGTATCCTGTGGTTCATCACTGGCGGGCGATATCACTGGCGATGACTGCAGACAATTGCGGATGAGAGCATCGAGCTCAGCTTTCTTAAATGGCTTATGCAGATAATCGTAGGCGCCCATTCGAACGGCCTGCACCACTTTGCGCGTGTCGCTTACACAGGAAAGCATGATCACTTTGAGGTCGGAACGAGTTTTTCGCAGTTGCTCGATGGTTTGCAAACCGTCGATCCCCGGCATCATCATGTCGAGTAACACCAAGTCAGGTTGAGCTCCATGCTGAAGCCGCTCAACCGCCTGCTCGCCGCTGTCAGCCGTCTCTACGTCGTAGCCCTCAAGTTCAAGCAACGTGCCCAAATACTTGCGCATGCCTGGCTCGTCGTCGACGACCAAGATGCGGGGATGCGAATTGAGTTTAGTAGTACTAGCCATAGTCATCCGGTCGATTTCAGGGGGAGCAGGAAGGCAAACTTGGCGCCCGAGCCAGGCTCGCTTTCCACCCAGATTTTGCCGCCAAATCGAATAACGAGGCGTTGGGCGATCGCCAGCCCCAAACCATGGCCTTCGGTGGCGTGGTTAACCCGGAAATATTCCTGAAAGATTTCCTGGTGAAATTCTGGAGCGATCCCGGGGCCGGAGTCGGCGACGGTCACACATACCGTATTCGGCAAGGAGGGGTGGGCACGACGCCGATCAAAAGCAGAGGGCGGAGGCTCTTGCTGGGAGCGCCGTTCCCAAAGATGTAACTCAGCCGTTATCCACACCGAGCCGCCGGCGGGCGAGAACTTGAGCGCGTTTTCGAGCAGATTCGAGACGACATGCTGAACCTTGTAATAGTCAAAAGGGAACGGCTTTAATTGATCGCTGGGGGAGAAGAACAGCGCAACCCCTCTTCTTTGAAAGCTCGGAACCCAGATCTGGATGATCTCTGCGAGGCAGGCGTTCAAGTCTGCGGTCACGATCTGCAACTCAACTGGTGAATCCCTGAATGCGCCCATGGCGAGAAAGTTCTTGACGAACCCCTGCAGACGCTGGCAGTTATCATGCATCTCCTGCAGGGCGCTGCGCTGGCGTGCCGACAACTGGCCTAACTTTTCGCCGAGCATCAATTCGATGTAACCGCTGAGGATGGCGACTGGAGTTTTAAGATCATGAGCGGCGGTGGACAGTCCCTCGAGGCAGCGTTGGCAATCAATCTCCTGAGGAGAATACGGTCCGGCGCTTCTAGCTGGCTGATTTTGCGCTGCAGAGTCCGCGGCCGGACTAGGTCCGGAAGACGGAAACGTAACTCCAGTTGGTTCGTCTGAGCAAGAATGCTGGGGCGGATTGTCTGGTCTCACCATTTCACTACCCGCGGCACCTAATCGGTAACCCAGCTATCGTTGGGTAAACAAAGAAACACCTCGGCTCGGTCCTGGGGAAGGAAGTACTAAAGAACCAGAGCACAAATGCCTGCGTCCAGAGTACCTGATGCAAAATCGTAGAGTATTCGTAGAGCAGTGTCAACGGAAAAGTAACCTTTTCTTCCACTTTAAGCGCAAACCATTGCAGTTTTGGAAGAAGTTGGCGAACAAAATCGCCCTAAAACGCGGCTTGATCCCCGTCCCAAAAGTGGCCCTTAATCTGCAACCAACATAATCATGCCTGGGAAGCAAGAAGTCGTCCCCGCAGCCATTTCGGAGCGACGACGGGCGACGAGGCTAACAGTCGCAATTCCGATGTTTGTGCGGGGCACAGACCAGCACGGGAAGTCATTTGTGGATTTTGCTACTGCGCTTAACATCAGTGCAGGGGGAGCTTTGCTGGTCCTAAAGCGCCGCCTGAAGCCGGAAGCGCAGGTTTCCCTGGAAATCCCTGTCGGTCTTCTTCCACAAACACTGATGACGAAAGTGGTGCAGCAAATTCAAGCACGGACGCTGCGGGTCGAGCCCGCCGAGACGTCTTTTGTGGTCGGCGTCCAGTTTGTCAATCCGCTGCCGGCCTAGCCGCACTCGCCAGATATTTTCCTTCTCGAAAGAAACTCTTTTCTTATTGCCGCTGTTCCAGTCATATTCCTCCAGTTTGTATAACCGCCAACTCATTTAAATTAAACGGTTTGCCCTGTGGGGACAGAGTAACTAAGGTTTTGGCCCGCCGAGTGCAAGAACAGGACTGATTCCCGTGTTGTCGGATCGAGGCAAGATGACAAGCGGCTCCATTACTGCTTTGGCGATGTTGACAATGGGAGATGATCTCCCTCCGGCCGAGGTTGTTTTCGGTCGTTCCGCGAGCATGCGCGCGGTTCGGGAAAAGCTTGAACGCGTCGCTAAGGTCAATGTGCCGGTTCTGATCCTAGGGGAGAGTGGCACGGGTAAGGAGATCATCGCCAAGCTGATTCACCGTCTCTCCCCTTGGAGCCTGGGGCCCTTCGTGAAAGTTACCTGCCCGGCGATTCCGGGCACATTGATGGAAAGCGAGCTCTTCGGCTACGAAAAAGGAGCTTTCACCGGAGCGTATGGGTTAAAGCGCGGACGGGTAGAGGCTGCGCATCAAGGGACGCTGTTTTTGGACGAAATTGGCGAGCTAGAATTCGGCTTGCAGGCAAAGTTACTGCAATTGTTGCAGGATGGCACCTACTCCCGTATTGGAGGTCAGACGGAAAAGCTGGTGGAGATGCGGGTGGTCTCGGCCTCGAACCGCCACTTGGGAACTGAGATAGAGAACGGCCGCTTCCGCCAGGATTTGTTACACCGCATCAACGGCATGAGCATTCACATGCCAGCGTTGCGCGAGCGCCTGGAGGATATTCCGGAAATCGCGGATTATCTACTCAAAGTCTACAATTGTAAATTCAAAACGTCTGCGGCACGTTTTTCCTCAAGTTTCTTGAGCTGCTTACAACAACGTCAATGGCCCGGAAACATCCGCGAACTGGAGAATGTTGTGCGGCGCTACGCAATCCTCGGCTGGGACAACAGAGATATCCTCCGTGAGCTGGCCGAAGATCCCGCCCCCCCCGTTTACCTGAACATCCCCACCGGGGAAAAGGTTCAGCTCAAGGAGCTTACCCAGCAAGCAATCCGGCAAATAGAGGAGACGGTCATCCGCACCGTGCTAGCACGCAACAATGCTAATCGCAAAATCACTGCCGCGGCCTTGGGTATCAGCTACCGCATGCTGCTTTACAAACTGCGCGATATGGATGTTCCCTCTGTGAGGCGTTCGCGATTGGCAATGGACAATGCCCGTGCTGCCGATGCCGAGTAGTGTAGTGTCTCTAAATAACCTTACAACGGCTGATTTTCGCAAGAATCTTTTCGATGCTGGCAGTCCATATGAAGGGTTTGGGCTGCCGTTTGTTTTCGGCCATATACTGCTTAATCGCTGCGACCAACTTGTCAACGCTGTAGAAGCTGCCGCGACGAATCCGCTTGTCCGTGAGGTCGCGGAACCAGCGCTCAATCAGATTCAACCAGGAAGAACGGTGGGAACGAAGTGCAAATGAAAGCGCCGGTGGCGCGCGAGCCAGTTCTTCACGTCCGGTTGCTTGTGAGTTTCATCGTTGTCCACGATCAGGTGCAGCTCCAATGGAGGCAGAAACGCACGCTCCAAACGACGCAGAAATTTCAATTACCCGCGGATGTTGACTCCAGCTGACGAACCTGGTCGATCTCCAAGCCAACGTACTGCTTCTTCCAGCGGTAGAACGTCTGTTCACTGATCCCCACCTTGCGGATCAGCTCCGCCACCGGCACTCCCACTTCTGCCTGTTTCAGTACCCCGACAATCTGCTCCACGGAAAACCGCTTCTTCTTCACGCAAAACCTCCCTTCAGGTTTTGCCGAAGACTAATATTCACCGTGGTTCAAAAACACCGGGGTCGATCAATAGAGCAGATGAAATAAGTAGGGGCTGTTGCGTAGATGCAGGAGACGGCCCTCACCGCAGAAGCCCATCCGAGGTTAACCCCCGTTACCAATGTTTGGCGTTGATATGTTGGCTTTCGAAGATGTCAAACAGCTCTTGACGTGTCAAAACGCCTTTCTCGTTTATTCGCTCTACGATCTTCGCCAAGATGTTTGGTGCCGTTTCCCGTGTTATCCGAAACGTCGCGGTGTTCAGCTTTGTGCCCTCAGATTGCAGTACAGCGGGCGACCCGTCTGGAACTGTGATTCTTTCTACTATCTGTGCGAGCTTGTTCCCCTGCTCTGGGGGCACTACTCTGAATTCCATCCCCATCCCAACCAGATCGGTGCAGACTACCTTTGCGCCTATAAATAACCCTGTGTCTGCGACGGTAAGCCTAAGCTGCACCTCAGTGCCAAGAGGTAAGGGCTGGGCTGTTTCGACGTAGCACCCACCACGACTTATTTTGCTCACCGTGCCCTGCCCCGAGTGTCTGCCGCTTTGGAGTATCTCGGCGGCACCCCTGCAAGAATAGCGAGGGAAACGACGGTGCTCTAAGAGCTGAAGATTTAATCGTTCGTTCATAAAATGACCTCTTGACCGCCTTCCTGCCGGAACACGACAAACCAAGATACATTGTCACACTTGAGTGTCAAGCCGCCTTACAAATCGAAAGCGTAGAACCGAGGTTCGCCATGCCGCGAACAACAGGTCTTTGAACCGGGTCCTGCCACGGCGGTCAGGGTAACCAATCTCTCTATCTTGATTCTCAGACCGAGCGCGGAGTTCCGCAGATAGACTGTCAGGTGACTTGCCTACAACCGATTTGCAACAGGGGCATGGTCAATCTACGGACTTGGTGTCGCTATATTCTGTTAATCGGGTTCGGGATCGTTCCGTGCATCGCGACAATTCTTATCCAGACACCAGCCTTACGCAAAACTGCCGTACGTTTGCCTGCTCAATGCGGCCTACATCAGAAAATGCGAACCCATAATAATTATCTTTGCGATAGCGAACCTGAGCACGCGGCTCCAGTTGTGCCTTCAGCCGTAAATCGGAAATGCTAAGCAGCACATACTCGCCCGGCTGGAGGTCGCCATCGACTATGCCGCCTATGCCGCCTTCGCTAAGGTTACTGGAAACCCCTTGAAGCATCGCTAATCGGCCAGCACGGTCCACGGTTACTGCAAATTACAACTGTACGGCAAATCTGGGGAACCTGCGTAGCTCCGACTGTTTCTTCCCCGGAACTTGCAGCAGCCGTGCAAGACGGGCAAGGAGGAGACGCAGTCCCTCGCCCTTCCAAACGAAAACGGTTCTATCGCCGGTTGCGAGATCGATGATCAAAATGATCAGCGCCAACACAAGCAGGAGATGGATCGCACTCCCAGCTAAATTCAATCCCCGCCCGAGCAACCACAGGATTACCAGAATCGCGCAAATAGTCCACAGCATGTTTTCCCCCATTCGCAGGGAAGCGGCTCGGAAACCCGGAATCAAATGCTGCGACTCAGGCGGGAGGTCTCCGCCATGGACAAAGCGTAACCCCTGCTCAACAGAACAGCAGCAAATTACTTACGATTGACTATTCACTTCAACTCCAAACCGGGTGAGAACTTCGCTACACGCCGAGCAGGTATCTTGTTCACGTTTCCAGCTTGAGGATTGCGTCCATTCTGAGCTTCGTGATGAGAAATTGTGGACGTCCCAAAACCGACCAGCGTCACACGCTCTCCGTTCTTAACGGCGGAGGAGACGCTGACTATAAATGCTTCAATCATCGCAGTCGCCTGTGTCTTGCTGATACCAGCCGAAGCAGCGATGCGATCTGTAAGATCGGTTTTGTTCATGACTCCTCCGCGAAGGGGCGCAGTTGGAGCACCAAAATTACGCCGCAACGGTGGACTAGGCAAGTCAAATGTCAAGACAGATCGAGCAAAGAGCGGATTTTCGTGCAGAATTGGGAAAAGCTATGCTTTGAATGAGATATCAGGAAAACCTGACTGTGGATTGGAAACTCCTACCCCTCCTCAATGAACTTGCATGCTACTGCTATACCCCAGTTGTCATCAGCAAGTCGTTCCAGCCTCACTACGGTTCCATCGCAATAAAAGGGAAAGTTATCAGGGAATGCGTCCCGCCCCGGAACTGTGAAAGTCATCTTCACTTTCGAGCCAACGGCGATGGCAGTTGCACTGCGAACGAAGGCACCGCAGGGGCAAATATCACGTGTCTCGACATGCAGTTCTCCAGTTGGGGTTGGCAACTCAACGGGCATCGCGACCCGGAAACGAGCTTTGGTTTGGCGCTCTTCAAGCTCTCAAGCCATTGCAATTCAGAGTACCTCCACAACCAGCGCCGTAGGGTATGATTGTCCTGTGCGTGTTCCTGGTTATGTTATGAAATCGGTCGGTTTCGTCGGTGAGGCTGTAAAACGTAATGAGTCCGGCGTGAGCGGCGACCTGTATGCCACGGGATTCTTTGTTAGTGTTCCATTAGCAGTTAGGGGCCATTATTTGTACTTTGTTACGGCCCGACATGTCGCTAAGGACCTCGCCGATAGAGACATCCATTCATCCGTGAATAAGCATGGCGGGGGCACATCAGAAGTATTGGCGATAGAGCCCGCTATGTGGTACCTACATCCGTATGACCCGAACTGTGATCTAGCGGTTGCTCGTATGGCGGTTATTTCGGAGGCGGATTCCCTTGCCGTCCCTGCCGAGGAAATGCTGACGCCAGAGTCTATTGAGGAGTTCGGCATCGGCATCGGGGATGAGGTATTTGCCATCGGCCTGTTTACGCCGATAGACAATGCCACAAGGAACATTCCAATTTTGAGGCATCAGAGTCCCAGAAGTTTTGGCTAGCTGGGTTACAGGGAAAAGGAAAATGGGCTGCACAGTGGCAGCCCGGAGTCAATGAATCATGCGTTTTGGAAGATAACCAACTTTGCTACATGGCGGCAAGGAAAATTGCTATACCGCCGTGGCTGCTGCTGTCTCGAGAGCCTTTCCTACCGTACTCTTTTTAACCGGTTGTTTCACGGCTGCCTTTTTTACGGCTGCCCACCGTTTCCTCTGAGCAGCAGCGATCTTCTTTCTTGCGGCAGGGCTCATTGTGCGCCGAAGACTGGTCTTTTTCGTGGCTGGTTTTGCTGCTGACTTACGCCTCGCCGCCCACCTTGCCTTCATCATCTCAGACAATCTCCTCCGACCAGCAGGGGTTAGGCGGCGATTCTTGGCCTGCGGCGGGGCGGCTTTGGCTGCGGGAGTAGGAGTAGCGGTTGCAGCGCCCTCGAGTAACTCAAGGGCGGCGATGGCTTGGTCGAGGCGGTTAAGTTCGGTGCGGAGGTCGGCGAGAATCGTGCTTGTGTCCATACTTCCTCCTGTTCGCAATAATAACTACTGCCACACCTTTGGTGCAACTAGGAAAATGGCTGCTCCGACCTGTCGCGATGTACAAACCGAATGTAGTTCGGACTGGCTGTGGGTGGAGCCCGCTCCCCCCATCTTTACCACGCGCAGTTGCAAGCTGGTAAGCGACCCAGTCGTCGATTCGCCGCAGGACGGAGTGCAGTCGCACTGGGTGACGATGGTATAATTTTAACCCCGTGAAACTGCTGATATTGACTATGCTATTGGTCGTCATGCAGGCATCGACACCAGCCCCGCGGAAGGCGTGGAGGGAGGTTCGCAATAATGATAGGGGTGTGGGTTTTCTTCGGCGCAGGTATCGCCGCGCTTAGTTGGACGAGTCGCTGGCTTTATCTGAGGACCCGTAAATCGAAGTCCCCCGAACTCCCGCCGACCCAGAACCCCTCGATTGCAGTGGGCAACGACACTCAGGCTAATTCACTGGCAATCGAGGCTGGTGCAACGGCCAGCGCACCCGTCGTGGTAGAGCCTAACAACATTCCGGTCACGGTACTTGCCAGCCAAAGCGATATCTCCGTGCGGAGACCTACCGAACCCACCCCGTTCGAAATTCGAAAAGCTCAAGAAATACTTCCAGAATTCCAACAGGAAGATTTCTTAAAGACTTTTTCGGGCATGAAAGTTAGCTGGCCACTTGTTGTTGTGTCAGTGTCCAAGCTTGAGGAAGAGTTCTGTATCCTTGTGTTGAAATATAGTGTTCCGGGGGTAAAGTTGATGGTCGGTTGCCTAGTTCGTGTGATGGATTACCCAATTGTGAAGGCAGTCCAGCCGGGGCACAAAGTGTGGGCTACTGGCGAAATCCACACGATAACTGTAAATTCTATTCTTTTGAAAGATGTAGTCTTGGAATTTGACACGCCTACGGATGTGAGGATGGCGGAGGCGGCACACAAGGGCAAGGGCAGGGGATTAGTTACGACGGTTGAGCCTAGTGATGGGAACCTGTTCGAACGGAAACTGCTTGAGCGGGCAGACGGGACATTGATTGAATCTCGCTGTAAGCACTGCGGACAAATCCTACTGGGTAAGGCTATCTTCGGAGACCTGCTGGAGCAAGAACAGCAGCACATGGTTCATTGCGGTCGAGAGTAGCTAGGCTTCACGAAAAGTCACGGTCAGTCGAACACTGCAGCATCCCCGCAATCATCTTGTCCGTCAGCCCAACAGAAATCGCAATCCGTGAGATTGACGAGAATCTGGCGCAGAACGACCTCACGCTTCTGGAACGTGCTGAGCAGGCTCCACATTGATGTGGAAGGATGCTCGGCCACGCCCGAGGCTCGGCCCAATCAGACTGGTAATGACTTCGACAGCAGCGTTCAAATCTTTGGTCTCTATCTGCTTCAAGTCAATCGTAATTTCCAAGTTGAACAGCAAGATGTCCTCGTCTTTCTTGGAACAATTTAGCCTTGTGAGTTGGCAGAGTGCCGCCTAAAATCCGGGCAATACCGAGGAGTGAACGGCTACCGCAGGCGGAGCATTCATCAAATCGACTGTTAGTGACGGATTCGCAGTCAACACACCAGACTGCGCTTTGGCAGGGGCACAACCTCCACATCTGTTCGGTTTTCAATGCGCTGATTGTCACGCCTCTGATTGTACCGGAACAGACTTGGGCCAGTTCTGCTGGGTACGCGCTCTCGGAGTTGGGCGGGAATGGCAATGGCCGTGGCAAAAAAACGTGTCGAGCTACCGTCTACTTTAAAATTGTCGGGCTCTGACAGCAGCTAAGGGTTATTTCAGGCAAGAATACAAGGCGCTCCACTTTGACTGCAACCCCACGCTGCCCGTCAGCCGAATCCTCCACCACCCGTACCACGCGCCCGTGGCAGCAAACCCACTGCTTTTCTCCACCTGTAATCTCGGGCGGCAATATCATCACCAACTGGATTGGAGAATCTTTCATGATTTCGAAATCACAGAAAAAGAAAACGCCTCCGGCGCTGATGTCTCTGGTTGCACATTTCTGCTCCGCGCCATTCTGCGGCTTGACAGTTATTGGCAACTCCATCGGAAACCGCTTTGAATGACGCCGTTCTGTTTCTGCTGTGGCCATCTTTCACTCGATTCCAAAATGAGCATGAAGAGAGGTTTTGCGTGAAAACTAACATTCGCCGTGGTTCAAAAACACCGGGGCCGATCAAGCCTGCCTCGCATATAGCGATCAACATACCACGAGCAGCAGCATGTGCCAATTCGGGAAAGAGGCAGTGTAGAATTTTTGGGACTAAATTTTTCCATTTTCTTATGCAAAGCCTTACAGCTTCAGCCTATCCAACGTAGAGAAATGGCACAAACCAAGAACTTACAGTTCAGATATTTTGGAATCGAACATGCACACAGACGACCGTCAAGTGTTGGCCCGACTTCGTAGAGAGTAGTAATACCTTTCCCCTCGCTTTGCAAAGTTTTGCAGCTAGCGCGAGATGAGCGGACCAAAGTTGTTGTGTTTCAGAGAATCCCTTGTGGCTGCTGAAATGCACACTTTACCTTTGATCTCTAACCAAGAGACGTGGCTCCTCCTCCGCTGGGATCATGCCAGGAGCGATGCGGACAGCCTCTCGCAAATTCTGTTCGTCAAGATCTGAATCACCTTTAGCTTCGGCAGCTCGGGCTAACTAAGTACGCTCTCTTTACAGGTCTGGACTTCTCGGACGCGGCGATTCGGGAAGGAGGCGGGGGCAGAACTTAATCCCGTTCTGCTTGTACCGACAGAAGTCCCGGTGGCAGAACCGGTCACCGTTTTGGCTATCCAGCAGAAATTCTTGCACTAAAGGGCTCGTTGGCGGCTCCTTCTTCGATTTTCGCTGAGCAATGTTTTCGCGCGGGCCGGAACGGCGGCAGCAAATCTTGCGGCGATAACAGTTGCTGGTTGCCGGCTTGTCTGGAGCAGATGTTGTTTGTCAGTTAACCGACATTGCTTGGTGATCAACTGTTCAGTAACATCGAAAGACAAAGAGCCTTCCAAGTCCAGTTTTAGGCAACTTGTTGTCGGGCAGCCAGCGCCGGCTTCTTGAATGACGACTGAGGCCGAGTTATCGCCGAAATGGTGGACAGCCGGAGGGAATTTCTTGGAGCGTCAAAGGAAACTGGACTTTTCTATGCATTCACTTGCTGGGAGTGCGTCGATTCGGTGTCTAGCAGGCTGCGGAAAAACACGTTTTAGTTGAGGCAAGCCCCCAAGCTCTTGTGCAGGGACCATGGGGTGCCCACATCATATAGCGCCTCGCTTGGTGCTTCGGCGCGTTTTTCCGCAGCCTGCTAGAGCTGCCCGAGACCGTGTTTGACGAGGTTGAACGGTTGTCGCGGAGAGCGACCAGGTCGCAACACGCGGCCACGTCACAAACTGTCGCCGCCAGAGCCAGCGACTCCAAAAAAGCAATGAAAGAAAACACCGTTGGTAATTCAGTGATGCTTGGCGGTGTGACGTTTTGGACCGACGGAACTTCGGCATGGACACGCCGATTCGGCAAGGGGGCAGGGGGCCCCCTAGGTTTGAGCGCTTGAGGCCGTCCGGACTGAATTTTTCCCTTTCCTCATGCAAAGCCTTGCAGCTCCCGCCTATCCGCTGTGAAAAAAATGGTGCAAAAGAAGGACTTACAGCCCAAAAGGTTTGGAATTAGACCTGCACTAAGCCTTGCTGAATCATTGAGTCTCCGGTGCCCTAGCGCCGATTTAGGATTCAGCTTTACATGCTCACAACAGCCCCACCCCTCTGGCGCCGGGCAAGGAACGCCGAAGGGATGGAAGACTTGAAGCCCTAAAGATGGGAGGGAATAGCGCCAAGTTAGTCGCCGCGCGGGTGTTTCCGGACAACGCTAAGGCGTGATAGCAGGGCGGAGATTCACATCGAGATGGTTTTCGGCACGAAGACTTGGCTTGGCGGAGCATAAGACGCCAGCGCCAGAACCAACACTTTTGTCAACAGTTATAGTTAAGGAGTGACAGATGAAACGTTTACTGCTGGTTTTGCTGGTTGTAGCGCTGGGCAATCTGGCGTACGCAACCACGCTCCCGTCCTGTCCCACTGATACCTCCATGGCCACGTATGTAGCCACCTACAGCGGCGGGTGCATTATCGGAGACAAAGAGTTCTCAGGCTTCACTTACACCGCAAACGGTACTAACCCGGTCGCCTCGTCTTCCGTTTATGTAAACACCGTTTTAGGCCCCAACATTGGATTGCAGTTCAACGCACCTTGGGATGCGAGCGGAGACGGTCAAAGCTCAGACGCTAGCATCGGATTTATCGTGACGGTGCTGAGTGGCGCAAGCATAATCGAGGATTTCGGTTTGGGTCAGACCGCGGGTATAGAAGGAACCGGATCAGCCTCTATCGCCGAAAACGGTTGCGGGGATGCGCCGTGTTCTCCTGTCGGCGGTCCAATAGCCGTTCTTACTTTCGACTCTACAACCACCGGGGACACCGGGCAAGCTGAGACATTTTTTACTCCATTTCTAAGCTCGGTAGAGGTATCAAAGGATATCAGCGTGAGCAGCGGCAGCGACGGGCTCGCGACCCTTAGCGTAGCGCAGGATACCTTCTCGCAGGTACCTGAGCCTGCTTCTATTGCGTTGTTCGGTTCCGGCCTGCTTGGTTTGGCTGGGTTTGCAAGGCGTCGCTTCTTGAAGTAGGTCGTAGAGATCGACGAGGTGTCTGAACCAATCTCATGCGTACCATGCGTGCAACCACACGTACGGCGCGTGATGAGTGACGAATGTCGGGAGACTTACCGCGCGGCCCCGACAGCGGCTGTGGTTCCGGAACCTGATTTCTATCGCCTTGTTTGGCAGTGGCCTCCTCAGCTTGGCGGGACTCGAACGGCGTCGCTTCTTGAAGTAGGAAATAGAGATCGACGAGGTGCCGTGAACGAATCTCAGGTGCACTGGGCGATTAGCACTCGGGCGGCTGTGGTTTCGACAATTTAACAGGAATTCCAAACAATCGACGATCTCCGACCAGGAGATATGGGAGCAAACAAAATGAAGAGGGTATGTATCATCCTTCTTGCGGTTTGTGGGTTGATGTTGGCCATGGGTTCGTTTGCCCGTGCCGACGTTGCCGACCCAATAACTTTTTACCTAACGCAGCCCGAAGATCCCTCAACTAAAGATGGCAATCAGCTCGCTACCGCGAACGCAATAGAGGTAACCGTCGAAACGGCTGCGAGTTCGAATTGTAGTGGGGCTTCGACTTGCTACGAAGTCTTGTTCACGCCGCCGTCTAGCACTACGCTCAGCGGCCTTTTTTGGCTGAACGTTAATGCGGACGGAGTTGGCGGTGTAAGTAACGGGAATAGCTATTTCACCGCCTATTCAAGCTACGGAATTAGTTATACCAATGGATCAGAAGACTCTTTCGGGCCGTTTGACGTCGGAATCGGTTCCGTGTCGGGTCTCGCCGCCGGCGAGTCGCTCGCTGTTTATTTGTCCCCTAAAACCGGCAACACAGCATGGACAAGCGCGGCTAACGTGCTCATTCCCACCACTGGATACAGTACAACGTACTATGCCCAGGGTTTCGATGCCGTAGCTGGCGGTCCTCAGGACGCCGGCTTTTACACCCCTGCGCCTGTTCCAGAACCTGCTTCTCTCGCCTTGCTTGGCAGCGGTCTGCTTGGCTTGGCTGGGTTCGCAAGGCGTCGCTTCTTGAAGTAGAAAGTAGAGATTGACGAGGTGCCTGAGCCAATCTTGTATACACCGTGCGCGCAACCACACGCGCGGTGTATACACGAGAATAAGTGTGAATTTCTGCGTACCCCCGATCCTTGATGGATCGGGTTATTTTTTGGGCGACAGCGTTTTAAATCCAAGGTCTCACTCGTTAACTGGGCAAACCTTACAGTATCGACTATTTCTTTGGACGAGGCAGGCTCCCGCATTCGGGACTGCGTTTACTGTAAGCGGTTGGTCTGTCCGTCTTGACTTTGCTCGGATCGATTCGGTTTGGTCGAAGGAGTCGAGGAGTAGGTCGTGTCCACTGTAAGAGTCAGAGCAAGTACAGGGTTGACGACTTGCAGTTATCGTTTTCGTGCGGCCCAAGCCGAGGGTGTCAGTTCTGCGACGCGCTGGATGGAAACATCGGCGAGGCCGGGAAGAATAGATCCCAGGTAGTCGCGTGTAGATAACTTCATCCGGCGGCAGCTTTCCACCACGGAGAGAATGGCCGCGACCTTGGCTCCGGCCTGCGCACTGCCGATGTGGATCCAATTCTTTCGTCCCAGGGCTACCGGCCGCATTGAGTTTTCCGCCAAGTTGTTGCTCAATTCCAGCTCGGGATACTGCAGAAAGCGGGTAAGTTTTTGCCACAGCGTGAGCGTGTAACGGCAGGCCTTGGCCAGCGCACTCGCCGGCAAGGCGGTCGAGCGCGCCGCCTCGATCCTGGCCTTGATCTCCTCCAGTAAAGGCGGCGCCTGTTGCTGGCGCAGAGTATGGCGCGCAGCCTGGTCGAGCCCTTCGCGCCTCGCCTCGGCGTCGATGGCAAACAGCTGATCCATCCGCGCCACGATCGCCACCGCCACCGCGTCCTGGGGATTCAACTGCGCCGCTTCGAAAAACGCGCGGCGCGCATGAGACCAACAACAAGCATGCACCAGCTTCGGTCCACCCACCTGCTCATAGGCGGCGTAGGCGTCCGTTTGCAAAACCCCTTCGAACTGGTCCAGAAACTGTTTCGGTCCGTCACGTCCGCGCCCCAGGCGAAAGTCGAAGACCGCCGCTCCAGTCGGCCGGCCGTATTGCCATAGATACGCCTGATGGTTTTTGCCGCGGCCGTCGTGCATCTGCACCGCTACCGGTGTCTCATCGGCCTGAATGTAGCCGCCCCTGAGCAACTCCCGCCGCATCGCGGCCACCACCGGGATCAGCAGTTCGCCAACTCGCAGAACCCAACCGTCCAGCGTCGCCCGGCTCAACTCCAGGCCCGTCTCCCGTTCCAGCATCACGCTCTGGCGGTACAAAGGGGTGTGGTAGCAGTATTTGCTGATAATCGTGTCGATCACGATCCGGTCGCTAGCCAGGCCCTTCTCGATGATCCGTGGTGGCAACGATGCCGCGACCACGCCCTCGGCACATGCCTTGCAGGCGCGCTTCTCCCGCTTGGTCACCAGCACGAAGTACTTCGCCGGTTCCACTTCTAACTGCTCACTTTCTTCGTAGCCGATCAGCGCCTTGGGTTGGCCACAACGACCGCACACACATTGTTCAGCGGTGCAGGCGATCACCCGTTCGACGCGCGGCAGATTCGGCGGTAGCGTCTGCCGGCCCGGGTGCTGGTGGCTTCTCGGCGCCCGTGCTGCGACCGGCTCGCGTTCGCTTTCCGCCTGCACCTCGACGCTGCTGACTCCCGGCTCCAGTTCCAACAGCTCCAGTTGCGCCGCGGAAAGCTTCTCACTGCCCGGCCCGTACTTCTCGATCAACTTCCGCCGCAACCGCTCCTCCAGCACCTGGATCTTCAGCTCCGCGTACTGCAGTCGTTGTTCCGTTGTAGCCAGTTGTTGCTTGAGCTGTTCGACTAACTCGGCGTCAGAGAGAGGAGTAGCAGTAGAAGCCGCCGCTGGGTTCGAGGTTGCACTCACGATGAACCACGTAGTAGCAGAGATGAGTTGTGGAAAACAAGCTTTTTGTGCAGTGTTTATGCGGTCGTGTGCACATCCCTAGTAACTTGTCGATACCATGGCCGGCGCTGCGTCTGGGCCAGATCGATCCCTCCTAACAGCAAGGCAAGTTCTTCGTGACTCAACACCACCTTGCCTTGCGCGTCGCCCGCCTGTGGCCAG
>Ga0187868_1001467_pt1 | contig 16721 bp, 11 predicted proteins | sample June2016WEW_13_4_FD_133014 | JGI IMG/M metagenome (GOLD analysis project Ga0187868, IMG submission 133014) | Peatland microbial communities from SPRUCE experiment site at the Marcell Experimental Forest, Minnesota, USA - June2016WEW_13_40 | ecosystem: Environmental > Terrestrial > Soil >... | reverse complement strand
TCCTCCAATTTAATCACAGCATGCCTCCTCCAGTTGCGTGCCCTCAGAATGAGTCGACTGGCAAGCTTCGGCCGCCTTCCCTGACGCAAGTGTTGGGGATTGTTCTCATTTCCTATCTGGTTTTTCTTGCCGTTTTGTCTTTTCTAGGAGGTTCGTATTGGTCATTGGTGGGGGTTAAGTTTGGGGACAACCCTGACTATCTCGAAGCCGCGTCGGCGATCAGATATTGGCAGTTCTCAAGGGTCAACGTCAGTCATTTTTCGGGGCTGTCTTATGCCGTGGCTGGCGTATCAGTCGTGACCAGAACTTCTGAGGCCACCGCTTTGGTTGTGGTGTGCGTAGTTGCGTCGTTGGCGAGCGTGGCGCTCTGCTACCGGCTGTGGGACGGCTGGATTGCCGTATTCTTCGCGCTGTTGAGTCTTGACTGGTTCCAGCGGTCGCTGCTGGGAGGAGCAGAGCCGCTTTTTATGGCATTGCTTCTTGGCTCCTTCCTCGCGCTGCGCCGAGAACGCTGGGTATACGCGGCAGTCTTGGGTTCTCTCGCTACCGTGGTTCGACCCTTTGGAGTTTTCGCCCTGGTGGGCTTGGGAGTTCATTTGCTATATCGCAAAAGGCTTCGCGATTGTTCCATTGCGACTGCCATAGCCTTGGCCATTGGAGCTCTCTACGCATGGCCGCTGAAGCACTATCTCGGCAGTCCGTTTGCCAACGTCGCGGCATACCAGAAGGATGACTGGCACGGCGGCTTGCCTTTCAACTTCCCGTTTGTGGCCATTGTTCGCGACACGATTCCAATCAATGCACCGTTGACCAATCTCGCGCTGACCTTCGGTTGGATTCTGTTTGTGTTGGTTGCCATCGTGGTGGCGATTCGCTCAGGGAAATTTCAGGACTACGCGAAGAACCATACCGCCGAGGCGTGCTTTGTGTTGCTGTACTGCCTTGCGCTTTATACCTACGATGCTCCCGGCTGGTCGCGGTCCAATTTCCCACGATTTGCGCTTCCGATGCTGCCTTTCGCCTTGTTTTTTCTTAGGAGATACGTCCCCACAAATCGAAAGGTGATGTGGACTCTCGCCGTGATCGCGCCAAGCCTCGCGGCAGCTTCCGCGGTTGGTATCCGTCAAAGCTGGGCAATCCTGCTCCGGTATTTCCATGGAGTCTGAGCGCTTCCACCGCCCGGCTTCGCCTCGCTCAACGGTTTCAGCCCCACCCCCATTTGACGGGATAGGAGGTAGAGCGTTTTGAAACCGGTCTCCCAACATGTTGTGGTTAACGATTTGAGTAACACAAGAGGGGGGCTGGGCCGGGGGCGCGCGCTGGCGTGCTCGTGCGAGGGGTGCAATGGCTGGCGAGCTGGGTTGGGGGGTGCTAGCGCGGGTGCGCGGGTGCGGGCGTGGGGCATGGAATTCGCCCAGATGATTGCAAGCGTGGGTTTTTTGGCACATACTGCTGGCAATCTCAAATAGAAAAGGTAGCCAATGCCGCCCCCCCTGCTGGAAGAAGTCTTCAAGTTGTCCGGTGTTCCGGGTTACACCTTTGTCAAACCCCTGGAGTACGACAAGCTCCTTGTTGCGCTTCGTACGCCCGGGCGAGGAGTTGTCATAGAGGGGCCATCGGGAATTGGGAAGACCACAGCCGTCACCAGAGCGCTAGGAGAGCAGGGTGTTGAGGAAAAGGCTCTTCGCCTGAGCGCACGAAAGAAGGAGGATCGGGAGCTAATAGCTGTGCTTGCTGAGATGAAAGATACGGGTGTCGTGATCGTCGACGACTTTCACACTCTTGACGAAACGGTGCAGAAACAATTGGCGGACCACTTGAAGACGCTTGCGGACGAGGAGAGAACGGACACGAAGCTGATCGTGGTAGGAATCAATAAAGCTGGCGATTCCTTGGTGAGTTTCGCGCCAGACCTCAATAATCGGATTGATACGATTCGATTTGAGACCAATCCGGATGATCGCGTTCATGAATTGATAGAGAAGGGCGAAGAAGCTTTAAATGTCACAATCGACATCAAGGAAAGAATTGTGCAAGCTGCGAGTGGCAGCTTCTACATTGCCCAAATGCTGTGTCATGAGACGTGCCTGGCCTCGAAAATTACCGAAAGACAACAGGAGAAACGGACAATCGATGTCAGTTCTGAGCTCGTATTCTCACGAGTGATGGATAATCTTTCCCGGCGTTTTATGAATCCCGCAATGAAGTTTGCATCTGGTCCCAGACTCAGGCGGGAGGGACGAGCTCCCTACCTGCACATACTCAAGTGGTTGGCTGAGGCAAATGAGTGGTCAATCTCTCTGGACCGGGAAGTAGCTATGCATCCAGAGCAACGCGGAAGTGCTGGGCAGGTCATTGAAAAGGGCTATCTGGAAGCGTTCCTGAAAGACAACGCGGGTGACTTCGCGAGCATTCTCCACTACCAGGCCGCAACTCACATCCTCACCGTTGAAGATCCACAGTTTGTTTTCTTTCTACGAAATCTCAGTTGGAATAAGTTCGCCGAAAGGGTCGGGTATCTTAACATCCGGTTCGACTCGAAGTATGATTTCGCCCTCTCGTTTGCAGGCCCAGACAGGGCGTGTGCTCGGCGATTGTTCGAGTTGCTTGTCGACCGCGAGTTCTCAGTCTTCTATGACGCCAACGAGCAGTCTCGAATACTCGCAGAAAACGTAGAAGACTATCTAGGCCCAATTTATAAGTCCGAAGCGAGCTATGTGATTGCATTCTTGGGGCCTGAATATCCGAAGAGGATTTGGACAAAGTTTGAATCCGAACAATTCAAAAGCCGGTTCGGGGAACGGGCTGTGATACCGGTTTGGTTCACCACTGCGAAGCCGGGAATGTTTGACGAAACCAATCGAATCGGTGGTATCGAGTTCAATCCCGCAGGAGATTTTGAAGCACAACTGACTGGACTGGCGGATTTACTTACCAAGAAGATGTCGGAGCGCATATTGACCCCGGATCGCGGTGGCCTTCCGGTTGCGGAAGTCACGACTTGACTTGCACTGGGGTGGTGCGGATTCACTAAATAGAATAGTTAAAGTAGGACCCCTGCCGATAGTCGAACAGCGAAACGGATCTGCCGCTAACATTTCCAGTGAAATGGCTGCCTGTGCCATAATCATATCCCTGAAAGGCGTGTCCTGTTATTGTGAGGGAAATATGACTTCCCTCTCGATAGTTAAAAAGCGAGAAAGACCTGCCGTCCCCGCTTCCCGCGATGTTGGCTCCCTCCTCATATACGAATACCTGGACCGAACTGGAGTTTACGTTACCGCTCATCTGTATATATCTTCCTTGAGAAAAATCGTAAATTGCCCCGGCTGAAAACCCAGAGACAAGCCGAGCAACAATGTAGGCTACAGCGGCCCTGCCAGTAGATTTCATGAAGGGTCACTCGTCCCCAGGCTTCTCAGTCTCGCCCGGAATTCTTTCCCATCGGAAACGAATGTGTTCGCCCGGAAGAAACAAGCGTCTATATTCCCATCTGTTGTGCGTGAAGACATCGGCTGCAGGGGCGCTAACACGGAATTCAATGGGACATTCAGCTTCGAATATTACCCCGATCGTCGGCTGGTCGAAGGATACGATATCCGAGTAATTGTTCGGGTATTCGGACTCATAGCGGGTTGAAAAACGATAATACCTCCCGAGGGATTCGTGCGCTGGCGGTATTTTCACTTTCTTGCCCGAAGCTTGCATGACTCCGGGCTCATCCCTCTTTTCCTTTGTAAGGGCCTCTCCTTCGATACGATAGGTTGCTCTTGTGTCCGACGAGTCACATCTCATTTCCAAGATTTTCTCAGACAAATGCTTTTCGTATTCATATGTATCTTGGTAAGCCTCTTCTTCCGTCGTTATATTTTCTAAGTCCTTAGAGACGACCAGGTCGATTTTCACGAACCCTGGTTTTGCAACCAATTCAGTTAGCCTAAATCTGATCGTGCAATTCCTGCGAATCCATCTAGTCTGCAGCAATGCCCTGATTCGGTCTTGAACCTCTGCGGGCAGGCGATATCCGATCAGGTACTTGGAAACATCCGAAGATACCTCACGCAGAACCCGCTCCTTAAGGTACACGTCTACCGTAATCGCCAAGATGGCAGCAATGACCAAGGCATGACCCAACGAGTGCGCAAATGTTTCGTCTAAAATTGGTATTTTGAAGTACAAAAGCGCGACGCCAGCACCGAACAACACAATCACCATCGACAAAAATGACCAAAGCGCGTTGCGTGTAGCCTTCCAAACGAGCGCGATGAGAATTCCACCAAGAATCAGTGCAACTATTGTTGTCCTATTCATAGAATTGTTTGCGATCGTAGAAACCGCTGTGCATTGCTCGAAACTGTTGAATTATAGACCTCCACAGCTTTTAATGTGAATCTTCCTCGCTGCTCGCGTCCTGACTCAAATCTTGCGTAGTTTCCTGAGGAACACCACTAGCAGCTTCTGATTTCTGGGATGCGGCCTGCTACGGCCTGCGCGAATTTCAATGAGCGTGCTCCGGGAAAGACCGTTAAATTCTACCAGACGCGCCAATGGAGCTTCCCTGAGCGCTGGTAGAATTTTTGTCTGCCACTCGTCCCGGCGGCGATCGGGATATTCCGTGTAGACACTCTGCTCTGAGTGGATCAAGCCTGATTCCACTTCTTCCAGGCTGTTGGATTCCTTCCCGATGTATTTCATTTTCTCGATTCGGACGTGGCGGCGCTGCAACAGGCCAATCGTTTGCTTGCTACAAGTATTTCCGCGCGCATCGGCATACTTCGATTCCGGATGGTATTCGTACTCAATCAGAACGTCGCCGTAAGTTTTCACGCGCGCAGTCTGGCGGTCGCCATGCGGCCCTACGGTTGTGATTCGATATTCTTTTCCCGAGTACTGATCAATCCAGCTTTTCTTGAGCCATTTACGCGGATCTTTTTTATACGGAGAAATCAGGTGAAAGCGTGCTGGATCAACTCCCGGAGGATGACCGAGCGGCCTGACATGACATGTCAATAAGAAATTGAAGGGTTTGATTTGATCCGTGTACTGCTTCCCCTCATTGAGTTTCGTCAAAGGCTTCATCACGGCAGGACTGCTGACGGTAATCTGTCCGACCGCTGGCAAGGATTCGATGCCCAGGGCGGTTGTGTGTGAACGCAGGGCCCTGCGAATGATGCTCAGCCAGGCTTGCGCGATCCATTCACGATCTTCGCTTTCGGGGTCGGTGGGATTCAAGAAAAGGCCCAGGCCATGCTCGGAGCATCGGTCTTCCTTGTTGTTTACACCATCTCGTAGCAGAACTGGATCATTGTGCGCATCCTTCAGAAATAACGCATAGCGCTTTGCTGAGATTGCTAAACAGTAGAGCTGCCGCTGCTTGGTGGTTTCCGGATCGCGGTTGTCGTCTTCGATCTTGAGAACGGAGCGTGGCACTGCGTCACGGTTGTATGGATTTAGAGCCGAGAAGCGTTCCGATATTTCTTCTACCTGCTTCCACGACAATGCCTTGATCTTGTTGCGCTTCCCTCCCGCGCACGGGATCATTCCCCCACGCTCGGTGGCAACAATCGCCATGGAATCGGTGTCCTCCATCGCATATGTCCCTCCCTGCTCTGTCACACAATATTCCAGCAGAGCCAGCATCAGGCGGGCAGCGCCCGTAATCAGGGATGCGAGTGGCGGGAAACAATAAGCGCCCGGTTCGTCGGGATGGGCGACGCGGCATTTGTACGGCTCCGCATCGATGCCGTGGCACGTGATTTCAGCCTTGTGGTCGGATTCCAGGCGATGCATCTCCGCATAGATGCCGTAGCTCGCGGCATTGGCGAGAACTTTGAGGAATTTGTCGAGTCGTTCTTTTTCTTTGTCCGAGATGTCAGTGCGATTTGGCAAGCGTTTTCGTTCTTCAATAACCACCCTGAAAAAGTCCTGCTTCCCCGGATCAACGTCGATCTGGCCGCGCAGCTTTGTCGCAGTGAGCCCGGTTAGCGTTCCGCGCGGCTCAATACGAAACGCATCAACAATTTTCGGAATTGTCCCATTGTTGAGAACTACTGATGCGACTACGTCCGGGAGTGAAAACCAAAGCGCGTCATCGGGGCTGTCGTTTCCGGCGTAAAGGTGATTTACCGCTACCTGCCAATCGTTGCTCTGGATGCTATATCTGCCGCGCGATGGCAGAATGTCGCCGTCCGGGATGATTCGAACGAACGCAGTCAACTGTTTCCAGATTGTTGGTTTAAACAGACGGTCGACTGTCACCTGGCGAAGAAGTATCTCAATCTCTTCTTGGCAGTTCTCAATGACCCCAATTTCGCTAGCAGTGACGAAGCTCCATAGATCCATGAGGCTGTTCACGGTGGGATACATCGAAAGAAAATCGGTGTAGACGACCGGCACGGGAACTTTGCGGATATGCGCGCTCGTTCGACCGCCGAAAAACGCCGATTGCGCGTATCCGAGATAGCGTTTGGGGAAGTCCGGCTGGCGTTCCAAAATCGGCGGAATCCCCATCGCCCGCAAATAGGATTTTCCGATGGAGGCGGGTGAGTATGCCTTTGTTGCCTGAAGGTCTATCGGGTGCTTGTCGTACTCTTCGAGCAGTTTCACCGCCAGCTCAGACGTGGCCAAAACGTCGAGCCGATTGTAATCGACGTACTTTTTCGTGACGATACCGTGTCGTTTTACGGTTTGTTTTCCGTGCTCCACTCCGAAAGCGTCGCAGGCCCCAGCCAGCGTGTAGCCTCTGTCGGTGAGTGCGAACGCCAAGGTTCGCAGATCGAGGAAGTGACCGCGAAAGATATAACCTTCTTCTGGTCTGCCGGTCGCGGAGCCTTCCGGAATCAGATCTACGTCGTCGGGTCTTTGCCTTCCTGTAAAGCCTTTCAGGGCCCGTTTGCTGTCGATGTGCTTAATACAAATGCTGGGCCGGAACCGATCGCTTCGTTCGCTCCCATCATTGTTATAAGACCAAAGATCGAGCGAGAATCCGCCGGCAAACCGCCGTCGCGCATTCGTGAAATCGCAGGCGGTGCGTGATATATCAAATGGAAAGTTGAATGCAGCCAGCAGGAAGTGCCCTTTGTATGCGGCGCGGAATAGTCTTTCTACGAATTCGTGGCGGGTAAGCAAGGATACGTCGTGAGCACGTTCATTACGCACGACTGTTCTGGGCATCGCAGCATAGATTTCGAGAATTCGCCGATCCTTGACCGGTAGAGCGGGACCGTAGAACAGATTTTCCTTCACCAACTGCCCACCGGCGATCAATCGGTAGCTTCCGAAGGTCAGACGCTGAGTCTGATCCGTTCGTGTCTCGGTATCGAACACGAACATCGTGTCTGGAAGCTTCCATTGCTGCCGCGACTTGTCGAGGTCGGTTTGCGCCTTCTTGGTATCAGGATAAACGCGAACGGCGAGAACCAAAGGCGTGGGTTCACGATGGGACATTGCATAACTCAGGGTGACCCACTATTGTGCACCGGGCTAGGACCTTAGGCGCGAACATCTCCAGTGGGGTGCCGATCCAGTATTTTGGACCCCATTTCTCTGCCAGAAACGCATCCACCGCTACAAGCATGTTGGCAACCCAGCGTAGACCCTTCTCGATCAGGTAGACGACGGTATCGATGAATCCAAGAACGCACCCGGCAGCGGCAAGCACTGGACTGCCGTCGGGATTCTCGCGCACTTGCTTCGGCCAGTCGTACTGGGCAGTGCTTAAGTCCGCGCGGTGATCGTTGACCGGAGCCTTAATTGTGGCCGGGCTGTTCGCTTTTCCGAAAGGATGATGATCATCCATGGTTGTTTTCCCTTCTTTCTTCCGTTTGCATTCATGACACATCGTTGGCTTGCTGTTTCGAATCAGAGCCTCCGGTCGTGTTTCACCGCACGCACATTTGGCATTCACGCCGACGCAACGCGCTGCAGTGGCGTTGCGCACCAACGCAGCTTCCGGATCACGCAGTGGAAATTTGTTTGTCATTAGGCCACCTTCGCATAGAGAGATTCGAACTTCAGAACACCAGCGGTTCCAAGACGGTCCAGTTCAACCAGATTCGTTAGCAACCGGACGCGCTTTCCGTTGGCGTCGATGATGTACTTAACCTTCAATTCCCGGAGCGCCGAGGCATCGCCGATATCGCGGTAGCGTTCCACGGCAGTCCAATATCTTCCGAGCTGGCTTGCCTGGCGGGAGTCGCGCGTTCCGATTTCGCCCAGCCCCTTCCGGGTCGGAATGACGAGGACCCGCAAGAGACGATCATGGCTCCTGGCTGCCCAGCGCCCATTCTTCAGCTTCCGCAATGCCGGACGCGCTAGCTGCGATACCCTGCGCGGGTCCAGATCAAACTTGCGCGAAGCTTGACTGAGCGAAGCACCGGCTCGGACTTCCGTGACCGCCTGGCCGACGTTTTTCCAGAGGTCCTGATCCTTCGCGGACATTGCGAAAAAGTCTTCGACAGATCGTGGTTGGATAAATCTCTTCTTGTTTGATCGGCGGGAACTTCTCCGCTTGTCTATTTTGTGTCGAGCCTGTTTGCGTTTCATTTCTGCACTTTTTCCTTTCGTAGCAACGGCGATTTGTCGGTTCCGCTGCGATGATTTATGTGCTTAGTTTATAATATACGCATAAAATGGACGACCCGTCAAACGCCGGTAGTTCATCTAAGTCAAGGCAGTGAAATAAGTTGGCGCTCTATAATCGGGGCCTTTCCGCATAATTTAGTTTCCAAATGCGTCTTCTTAACGTATAATTAAGGATGACTGGCGGGAATCCATCGCACAAATGACAAAGCCCAGGAATAACGTCGAAACTCCGAAGTCTGGGTCAGAACGAGGACGCGGTCGCCCACCGACAGTAATTGCCTCGGAGGTCTACGGAAGAGCTGAAAATTTCCGTGAGAATCTGGATCAGGTGTGGGATCGATTGTGGCCGCTCTTGTCAAACGCGCAGAGCGAGCGGGAAGTGACAGCGGCGTTTCAGGACGGCGCTCGTCCGTACGATCAGAACTTTGTCCCCGGTCTGTCGGCGCTGATACTTCGAGTCTTGCGAGAATCCACGTTGCCGAAAAGACGCAAGCCGCTGCAACGCTTTCTAGCGGATTCACTGGCGGGTGTGGGAGTGGTAACTCCGCGTCGTTCCCGCGACATCTGTGCCAAGGAAAAAGAAAAGGAAAAGAGCGCTCATCATATTATTCGATTTGAGTATTACGTCGTGTGTTCCTGCGGTTACAAGGGACACTCAAAGAATCATGCTTGCCCAAAGTGTGGAGCGGAGATTTCGTTTCCGTTGGGCTTTGGAAGTCTGATGTCATAAACAAAAGCGGGCCTGCCGACTGTTACCAGCAGCCGACAAGCCCTGACCACCACAGGAGGGTGAACTCCCATGGCAGCTACGCAAACGCTAGCTCAAATCTCACAATCCCACAATTCACTTGTGCCTCGCCACGGCGTTGTGACGCTTGTTGGCTATGGCATCCAGGTCCGCGTTGATCGCGGTCATCTCCTGCTCGAAGACGGGATCGGTGCTGATCGGTGTCGATACCGGTTTCCTCGCGTTGGACACGGGTTGAAACGGCTCGTGGTAATCGGGTCAGACGGAATGATTTCGCTGGCCGCGCTGCGCTGGCTGGCAGACCAGAAAGCAGCTTTCACACTCTTGGAGCGTGACGGCACGGTGCTCGTGACCACTGGCCCGGTTCGCCCGTCAGATGCCCGACTTCGCCGCGCTCAAGCCCTGGCGATTCAATCGGGAGCTGCTGTCCGGATCGCACGCGAGCTAATCGACAAAAAGCTACTGGGACAAGAGCGAGTTGCGCGTCACAAACTGCTTGCAACCGAGGCTGCCGACACAATTCACCGTTATCGATCTGAGTTGGCCGAGGCCGACACACCGGAGAGCGTGAGGCTGATCGAATCGAAGGCGGCTGGCGCTTACTGGGCTGCATGGCGCACTCTGCTCATCACATTTCCAAGAAAGGATGAGGCACGGGTGCCCGACCACTGGCGGGTGTTTGGGGCTCGCGTGTCGCCGCTAACTGGGTCCCCGCGTCTCGCAGTGAACCCACCCAACGCAATACTGAACTACCTTTATGCTCTCCTCGAATCGGAATCACGGCTGGCCGCCGCCGCTCTCGGCCTTGATCCCGGTATCGGCGTACTTCACGTTGACGCACCAGCTCGCGACAGTCTCGCTTGCGATCTCATGGAAGCCGTTCGCCCTCAGGTTGACGCGTTCTTGCTCGATTGGATAACGCGCGAAACGCTCAAGCGGGAATGGTTTTTCGAGCGGCGCGACGGCAATTGCCGGTTGATGGCATCGCTTGCAGTTCGGCTTTCTGAAACCGTTCCGACTTGGGGTCGTGCCGTAGCACCCGTTGCTGAGTGGGTCGCACAAGCTCTGTGGAATTCAATACGCAAGCCTGCTCGCGGAGAGCGGACGCTACCCACACGCCTCACCAACCGCCGCAGAAGCGAAGGCAGGGGGAAGGAATTCATCGCCGACACCATACCCGCACCTTACCCCGAGAAAATCTGTCCCGGTTGCGGTGCTACGACGCGGAAAGGACGGCATTGTCCCAAGTGTGGGCGCGAAATATCCAAAAAGAAGCTGATTGAACTTGCAAAAATTGGCCGAGTGGCAGCACAGAGTCCAGAATCCCGAAAGAGACGTTCCGACGCTCAACGGCGACATGGGGCCGCAAAACGAGCTTGGCGTTCGTCACCGAAAGCAGATTGGCCCGACGAAAATGCTTATGTCCGGCAGATTCAACCTCGGCTCGCGGCGATTACGATCTCTGCTCTGGCTTCGACGCTCGGAGTCTCGGAATCCTATGCCGCCGACATCCGCGCAGGCCGACACCGCCCGCATCCGAGGCATTGGCAGGCGCTAGCGGAATTGGTCGACCTTTCAATGGAAAGGGACCATCCCTTCTAAACTAAGGACCTGTTCATCACAGTGTAAGTAATTCGAAGTGAATGACTCGACACTTCTAGTCCACGACCTCCTCTGTCAGATTTCCTGGCTCCGGTAATACAGTCAGATCGCCCAATCTTGCGGTAACCTCCCGCTGTCGGAGATCGAAGGTCAGCAGGAGTATATCCCCAGGCTCGCCGCCGCGACGACGAAACAGCGGCCCAAGACCCCACGTGGCTTGATCGGAAACCACCAACTGCCCGACTGTTAAGCCGTCTTCAGTCCTTAATGCATATCGTCCTTTCATTTGTTGGCGAAAACTGGCAGGAAGTTGCACGACACCGCTGGCCAAAGCTGAAGCCGTAAGATCAACTGCAGCCCATGGCTGCGCATTTTCAGTCCAACCATGGTCGGAGTAACGACTCTGACGATGGGCAGAGAGACGCTCCAACTCGCCTGGGGAGAACGTCGCTCCTCGCAGCCCGTATACACCTACGCTGAACCTGGCCACAATTGCCAGTCTGGTGAGATATATACCTAACGTGGTTCGGTTCATACCACGTTCGAGACACAGCTTCTCAATGTCTTCCCGCCTGAGGAGGGGACCGTGGGTACAGAATACATTGAACAATATAAGTTCGGTATCGCTAAGGACCCTCTCTGGATTTTCTGGCTTCCGTATCACAAGACAATCATCATCTACTTCGCAATTTGCGGCACTTTGGCAAAACCGGGTTACGACTTCCTTAGGTGGGGCAAAGCCCATTCCTCTCGGATCGTTGGCCATTGCTGCACGCATTTCGCTTAAGTGGATTCGTGGCGCAACCGCAAATATCTTCCGCACAATCGTAAGCATGTGGTTTCGAGATCCTTCTCGTAACCAAAACCATCCCTGTCCCAACTCCTCATAGGATGGCATCGCAAAAATGACACCCGTGACTGTTCTCACGTCGCCGAAAGAACCTGTTATATCTGCCAGTTCCGCTTTCATCTCCATGACATTAGCAAGGCCATACTTAGATACAGCACGTCGCGTGTGCATCTCAATTATCCGGACCAACCGTGTATCCTCCAATCGGGGCAAGAGGAGACGCGCACCAGCTGACTCGTCGATTACTAACGGTGTCGGCATTCCCGACCATTTCGCGGCTTCGATGATCGAGTCCGCTCTAAACGGACGGGCTGTCAAGTGAGTCTTGCAAAGCTCGTATTCAACATCATCAGCCAACACTGGCACGCGATTGGCCAAGAAACGGAGAACTCTCTCTAAAGTGGGAAGAAATGCTTTTGCACGTTGCCATTTCTTCAAAAACTTTGCCTCTATTTGCCGTACTCTTTCCCGCGTGAGTCCAAACGCCTGTCCCGCTGACTCAAGAGTCATGGGAGCATAACCATCCCACCCCAAGAGAATCAGCATCAATTTAAAATCGCGGCCTCCGATGTGTTGGGCGACCAACGAGTGCAACTCCTCTTCTAGGCTCATTCGGAGCAATTCAGAGAGCCTAAGGCGAATCTTATCGATGAGATTGACAGCTTCAGAAGGCGACGATGGGTCGCGCGCACGCACTACCAGTCGATGAGCAATCTCTGAGAGTGTTGCAGTTGAACCAAGCGGGGGCGCGTTACTTGAGTTGTTGGCCAAGTATAACAGCTCTTTTATGAGATCGTGCATACGAGGATCATTGGCGCGAACTCGCTTCCCACTCCGCGATGTACTGAGTCTGTCGGCGGCCCAGGTGAGATTAGATGACAACGGCTCAAGTGTTTTCGCGCCAGGCGTCACCCCGCCATCCCAATCGGTAGCAGAACAGTTGGCGATGCAGTCAAGCGACCGCAGAAGATCAACCAATGATGTAGTTCCAAAATTCTTCGTGTGCATTATTTGCGCGATAGTAAGGCGTGCAATGTCGCTAGGTCTAGAAAGTACTCCACCTGCGATCAACTTAGATAAGCAGTTGTAGGTCCGCGTACGAAGACTCAAGGCAGACAAATCGGTAGATAACGGGATCTGTGGTAAGTGTTTCTCCAGAAACGATTGATAACTAGTTGGCTCATCAAGGATCTTGCGAACCTGTTCTTTAGACAGAGGACTACGGGGCTTTGCGTCTGGCCGTTCAGTGATCTTCTCGATAGGTGCCGACCCCTTTTCATCTGAAACGGGTTCAAGCACTAATGGGCCGATGCCATCAAGAAGTATAGCTAGGGATTTGACCCCGAAATTGCGCCGCTTCATAAGCTGCTGTACGGTTAATTGTGAAAGCCCCCACACGTCCGAAATCACATTGTTACTGATCAACTCGCGAATGCAGTCATCAGCTCGCGCGGAAAGAGCAAGATCTTCGTGACTTGCTGCTTGTGGAAGAAGCGGAAAATATTTATGAGAATATAAACGCCAGGCCGCAGGTTTTCGGGTCATGACTTCGATATCGTTTCTGTTGAGCCTTCCGCGTTCCGGTCCGCTCTTTGCCAACGGGTCAATATAAAAGTGAACTGCCACTAAGAGATCAACTAATTGTCTGACACCAAATCGTGAACCTTCTGACACCAGTCGATCGAGGGTGACGCGCGACAGACCCGCTAACCGATCTGGGATCTCTGTCGAGAACAAGTTCTTCAACGACTCGTAAGTCGACTGTTCGATGTGAAGATCCTCAAGTGGAAGCGTCTGCGTTAGTTTCGGGAAGTAAGTGAGGCGCCAGAACGGCGCAGAGCGCATTTGACAGGCTCGAAGGACAACGAGATTCCCGAGTTGCTCCGCCACACTCGAATCCACGTATGACCAGATCCGCTCGTCGAGATCTGCCAGAAGAGGAAAGGCGTCTGTGAGACGTGCAAATGAAACAGGCAGCCCAACGCTCAGGATTGGTCGCAAGGTCCGAGGAGCGATTGGATATCCTGGATAAGGAAATTTGGACACGCGCTTCGTCCTCAGATCATGTAAAGACGAGCACCCTTCCGAGCTAGACGATTCACAGTTTCACGCACTTCGTAGATTGGGTCGCTCCAATCGGAGTACTCGCCACGCTTGCCCAACTCAGAGCTAATTGCAATAGCATATTCCGTGAACGCAACTTCATATGCCAATCGGCGGAATGCGGGGTCCTCGATGCTACCAACGCCTTTCGCAGCCGAGACTTGGGGATGGTCTAAATTGATGTAGATGACTCGTTCTTCTCCTCGATAAATGGCTCGATCCTCTTCACCGCCCATCGCTTTGAACTCGACACGAAATCCGCCTCGTTTGCCAGCCGGTCGTTGTGACTGGGGAGCGTTTCTGCCGGTCAGTTTGCCGCCTTCTTCTGCTTTTAATTCGGGCCTCAAGTCTCGTGGTAAATCGCCATCTGCCCCGATATCGCCATCAGCCCCAATTCCTCCCACAGGACTGGTAAGTACGCTTGGCACTTCATCACCATCTACTAGGCCGTCCATCGAGTCGCCGGGTGCAGGTACATCGACCCTATCGACCAATCCAGCAGACTTGGCTCGAATCTTGCTTATCTTGTCTCGAAATGAGTCGAAGTCCTCGTTCAGGAAACGTGCGATATCGGCCGCCTGATCAGCAAGCCGCTTTGCCTCTTCACTCTGCCGCCGGTGGCGCTCGCTATCCACCATCTCTCGGCGGACCTGATCGACAGACTGCCCGATGAAGGCGTAAATTGCTCCCACCAGTTCATTGCTCGGATTTAGTCGCATCGAGCGACTAAGATCGAACGGAGAGATCGGCGAATTGTCATCGTCGAGGCGAGGAACGTCGATTTCTCCGATGATGTAGTTTGACATCTCCTTTCCTTCCGCGCCTGCAAGGGTTGACTCGTGCCATACGCCGTTAGAAAAGATCGCCACCCCCCGAAGATCCTCATCTACTGGAGCTTTTGATATTTTTATAACGAGTTCCACATCGCCAAGTAGCTCACGAGCCGTACCTGTGGGTCGAAATCTACGCTGCTCCCTGATGGGAGGTTCCGAATACTCACATTCATGGCTGTTTATGAAAACAGTGCAGTTCTTCGGCCATTTCGCAAGATGGCGCTCTATGTAGCGGATACATCCTGGCTGATCCAGTGACTGGAGATGAATCTGCTCGATCTCAACTATGGTCCCGTTGACCTCAGAGCAGGGTACCTCACTTACCAAAACACGTACGGGGATCGGGTTTCCTGAAGGAACTTTATCTAGATCAGACCGCGTCAGTTCGACAACTGATCGTCGAGAACCTCGAACGGAGGTCACCCGTAACAGGTCACCAATCCCGAACGCCGCAGATTTTCCTGTTCCAAAACGACCGCGCCCAGGCACTCCTGACTTTCGGTCGAGATTCTCTCCATGCATGACGAAAAAATTCTGCAACCCATCAAGCGTCATGCCGCGACCGTTGTCGCTGATGCGAATTTTTCGACCTTTACTGTCAAGCCGCACGTAAACGGTCGGACTTGTTCCTGGATCTACATACTGCAACCCATTTGCCACATACTCCCAGATTACGAGCTTGTCAGTTTTGAAGAGAGCAGCATTTTGCAGCAAGTCCCGGCTGACATGGCTTTTAACGAAGATGATCTTCGACGACATCTTTCCCCCTAGCCAGGCTGGCGACGTGTCTCACAGTCGGTCCGATCTCGCGATCATCGCTGAACACGTTCAACACTCGCAAAATTTTGTTTTCCATGGCCGACTTGCTTACGTAAGCATCGATCCTGAAAAAACCTTCGGCTTCACGCGCCGTAATACATGACATTTCCCCAGATCTAAATTTCAGATGTGCAACAGTAGCTAGTAAACGAGCCTTTTCCATTCGTCGCCATTTGCGTTCGTTTAGCGAGAGACGAATCTTTTCCTTGACGTTTAATGAGCGCCTGTACTTACGCGCAAGTGTTGCACCGGTCTCGGTAAGCAACCAACCATCTCGTTCAGATCCGACAAGATATCCACGCTTTCGTCCATCCCAGAGCCGCTTGCTAACAGTGTCGATGTTTATCTGATCATGGTATTTTTTCCATGTAAATCGTCCGGGACCGATCTCGTTCGCTTTGACCGCAATGTCTTCTGTGTCGACATGTTGTGCCGCCGCGCCAACCCGGAACGCTGCGATAACTACGATTTCGGTGTTCGACAACTCGGGGTCTGTTTTTTTCGGGGAAGGAATTGGTCGTTTATTTTGCCTATTCATTGGGGGTGGAGACTAACCGAAATCAACTCTCGCGAGACGTAAGTATTATGCGCTCAGCGGAACGAAAGAAGAAACAAAGACGGTCCCCGGTTCCGTGCGCATCCCCACCCCTTCCCCGCTCGCGCCCGCCCCGGCTCAACCCCGCCAGCTTAGCGCCTCCCAATTCCCCCGCGCGCACGGGCACTCGCCACGCACACCCAAGAAAACGTGAACGTTGGTTGGAAAACGGATCGCGCACGGACCATTCGCACCGATTCGCGCCCCGCACGCGCGAAATGCAAACCTTTGGCACGCGACAACGCGATTTTGCGCACCCCCGCAAGCGCGAGAACGCACGTTTGCACGCCCCGAAAACGCGCACGCGCCTGCTGTGCCCCCAAGCAAAAACAGGGAAAACCGGACCCGCGCCACCCCCAGGCCGCCCAGAAACTGTTTACTAGTCAGTAACGAGACCGGTTTCAAAACGCTCTACCTCCTATCCCCACCCCCATTTGACCCCTTTTCTTGCGCGCCCCTAGAATAAAAGGTTCGTACTGCGCTCGCGAACTCATCCATGGCACTGCGTCTCTATAACACTCTTTCCGGGAAGATCGAAGACTTCCATCCGCTCGACGGCAACCGCGTCCGCATGTACGCCTGCGGACC
>Ga0187868_1001466_pt1 | contig 16735 bp, 17 predicted proteins | sample June2016WEW_13_4_FD_133014 | JGI IMG/M metagenome (GOLD analysis project Ga0187868, IMG submission 133014) | Peatland microbial communities from SPRUCE experiment site at the Marcell Experimental Forest, Minnesota, USA - June2016WEW_13_40 | ecosystem: Environmental > Terrestrial > Soil >... | reverse complement strand
GACATGAGCAAGCCGCTTCAAGCCAAGCTGCTGCGGTTTTTGGAGGACGGCACGTTCACACGGGTCGGCGGCACGCATGAACTTCGCGTCAATGTCCGCCTCATCGCCGCAACCAACCGCGACATCGTGCAAGCCATCGCCGAGAGCCAGTTCCGCGAGGACTTGTTTCACCGCCTGAACGTGGTGCAATTCCGCCTCCCGCGGCTGCGCGAGCGGGAGGGGGATGTTTTGCTGCTGGCCGGGCATTTTTTGAAAATGTTCCGCGCCGCGATGAATACCAATGTGAACGGCATCGCGCCCGCCGCGCGCCAGAAACTGCTTTCGCATCCGTGGCCCGGCAACGTCCGCGAATTGCGCAACGTCATCGAACGCGCGCTGATTTTGGAAACGATGCACGAGATCCAGGCGTCCAGCCTGCCGGATTTCCTGGTCGAAACGCGTTTGCAAAAAACCGCGTCCACACAAGCCGCACCCAATGAATCGCTGGACGACGCGCTGGCGCGTCTGGAGCGTGAATTAATCACCAGCGTGCTGGAACAAAATGATTTTAACCCGACGCGCACTGCCGAACAGCTTAAGCTAAGCCGGCATTCGCTCCGTTACCGGATGCAACGGCTGAATATGGACTTCGGTGACAACGCCCCGGATGAAAGCCCGTAACTTTCAACCGGCAATTTTGGGAACCTGATTATATTTTAACATCATGGATAACGGACTACCAACTATGGGCAGGATGACGCCGGCATGGGTGGATTTTTTCATCATGACTGGTGCCTTTGCCCTGGTGGCGATCGGGGCGCTGATCTGGCTCTTTTTCTTTCGCAAGCCGGGACGACGGCGGCGCAAACACCGCCATCGCCATGAACGTCGTTCATTAAATTCCACCCTTGTCCAAAACGGCGGGCTGCCGCCGGTTCACCATGAAGAAAAACCTTCCCGCCGGCCGCCACCAACACCGCAACCGTAAATGCATCACAGCCGCGCGATCACCCGCAAAAGCGCCTCAAATCTGGCGCTGGCCTTTGTGGTGTTGCCGCGAGCCAAACGTGACGCCATGTCCGCGCTCTACGCCTTTTGCCGCGAAGTGGACGATGTCGCCGACGATGAATCCGTTCCAACAGAAAAGCGCCGCGCCCAGCTCGCCGAATGGCGCGCCGACGTGCAGCGCGCCTGTGAAAATCAATCACCGCGGTTTCCCGTGAACCGCGAATTGCAGCCGGTCATCCAGCAATTCAACCTGCACTTTGAGCTGTTCGACGATTTGCTCAAAGGTTGCGAGCTGGATTTGGTGAGAAATCGCTACGAAGATTTTGAGGCGCTGGAAAAGTATTGCTATCACGTCGCATCCGTCGTCGGCCTCTTGAGCATCGAAATTTTCGGCTATAAAAATCCCGCGACGCGCGATTACGCCGTTTATCTCGGCAAGGCGCTTCAACTCACCAACATTCTGCGCGATGTGAAAAATGACGCCGAACGCGGCAGAATTTATTTGCCACTTGCCGATTTGAGAAGATTTGGCGTCACGCCTGATGAAATTTTGCAATCCAGATATTCCGACCGTTATTGCAGACTCGCTGAACATATCGCCAGTTGCGCAAAAAATTTCTATCGGCTCGCACAAAAAACTTTGCCAGCCGAAGACCGCAACTCAATGATCGCCGCCGAATTGATGGGCGCGGTTTACTGGAAGCTGCTCGAACAATTGGAGCGGCGGAACTTCAAAGTATTCGACTCGCAACCCGTGCGTTTGAGCAAGCGATATAAACTTATGCTGATGTTCCGCTCTTGGATTCGCTTTGCAACCGGCTCAACTGCGCCCAATTATGGAAAGACCTGATTCCGTTCGTCGCTTGATTGTCAACGCCGATGACTTCGGTCTTTCAACTTCCGTCAACACCGCCGTCATCCGTGCGCACCGCGACGGCATTTTGACCACCGCGAGCTTGATGGTGAACGAGCCGGGTCTCGATGAAGCGGTTGCGCTCGCAAAGCAAAATCCCAAACTCGGCGTCGGCTTGCATTTGTCCTTGCTGTGCGGGCGCGCCGCACTGTCGCCGGAAAAAATTCCCGGCCTCGTCAGCCCGCGCGGTGAATTTTCTGAAAATCCCGTCGCAACCGGTTTTCGCTATTTTTTCCAGCGCGGCCTCCAGCAACAACTCCGGGCCGAAATTCACGCGCAATTTGAAAAATTCCGCGCCACCGGCCTGCCACTCGATCATGTCAACGGCCACTTGCATTTGCATCTGCATCCAACCGTGTTCCGCATTTTGATGGAAGGCGCGGAGAAATTCGGCATCCGCCGGATGCGGCTCACCCGCGATTGTTTTTGGCGAAGCACGCGCATGGCGCGCGGACGCTGGTTCTCCCGCGCTTCGCACGCGCTGATTTACGAATGGTTGTCGCAGCGCGCCCGCAAACCGCTGCGTCAGCACGGCATTCGCCACGCGCAAATCTCATTCGGCCTGCTGCAAAACGCCCGCGTGGACGAGGAGTGTATTTTGAAATTGCTGCCGGAATTGCCGGCCGGCGATTCGGAGCTTTACTCGCATCCGTCACTCGACGAATTTAAGCATGAGTTCGACGCGCTCGTGAGTCCGCGCGTGAAGGAACTGGTGAAAAAACTCGGCATCGAACTGATTCGTTACCAGGATTTGTAGCATGACAAAGATTCTCGTTGTTTTGATTTTTGCGCTGTGTGTGGAAGCCGTCGGCGTGGTGTTTTTGAGCAAGGGGCTGAAGCAAATCGGGGAAGTGCAAAGCATCAGCGTGCGCGAAATCGGACGCATCATCGTCAAGGGGGCGACCAATCCCAGCATGCTTTTTGGCGTGGCGCTGGAAGCGGCGTTTTTTGGCGCGCTGCTTTATCTGCTTTCCCAACGTGACGTGAGTTTGATCTGGCCGCTGACCGCGCTCGGCTTCCTCATCACCGCGCTCGCGGCAAAGTTTATTTTGAAGGAAGAAGTGACTGTGTTGCGTTGGGCGGGCGTTTTGTTGATCGTCATCGGCGCTTCACTCGTCAGCTACAGCGAAAAGGCAAAGGAAAAGCCCGCGCCGCCGCCAGCCACCACGGTCAATCCGATTGAAAGGTAGGGCGGCGCTGCTGCGCCGCTCAATTTTGGGCCGCGCGGCAGCACGGCCCTACCAAATTATTTTCCCCAGGATATCCGCCAGTTGTTCCGCCGCGAACCGGGTCTGTTTCTGCAATTTCAGCAACGCGCCGATTTTTCCCGGTGACTTTGCAATCGCCCATGCCAGTTTGCCGTAGTCCAGACTCATATCCGATTTGAAAAGCTGGTTGAAATCCAGCGGCAAATCTTCATTGGCCGTGTCCGAAATCACGCGCACCGTCGCGCACGAAATTCCACGCTCGCGGCAGACGTCATGAATCGCCTCCGACTCCATCTCAGCCGCGTCCGCACTGGTTTCAGCGCGCAATTTCCTTTTTTCATCAACCGTCGTGGCAATCCGGTCGGCACAGAAAAACTTCGCCGGTTTTGCGCCGGTGGCCAACAGTTTCTCTCGGAGGGACGAGCTTTCGGAGGGGCGAGCGCTGCGAGCCCCTGACTCGTTTTCAGTTTGGGGCTCGTGGAACTCGCCCCTCCGATCTGTCAGTTCAAAAACGACCGCGCCCAGAGCCAAATCCGGATTCAGTCCGCCAGCGAAACCGCAAGTCAGCACCAAATTCGGTGGGGCGAGGCTACTGACGAGCCGGGCTTGGCCAGCCGAAGACGCTTGAAAACAGCTCGCAGGAACGCTCGCCCCACCAGAATTAGCAGCAAAAAAATCGCGCACGGATTTTTCAGCGTTCTTCCGCCCGATGCCGGTGATGAGAATTGAAATTCCAGATTTACCCGCCGCGATTTTCCGAAAAGGCGCGGCTTCTTCTTTCAGCGCGAAGCAAATAAGTATGGACATTCCCTTCGTTATTCTGGCCAAAAATTCTCGATGGCAATTTGGGGGCGCAGTCGCAGAATTTTTTTACGCTTCGGTGTTCCTCTTATTTTCTCATATTCCTCAATTACTCGATCTCGATTTGTTGTTCTCAATTCGAGAGTCAGAGCAGCCAAAACATAAGCTCCGTTATCTGTGTGAGTGATGCAGGGCCATGAAACTCCGCCATGTTGGGGGCATCCCTTCCACTTCGTATTCCAAGAATAGTAATAAAGGCCGTTCCGCGGCGCGCGAGTTCGTCTTGGATTGATTCTCACTATTCCAGATCTATTTCGAGATGACATCCTACCCTCGGGTGAACCATGAAGAACAGGGCCAAGCGCTTTGTTCATCTTATTCGTGAAAGCAACTGCTTTCTGCCTGACAGTTTCGTAGTCCTGCCCTCGTGCATAAGAAAAGACAACCGACTTGTTGTTAAAATATTTTGAGTGGCGAAAGACAAAACATTTCGATGAAACATTGGGGGCTAGATGTTCCGGTAGTTCACGTTTTGAATCTTTCATAGTTTTTCCTTTGAATTTTGCAGAGAATTCATCGTTTCACAAAATCATTTTATCCCCGCCAGCCTTTCCTTCCAGATGCGGTAAAGCTCCACCGTGGCGCGGACGTCGCGCAGGCAGTATTCGGCGATTTCCCGGAATTTGCCCTCGGCCATCAGCGTGTTCACGTCCATGCCGGTGACACCGTGGCTTTTGGGCGATTCGATGCCGAACGCCTTGCAATAAAAATCCAGGTTGAACCGTCGGGCCGCGCCTTCGCGCCCGCTCACGCCGTAAAACGTGAATTGTTCCGCGAGATCGCAATGCGGTTCGACCGCGTAACGATAGCCCAGCCAGTTCTTCTTCGAGATGGGCACGTTGAGCAGCGCCGAGCGGAGATAAATGAACGGCACGTCGAACCCGCGTCCATTGAACGTCACGACCGAGTCGTAATGCTTGGCCACGTCCCAAAACGCCGTGAGCAATTCAAATTCATCCGCGGAGGGCATAAACTCAACTGGCCCCGCCTCGCCGTCGGTCTCTTCAAAATCTTCGGCGAGAAACAGCACCTGGCCGCGCTGCGTGTCGGCGTTGAGCATGGCGACACAGACAACTTGGGCGGTGAACGGCCAGAGATTGAACTGTTGCCGGATTTCGGCGCGTTTGGTTTCACGGGCCGGCTCATCGGCAATTTTTTCGGCCTCGCGGAAAAGATATTCGCGCTGCGCGTCGTCAAAAGCGTCGAGCGGCAGGGCAGAAGTCTCAATGTCGAAAACAATGGTAGCCACGCGGGAATTAACCGCCAACTTGCAGGCGAGGCCAAGTTTTATTTTTAACTCGGCGCATCTTGACACTGCCCCCGGAGCGCCGAACTCCGATTCGGCAAGGTTCGCAGGAAATTGCCTGTTCGTGCCGATTCGGAGATCGGCGCTCCGCTTTTCACGGTACTGCATGGGGACAGTATCAAGATGCGCCCTTTCTAAATTCGGCGGGAACTTGAAGCTTGCCATGTGAATCGCGCCAGTGGCAACTTGCGCTGTTCTCAACCCGAAAACCGTGCGGCATGGAAACGAACCGGCAGCCTGAATCGGAAGAAGTCAAACTGCGCCAGCAGTTGGAGGAATTTCTTCGCTACGCCCGTGTGCTGGAGGAAGTCACGCGTGCGCCGGCCAATCTGCCACGCGTCAAGGAAGCGCCGCGACCGGTCGTGCCGCTGCACGAATCATTCCTGCCCGGCTCGATTCTCACCACGCTGTTTCGCAATCCGAAAACGGACCGCACGGTGTCGTTCAAGCGCGAGGAATTGGCCGAACTGGACGGCATGACGAGCGATTACCTGCTGAATTATTACCAGTCGCAATCGCTATTCACGCCGGACGACACCGCGCGTCTGCGCAGCAGCATCGAGTCGCACTCGCGGCGGCTTCACCAATTGCAGCGCAACAGCGACTGGCGCGCGCAGGTTTTCAGCTACGAAGCCGCCAAGGAGGAAGCCATCCTGCGCAGCCTGCTGCAACTGCGCCTGCTGATTGAATGCGTGCAAATCCTCACGCCACCCTTGCAGACCGTCAAACGCATCGGCGACGAGGAATTTGATCTGATTGACGACCTGCACGGTTTGGTCCGCCTGCTGACACTGGCACTGTGGCAACGGCTGGCCACCGACGGATCGGAATTGCAGGCTTACGGCGCGCTTTCCGTTTGCGTCGCGGGCCTGGCCGCGAAGGCGGACGACGCGCAGGCGCTGCTGGAATCCGGTTACGCCGCCGCCAACGGCGATGAAGCCGCGTTCACAAAATGGTTTGAGAAAGGCGGGCGCAAAGCGATGGAGCGCGTGGAAACCATGTTGCAGCCAGTGGACAAGCACGGGCTGGACGAAATTTTCGGACTGTTCACGCGCCACTCGGTGGATTTGGGCTTGCAGCCGGTGACGATTGAATTTGTCCGGCAGACGTTGCAGACGCTGGTGACGACGCTCGCCAACATGGACCGCGAAATGTCCGACGCCAGCCGCCGCCGTTCCGCCGTCATCTCCGCGCAATTCACCGACGTGTCGCGGCAATACGCCGTGGATTTCACCGCGCGCGCCGCCGACCCCGGCGTCAGCGAGGAAGACCTCAACGCCATTTTGAAGGAACTCGACGTGCTTGTCGGCCTTGACCCGGTGAAGACCGAGGTTCACCGCGCCGCGAATTTCGCACGGATGCAGGTGATGCGCCGGCAACAGGGATTGCCCGTCGTGCAGGCGAGTTTGCACAGCGTTTTCTTCGGCAATCCCGGCACCGGCAAGACCACGGTCGCGCGGCTCATGGGGCGCATTTACAAATCGCTCGGCCTGCTCCGGCGCGGACACGTCGTCGAGTGCGACCGCGGCCGGCTTGTGGCCGAATACGTCGGGCAGACGGCGGTGCGCACCCATGCGATGATTGACTCGGCACTCGACGGCATCCTGTTCATTGACGAAGCCTATTCGCTCGCCGGCCGGGGCGCGGAAGATTTCGGCAGCGAAGCCATCGAGACGCTGCTCAAGCGCATGGAAGACGACCGCGACCGGCTCATCGTCATCGTCGCCGGTTACAACGAACCGATGAAACAATTCATCGCCTCGAACCCCGGCCTTGAATCGCGCTTCACGAATTATCTCAATTTTCCCGATTACAAACCGGAGGAACTGCTGGAAATTTTTCATCGCATGGCCGCGCAAAGCGGGCTGGTGTGCGCGCCGGAAACGGAAAAAAAGGTGCTGGCCATCTGCGCGAACCTGCCCGCCGCGCGCAACGAACAATTCGGCAACGCGCGCGAAATGCGGAACCTTTTCGAGTCCGCCGTGCGCAATCAAAGCACGCGGCTGGTTGCCAGCGGGCAATGCGACCGCGACGCGCTCACCACGCTGTTGCCGGAGGATTTGCCCGCCGATTTTGAAACCGGAATGCCCGCGCCACCGGAAACCAAACCAGCTTCATTAAGGATTGCGCCGAGGCCCGGCTGAACACTTTTTTCGAGCGGCAGCGCGGCGGTCTCGATGTCGAAAACAAGTGTGGCCACAGTTGCTATTTTTTATATATCAATTTTGAATTCAGTTTTTGGAGATCGTCTTTAGACCGTCCAAGAAGCAATCCACTCCCATTGTAAGTTAGCTCTCCGGGTTCGTGGTAAAATGATTCGTATTGAACATGAAAAGTAATATGAGAAAGTGCTTCTTCAAATTCAGTTGCGTCTGGTGAATTCGTATCGCTTGGAGTTATGTAGAGAAGATATACCTGTTCACCAGCGCGAATTATCATTCCCGGCGTTAGCGAATTAATTCGCGCTATCCCGGCACCTTTAATTTCGGGATGATTGTTTAGAACTGTTTGAAAAGCCCCACTTTCAAGCGCTGGCAATGGTTTGCCATCGTCAAATAATTGGAGCTTAATTATGCGAGCGGGTCCAAGGCCGTCATTGCAAAGGGCTATACCAATACGAAAGTCTTCACTACTTTCGTTACCAATAGCCACCAAGTAAGGCATTACAGCCGTTCGATTATTTTCGCGTGTTTCTTTATGGTCTTGCCAAGAAATCCACAATGCTAGTCCAGCGATAATCACTGAAACAATTGCAATAATTGTCGTGGCAATCATTGTTATTATTTCCGGGCTCGACCATTTTTTCTCTGATTTCATTGTCGAATTATTAAATACTTTTAAGCCGGTTCCGCAATCAAATCGTAGTCCGTGTGGCCGACGATTTTGACCCGGACGAATTCGCCCACCGGCAGCTTGCCGCGCACGTAAACCCGGCCGTCAATGTCAGGCGCGTCGGCCTCACCGCGGGCGGTAAAAGTAGCGCAGGCGTCCCGCCTGCCTTTCCCAATTTTTCCTCTTTGGCCCGGTGCAGGCGGGACGCCCGCGCTACCTTCTGCGCGAATCCACCCGTGTTCCCATGAAGAAATGCTGGCCTGACGGAGTTGTTCATCGCTGGCCTTGCTTTCGACGAGCACTTTGAGCGTGCGGCCGACGAAGGATTCGGAAACCTGCCGGGCAATCTTGTGCTGCGCCGCCATCGCGAGCTTGCGGCGCTGCTGTTTCACCTTGTCGGGAATTTGACCGGTCATCGCCCCGGCGCGTGTGCCGTCTTCCTTGGAATACGCGAACACGCCGAGCCGCTCGAATTTCGTCTCGCGGATGAAATCGAGCAGCGTGTTGAAGCTGGCTTCGGTTTCACCGGGAAAACCGACGATGAACGTCGTCCGCAACGCGATGCCCGGCACGCCGGCACGGATTTTCCGAAGCAGGTCCACGATGTATTGCTGCGAGGTCTCGCGCCGCATCCGTTCGAGCATGTTTCCGTGAATGTGCTGGAGCGGAATGTCCACGTAGCGCGCGACCTTCGGACATTCGGCGATGGTCGAGGTGAGTTCGTCCGTCCAATGCGCCGGATGTGTGTAAAGCAGGCGAATCCAAAAATCGCCTTTGAGCGCGTTCAACTCTCGCAGCAGCGTGCAAATGGTCGGGGCATCGGCGGAAAGTGATTTGGCCGCGGCGGAAAATTTTTCCGGCGACGAAATCGTGCGGCTGTGGTTCGGGCGCAAATCGAGGCCGTAATATGTAGAGTCCTGCGAGATCAGGTTCAATTCCTTCACGCCGTCGGCTATCAGCGCCTTCGCCTCGGCCACGATGTCGGCCTGCTGGCGGCTGCGGTGCGAGCCTCGCATGCGGGGGATGATGCAGAAGCTGCACGGATGGTTGCAGCCCTCGGCGATTTTGACGTAGGCAAAGTGGCGCGGGGTGAGGCGGAAACGCGGCGTGCCGAAATCGGGGATGAAAGTCGGACGCTGGGTTACATTTAAAATCGGCGAGGATGGAGAATGGAGGATGGAAGATGGCTTTGGCGTCAGGACGGCTTTTGTTTTTCCAAACTTGTCCGTGCCACGAAGTGATTCTTCCTTTTCGTGTTCGGACGACGCACGGCTCTTCTGCAATTCAGCCAACCGCCCGGTGATATTTTTCTTCGATGTTGGATGTTTCCCCATCCGTTCCGCGCGCCGCGCCACCGCCTGTTTGACGATGTCTGACACCTGCGCGACCTGGTCAATGCCCATGAAGGCGTCCACCTCGGGCAGGAGCTTCGGCAATTCGTCGCGGAACCGTTGCGGCAGGCAGCCGGAGACAATCAGGCTCTGGCCGCGATTTTGGGCGTCGCGGACCTCGGCGGATTCGAGGATGGTGTCCACGCTCTCCTCCTGCGCGGCATCAATGAACGAACAGGTGTTGACGATGACGGCGTCGGCCGACGCGGCGTCGTTGGTGATTTCCATACCGCCATTGAGCAGCGCGCCGAGCATGATTTCGGCGTCCACCAGATTTTTGGCGCAGCCGAGCGAAATCAAGCCCACCCGCAACGGGCGTTGGCGGTTATTTACTTTGGTCACAGGCTGGACAACTTACGCGATGCTTCTTTAGGGATGCAACAGTGCAGATGAACCTCGCGTCATCGTATCGGCAGCTATTTGTTGAAAAGTTTTCCCACCTTCGCCTTCACCGCTTCATCCATTTTAATCAATGGCGGCCACGCGCGTTTGAAACCTTCGCCCGGAATGTTCTTTGTCGCGTCCGTTTTCATTTTTTCACCAGCGGGTTGCGGGTCTTGAGTTTTGGGAACATGGAGAAATCGCGGTCGGCCGTCCAGAGTTCGCGCACGTCGTGATGCAGGCACAGCGCGGCAATGCGCGCGTCGTGGATACGCCCGCCCTGCACTTTGGCGGGAGTGGCGACTTTGCGAAGCATTTCAAAATAACCCGGACTTTCGGACAGCCAATGGAAGGCCGCCGAATTGGCAAAATCAGCCAGAACGTCCAGTGCCTCGGCAACCGGCGTTGGCTTTTCAAAAATTCTCGGATGCGTGACCACGGAAATAAATTCGTGGGCGCAGGGATAAGGAATCGCCCATTGTTCGCGCCCCTCGACCAATGGACGGAGCAAGGCCAGTGCGTCGTCGTGAACCTCTTTGTATTCCTTGCGGTGGGCGCAGACCAGGATGTTGGTGTCCACGGCTATCATGGGAATCGCGGGGGATAAATGAATTCATCGCGGAGACGATCCCAACTCATCTTGGAAATGTCCTCGGTCACAAAACCGCCGCCTCGCGTGATCGGCTTCCATTTGCGTTTCGGCGGAACGGACTGTTTCTCTTTCAGCACAATTCGCAATCCTTGTTCGGTCAACGAACGGAAAGTAGTTTTTTCCTTTTGCGCGACGCGCTGGGCGCGCTTAAAAAGGTCGTCGGCAATTTCAATCGTAGTTTTCATAATATGGCGACCCATATTCGCACGGATGGCCGCCCATATCAAGTGCCTTTTCCGAACAGAGAATCAATTTTCTTCCGCACCGCTGCATCCATCTTGATGAGCGGCGGCCAGGCGCGTTTGAAACCTTCGCCCGGAAGTTTCTTGGTGGCGTCAATTCCCAGTTTCGAGCCGATGGCCATTTCCGAAGTGGCATGATCCAAAACGTCGGATGGACCTTTCGTAAAAATTGAATCGCGTTGCGGATCAGTATTTGCCGTCAGGTGAAATAAAACTTCGCTGGTGTTGTGGACGTTCACGCCGGCGTCCACCACCACGATGTATTTGGTGAACATCATCTGGCCCATGCCCCAGAGGCCGTGCATGATTTTGTAGGCCTGCATCGGGTAGGTCTTCTTGATGCTGACAAACACGAGGTTGTGGAACACGCCTTCCGCCGGCAGCGCGATGTCCACGATTTCCGGGAAGTTCATTTTGAAGACCGGCAGGAATAATTTCACGCTCGCGCCACCGATGTAAAAATCCTCCATCGGCGGCATGCCGACAATCGTCGCCGGATAAACGGCGTCCTTGCGATGGGTGATGGCGGTGATGTGAAAGACAGGATACGGCTCGGGCAACGTGTAATAGCCGGTGTGGTCGCCGAACGGGCCTTCGTCGCGCAACGGTTCCTTCGGGTCCACGTAACCTTCGATGACAAAGTCCGCGTTGGCAGGGACTTCGAGGTCGTTGGTCTCGCATTTGACGAGTTCGACGGATTTTTTGCGGAGGTAACCCGCCAACAGAAATTCGTCGAGGCCGTCGGGCAGCGGCGCGGTGGCGGCGAAGGTAAACACAGGATCGCCGCCGAGGAAAATGGCGACGGGCATGCGCGTGCCGGTCTCGTAGTAACGGCGGCCGTGTCGCGCGCCGACTTTCTGGAGCTGCCAGTGCATGCCGGTGGTGCGGTCGTCGTAAATCTGGATGCGATACATGCCGACATTGCGCTCGCCGGTGTCGGGGTCTTTGGTGACGACACACGGCAGCGTGATGAAACGTCCGCCGTCAAGCGGCCAGCACTGTTGAATTGGCAGGTTGAGCAGAGTGGCACAGGCCTCTGGCCTGTGAACTGGCCCAACTCCCCTCTGTCCACACAGACCGGAGGTCTGTGCCACAGGCCACGGCTCGGTGCGCATAGGCGGGGCATCAAATTTACGGATGACTTCCTTGCACGGTCCGTCCTTCACGATTTTTGGTTTCGCGTGGCGCAGGTCGAGTGCCTGGCCAAGCAGTTTGATGGCTTCGCGAAAACTCGTGGGCGGTTTGGCTTTCATGAGCGAGCCGAGTTCGGCGGCGACCTCGTCCACGGAATTCGCGCCCAGGCTCAGGGCCATGCGCTTCCACGAACCCATCGTGTTGATGGCGACGGGAAACGGCGACACCGTGCCGTTGACGGTGGGTTTTTCAAACAACAGCGCCTTGCCGCCGCCGGGTGATTTCATTTCGCGGTCGGCGATTTCGGTGATTTCCAATTCGGTCGCAACCGGTTGGGAAATGCGTTTCAATTCGCCGGCGCGGTCGAGCTGGGCCACAAAATCGCGGAAGGATGCAAAAGCCATACGCGCGCGAGGCTAACAGAAACGGCGCGGCTGGCAATGCGGGGAAATGGAACAGAAATCCGCTTGTTAAGATCAGGGTTTGGCCTGCGGGGGCACAGCGAACAAGCTGAAGCTTGAACTCCAGCGCAGACAGGCTGTCCGCGCTCCTAAGCGGATTTTTCCTGCACACGTTGGGCGAAGCGGTCCACGCGGATGACGGCGCGTTTGTGCAGGCCGCGGGCGATGAGTTCGTGTTCGTCACGGGCGGAAATTTGAAACGTCACTTCGCGATCCTCGGCGTGAATCACGCGCGCGGTGCAGTGAATCGTTTGGCCGACGGGCGTGGGCGCAAGATGACGGAGTTCGATTTCAGTGCCGACGGAGCGTTCGTTGTCATCGAGGCAGCCGGCCATGGCTTCCCGCGCGGTGCGTTCGAGAAAGCCGACAAGGTTGGGCGTCGAAAGCACGGCGGGCATTCCGCCGGCGGCGAAATCAATCGCGTGTTGCGGCTCGATTTTGAAAGCCAGTTCGCCGGTCGCGCCGACTTTCGGACGACTTTTCATTTTGGCAGCAAATCAGCGACCATGGCGCGCTCTTCCTTCAATTCATTGACGGTCGCCTCGATTTTGGCGCGGCTGAAGTCATTGACCGGCACGTTTTGAACGATCTGCCAGTCGTCGCCGTCGCTGCGCATGGGGAAGGAGCAAGTCAAACCTTTCTCGATGCCGTAACTGCCGTCGGAGCAGACGCAGACGCTGTGCCAGTCGCCGGCGGGTGTTGGCTCGAGGAGCGAGCGGACACTGTCCACGACGGCATTCGCGGCACTGGCGGCGCTGGACGAACCGCGCGCCTTGATGATGGCCGCGCCGCGTTGCTGGACGGTGGAGATGAATTCCCCCTTGAGCCACGCTTCGTCCGGGATCGCGGCCGTGGCGGGCTTGCCGCTGATTTTGGCGTTGTAGAAATCGGGGTATTGCGTGGCGGAATGATTGCCCCAGATGGCGACGTTGCTGACGGCGGTCACGTCCACGCCGGCCTTTTTTGCGAGCTGCGCCTTGGCGCGGTTTTCGTCGAGGCGCGTCATGGCAAAGAAGCGGTCGCGCGGCACGTCGGGTGCGTTGTTCATGGCGATGAGGCAGTTTGTGTTGCACGGATTGCCGACGACGTGGATGCGCACGTCGCGCGCGGCGTTTTTCTGGATGGCCTGGCCCTGGCCGATGAAGATCTTGCCGTTGATGCCCAGCAAATCCTTGCGCTCCATGCCGGCTTTGCGCGGCACGCTGCCGACGAGCAGCGCCCAATTCACGCCACGAAATCCTTCGTCGAGATTCGCCGTGGGCACGACGCCCTTGAGCAACGGGAACGCGCAATCATCGATCTCCATCACCACGCCGCCGAGCGCGGGCAACGCGGGTTCGATTTCGATCAAATGCAAAATGACGGGCTGGTCCGGTCCGAACATCGCGCCGGAGGCAATGCGGAACAGGAGGGCGTAACCAATCTGGCCGGCGGCGCCGGTGACAGCAAGGCGAATGGGTGTTGTGCTCATAAAATTTTTTAACGGGCGAGATTATGTTGATGCGTTCGGCGGCGCGCAAGCGTGGAACGGTTGTGCCGCTTTCAATTCGTGTTTTCCTCCGACACATCAAATCGCTCGAAAAGCCTGCCGAGCAACATCACGCCGAAGCCGGCTTCCACGGCCAGAATGATGGTGGCCACCAGCGCCGCAAAGGGCACGGCGGCGGCATCACCCAGTGCGAGTTTCATCAGAAAAAAAACGCCGGTGAACGCAATGGCGGCCGGCAGCAGCGCCAGCAGCAGGACGAACAGTTGTCCCACTGCAAAAATCAGCCGCTGGCCGGTGGTTTCGATCCCGCGCGGGCTGTCCTTGCCGGCCTGAATCCACGACAGGAACAGCAGCACGGCGGCGTTCGGAATCAGCAGCACGAGCAAATCGAGCACCGGCAACAGGAACGCCGCGCCGAGGGCGATGGCCAGGAACAGGGCTTCCTGTTTGCCGGGCAGATAAAAAACCAGCCCGGCGCCAACCAGCAGCAACAGCCATTGGCACGCCGCCAGCACCACCACCGGCGCGAGGATTTCGCCCAGGGCAATCTGCCAGCCGCGCAGCGGGAAAGTTTTCAGGATGTCCGCCAGCGGCAGGTCCTGCCGGAAATCCAGCCGCAGCAATTGCGGTCCCAGCAGCAGCGAATAGCCCAAAGCTGTGGCCACGAGAATCGCCGCCACGAAAGAAAGATTTTGGCCGGTGCGGCCGTTTCCCAGGCCAACCCCGACGGCCACCACCACAATGATGAGAATAATCCAGAGGCGAACCGATACGACCTGGCCGACGCCGATGAGATTTTTCCAGAGCAGCGCCGTGGCGGACGGCCCGGTGGCGGCCAGTTTGAACCACGGACGCCGGGCCTTTTGATTTTTCTTCGCGCCCTGCCAGTTGCCGACGCGCGCGGCGGCGATGCGCACGGCCAGTTTTTGCGAAGCTTCCACCGAGGCTTCCTCGAAGGCCACGTCGGAATAAATGACCCACAGGTAGTGAAGCAAAAAGAGCAGCAACCCCGGGGTCAGCACGCCAAAAAATGCCGCCGCATCGGGCGCGAGAAACGGCCGCACCTCCAGTCGGAACGGATACAGCAGATACAACGCGGGGCCGGTGGTCAAAACCCGTTGCGCGTAATCCATAATCGCATTGAGATTGGCGGTGTCGGCGGAACCCAGTTCCGGTAGCGTTCGCCTTGCCCAAACCCAGACGGAACCGGCCATCGCCGCCGCCAGCCCGAAGACCAGCAGACGCCGGAGCCGGTTGGAAATGCCGTGATCCAGCAGCATCGTCCGGGCAAATGAGGAGCCGAGGAAGTGAAGATTGAGCATCGACAGAATCAGCCACCAGCCGAGCACATGAATCCAGGCGCTGCCGCCGAATCGCCGGGAAAACAGCGTCAGCAGGAGGATGCTGAAAAATATCCGCAACTGCGAACGCAGGAGTTTAAAGTGAATCAGAGTGCGCCGGGTGACAGGCGCAGGAAACAGAAATGCCACTTCGGCCTCGGTAAACGTCAGCGCGGCGCGTTCGTGAGGAATAATCCACGCCAGCAGCACGATGACGAAGAGCGCGAGCGCGCCAACCAATTCAAAAAGTTGCAGATGCTCAGGTGAAACGGCCAAGTTCACGGGCTGCCGCCCGCCGATTCCATGAAACAGGTAGCGAAAGAAATAAAAGTAAAAATAGAGACCGCCCACGATGGCGCCGATGAGGTATTTGGGCTGTTTGAGCCGTTTGAACCGGGAAACCAGCCGGTTGCGGAACATGTGGTATTGCAGGTAGAACAACGCGGAGATCATTGCTCGTTTCAGTGTGGCAGCAGCGGCGGGACCGCGGGCGCCGGTGTGCCGGTTTCACTGGTGGCGCGGAAGAAAATTTCCTCGAGATTGGCATCGCCGGGCTGTTCGGAAAATTTCCGCGTGATTTCATCCAGCGTGCCATCAATGATCTTGCGCCCGTTCTTCAAAATCAGAATGCGCGAGCAGATTTCCTCGACCAGATGCAGCAGGTGCGAACTGATGATGATGGCGGCGCCATCGCGTGCCCGTTTTAAAATGGAATCCTTCATCCGCCGGATGCCGATGGGATCCAGGCCAGTCAACGGTTCATCGAAGTAAATCACCCGGGGCGAATGCAGCAGGCCGCAGGCGATGGCGAGTTTTTGCTTCATGCCGCGGGACAATTCGCCGGGCAGGGCGTCCTTCTTGTTCGCGATTTCCAGTTCCTCCAGCAACCCGGCGCCGATGCGCTCGTAATCGGGCACCTGATAAATCCGCGCCACGAAATTCAGGTGCTGCCAGACCGTGAGGTAATCAAACAGGCGCGGTTCGTCGGTGAAAAACGCGAGTTGCTTCTTGGCGGCAATCGCATCGCGGACGATGTCATGGCCGCCGACGCGCACGACGCCGCGGGTGGGGGGAATGATGCCGGCGAGACACCGCAACGTGGTGGTCTTGCCCGCGCCGTTCGGGCCGACCAGGCCCATCACTTCGCCAGGTTGGATGGAAAACGAAAGCTCGTTCACGGCGACGAATTCGCCGTAAAGTTTGGTGAGGCCTTCGACCTGAACCATGCGCTGGAGCCGGGTTGCCGATTATTGTTTCCGCGCGCTCAACGTAGCAGCAAGCCGGCCAGGGCGTAAAGTCCGTAAATCCGCCCTGTTCCCGCACGAAAAATTTTCAAATTATTTCTTGGCAAAATATTTATTCGGCGTAGAAACAGGCTGTTCTTTGAAAAGGATGATCGTTGTTCATCCGTCATTGCAGTCAAATGTCTGGGAACCCGGTGAAAATCCGGGACGGTTGCGCCACTGTAACGGCTACAAATTCCCCAAAGTGCCACCGAAGCGAATCGGGAAGGCGGGAAGGCGGTTTGAGGCCGAAGT
>Ga0187868_1001458_pt1 | contig 16752 bp, 19 predicted proteins | sample June2016WEW_13_4_FD_133014 | JGI IMG/M metagenome (GOLD analysis project Ga0187868, IMG submission 133014) | Peatland microbial communities from SPRUCE experiment site at the Marcell Experimental Forest, Minnesota, USA - June2016WEW_13_40 | ecosystem: Environmental > Terrestrial > Soil >... | reverse complement strand
CCCGCGCGGCCGGTTTCTCCGCATCTCTGAAGATGCCGGAGGGCGTCGGAACGCCATCATCATTCCCTCCACCGGCCTGGCCGAATTCCAAAAGTTGCTGGACGAAATGATCAAGGCGTCAAACGAACTGCCGCCGAACGAGCGTTCCTGAAACCAGGAAGGGGAGCGACGCGCCCTGCTGGAAACATTGGGCACCTTTTATCCTCTCCCCTCCGCCTTCGCCTTTCGCTCCGGCGCGATCGCGTCGAAGCACAACGAAGACGGACAGGAGAGGAAATGGCTGCTGGCCGGCTTTGGTTTTGCGGATAGCCGGCAAATCCAGTCGCGCGAATTTACAAGGGGACGGCGGACGATTCACAGCCAGCACCGTCGGCGCGAAATCTTTGTAACCCATGAAACCAAATGTTTCCAAGCTTCGTTCAGGAGCGACACCATTTGAATATGCGGCCCAACGGGGAGGTTTCAGGTTATGCTGACCGTCCGGCAAATCCCGCACTGGGGTTTTCAATGGGACAATGAACGGTTTATGCCGATAGTTCTTGCTTATACAGCATTTATCCGAGCTAATAGCCTGAATCGAGCGCTGGGCCCCCTGGGCTCCCCAATAAAATAATTCCATGAAAACTCACATTCGAAACCTGTTCGTAGCGCTGGCATTGCTCGCTGGCATTCATCAGGCCGCTGCCCAATTGCCCGTCATAAGCTCCTTCAGCCAGAACGGGGTATTGGTCTGCGACAACCTGGCGACCGGCAGCGTGGCGTCGGTGGAATGGGCGTCGTCGTTGTCAGGGCCGTGGCAGACCAACTGGGCGGGGCTGGACGCGGTGACGGCGGATACGAATGGGACGATCTCGGTCAGCGTGCCAATGTTCTACCGCGTGCGTGGGGTGGCCTATACCCCGCCCAACATGGTGTTGATTCCTGCGGGGACGTTCACGATGGGGGACACTCTGGATGGTGAGGGCGATGCGATCCCAACTAACGTGACAGTGTCGTCGTTTTACATGGACACCAACTTGGTGAGCTACAGTCAATGGCAGTCGGTGTATAATTGGGCCACGAACAGCGGCTACGGCTTCGACAATGCCGGTGCTGGCAAGGCGGCGAATCAACCGGTTCACACGGTGAATTGGTATGACGCGGTAAAATGGAGCAATGCGCGGTCGCAGCAGGCAGGTTTGACGCCGGTGTATTACACAGATGCGGGTTTGACGCAGGTTTATACCAACGGGCAAACGGATTCGCCCTATCCGAATTGGGCGGCCAATGGCTACCGGCTGCCGACGGAAGCGGAGTGGGAGAAGGCGGCGCGGGGCGGGTTGAGCGGGCACCGGTTTCCGTGGGGCGACACGATTTCCGAAAGCCAAGCCAACTACACCGGATTAGTCGGTTACTATAGCTACGATTTGGGACCGACCGGCAATAACGCAGTCGGCGTGATCGGAGGTTCCCCCTACACGAGTCCGGTGGGGTCGTTTGCGCCGAACGGGTATGGGCTTTACGACATGGCCGGGAATGTATTGGAGCTTGTCTGGGATTGGTATGGGACGCCATATGGTCAACCAACCACTACTAATCCAACCGGAACAGCAACAGGGAGCGCCCGTGTGGCGCGCGGCGGCGATTGTGACGCCCTCGCCAACAGCGAGACGTGCGCCGCTCGCGACGGCAGCGTCCCGCACACCGCCTACGACGTCGTTGGCTTTCGGTGTGTGAGGGGGCATTAGTTTTTACACCAGCCTCTTCGCAATCTGCTCGTCGAGGATTTCCTTCGCTGCCTGTTGCATTCCATGCCGCTGCGGGTTTAACGTTGTATCATGCAAAGGGGCATCCGCGTCGCCACGCCGCCGGCCAGGCCGTTGCTGGTTTTTGACGGTGACTGCAATTTCTGCACGTTGTGGGTCCGCCGCTGGCAGCAAATGACCGGCGACAGCGTGGACTACCTGCCCGCCCGGGCCCCACCCATCGCCGCGCAATTTCCCGAAATTCCCAGCCGGCAATTTAACACGGCCGTCGTGCTCATCGAAACCGACGGTCTGGTTTATTCCGGTGCGGAGGCCGTTTTCCGCACGTGGGCGCACAATCCCAACCGGCAATGGCCGCTGCGTGGTTACGAAAAATTGCCGCCGCTGGCAAACCTCGCTGAATGGGCCTACCGCCTGGTCGCCGAAGATCGAACCTTGTTCTCCCGGCTGACGAGCTGGTTCTGCAGACAGTCACCCAAGTATTGACACAAGTTCACTGATAAAAGACCTGCGGACAAGGCTGTCCGCAGTCCTGGTTTTTGCGCTGCTTGCAGCATTTTGTGGCCAACTTCCTCTCGCGTGGCCGGCGTGGTTCGCGGTCGAATTCAACATCTCTCCCCTGCCCTTTGCTTTCGTGCGATGATGTGCTAAATATGCCATTATGTATAATGCCAAGGCTTATTCTGCACAGACACAAACCTCGCCGCTTGCGCCGGCTTCCATTCAACGCCGCGATCCCGGTCCGCATGACGTGCAAATCAAGATTCTTTACTGCGGTGTTTGCCATTCGGATTTGCACACTGTTCGCAACGAATGGCGCGGTACCACTTACCCGTGTGTGCCCGGTCACGAAATCATTGGCCGCGTCGTAAAAGCTGGCGCGAAGGTCAAAAAGTTCAAGGAAGGCGACATTGCCGCGGTTGGTTGCATGGTGGACTCTTGCCACACTTGCGAGAACTGCAAAGATGACCTCGAACAATTTTGCACAAAAGGCACAGTTTTTACCTACAATAGTCCGGACAAACACATCGGCGGCATGACCTATGGCGGTTATTCCGAAGGCGTTGTCGTGGATGAGGCCTTTGTGCTGCGCGTGCCCAAAAACCTTGATTTGGCCGCGGCTGCACCGTTGCTTTGCGCCGGCATCACCACTTACTCGCCCCTGCGCCACTGGAAAGTGGGCAAAGGACAAAAAGTGGGCATAGTCGGTTTGGGCGGCCTTGGCCACATGGGCGTGAAGTTGGCCAACGCTCTCGGCGCGCACGTGGTCGTCTTTACCACTTCGCCAGGCAAAACGCAGGACGCCCTGCGGCTCGGCGCCCATGAAGTTGTTGTCTCCAAAAACAAGGATGAGATGAAGAAACACGCCAACAGCTTCCATTTCATCCTCGACGCTGTTTCGGCGCAACACGACGTCAACGCCTATCTGGAGTTGTTGAAACACGATGGCACACTCACGCAGGTGGGCGTTCCTCCCGATCCATTGCCCGTCCAAGTCTTCAATCTTATCTTTGGCCGGCGTCAATTTGCCGGCTCGTTGATCGGTGGCATTCGCGAAACCCAGGAGATGCTCGATTTTTGCGGCGAACACAACATTACCTGCGACATCGAACTCATCCCCATCCAGAAGATCAACGAAGCCTACGAACGCCTCGTCAAGAACGACGTGAAATACCGTTTCGTGATTGATATGGCCTCCCTGAAATAAACGGGCGCAATGCAATCAAGTAAGAGGAAGTTTGCCAGCTGGAGCAGGAGCAAGGGCTTGCCTGTGGCATGGCGTTGCTCAAGCCGGATATTTTTTGTTTTTCTCCAGCACAATGATACGATGGTTTCCGATGAACAGGAACAGTGACAGTCCACCCCATCTCTTTCAACCGCTCACCATCAAATCGGTCACGTTGCGCAATCGCATCGGCGTGTCGCCCATGTGCCAGTATTCGTCGGATGACGGCGTGGCCACCGACTGGCATCTGGTTCATCTGGGGTCGCGCGTGGTCGGCGGCGCGGGTCTGGTCGTCGCCGAGGCCACGGCGGTTGCGCCGGAAGGCCGCATCACGCCGGGCGACGCGGGCATCTGGGCGGACAAGCACGTTGAACCGATTGCGCGCATCAATCGTTTCGTCAAAGCGCACGGTGCGGTGCCGGGAATCCAGATCGCCCATGCGGGTCGCAAGGCATCGGCGGCATGTCCGTGGGAAGGCGGCGCGCACCTGGCCGACAACGCAGGCGGCTGGCCAACGCTGGCGCCCAGTCCCCTGCCCTTCGGCGACGATTTGAACAAGGTTCCGCGTGCGATGAGCGAGACGGACATCGTCCGCGTGCAAAATGATTTTGTCGCGGCGGCCAAACGTTCGCTCGCGACCGGCTGCGAGTGGCTGGAATTGCATTCGGCGCACGGTTATTTGAGCCATGAATTTCTTTCGGTGCTCACCAACCAGCGCACGGACAGATACGGCGGCAGTTTTGAGAACCGCACCCGGTTTCTGCTGGAGACGACGCGGGCGGTCCGCGCGGTGTGGCCGGATAAATTGCCGTTGACGGTGCGGATTTCCTGCACGGATTGGGTGGAAGGCGGCTGGGATATCGAACAAAGCATCGAGCTGGCGCGGCGATTGAAGGCGGAGGGCGTGGATTTGATTGATTGCAGTTCCGGCGGAACGGTGCCGGACGCGAAAATTCCCGTGGGCGCGGGTTATCAAGTGCCGTTCGCGGAACGGATCCGCCGCGAAGCGGGAATTGCCACGGCGGCGGTCGGCAGCATCACGGAGCCGACTCATGCCGACGAGATCATCCGCCATGGCCGGGCGGATGTGGTGCTGCTGGCGCGGGAATTTTTGCGGGAACCGTATTGGGCGCTCAAGGCCGCACGCGCTCTGGGGTGGAAAGATTCACTGACAACGCCGGTTCAGTACGGCCGGGCGTGGTGATTTTCCGGCGGGTGAACTAGGCTGAAACCAGGACGGCCTTGTTTTTTTTCAGATATTTCTCAACGGTCGCTATGCCACTGCAGGAGTTGGAGCTTCTGATGGCGTCGGGTTTGGCGAGTTTGTAATGCACCAGCAATTTGCCAACCATTCCCACGCGGAGATTCAATTCGGCCATTCGCCAGATTTGACCGGCTTCCAGTGGTTTTAGACTAATCCGGCGCGGCGGCTTATTATTCTTCATAACGGAGTTTGCGCCGGAACTTTCAATTAAACCAGTTAAATCGCAAGGTGATTTGGGGCGCAACCGGGCACTGCCCCGGAGCGCGACTATGTCCCGCTGAACGGGGTCAGCCGCAGCAACTTCTCAAAACCTGGCCTGTTAGAATACACTTGATGCGGTAGCGCTTTTCAACGTGCTGCGGCTGGTGCTTTGCACACAGCCGCGCTCCAATTTTGTTACCTTCGGGGGTCGCTCACGCTTTGCCCCTCAAAGGCACACCAAGGGCGCTGATCGCGGCAGCCTGACCACAACTGTCCCGGCGATTTTGTCGTGCCAACCCTGCTTCTCCCGGTCCCAACCGATCCAAAAGAAGCCAAGAAAAAGCACGACGGCGGAAAATGCCGCGGTCAATCCGCGCACGAGCGCCACGAGAAAAGTAAGCGGCCCGCCATCGTGGCGCACCACCTGCAACTTAAGCACAATTCCCCCAATCGTCGTTCCCTTCCATGCCCACAAGCCGGTGAAATAAGCCAGCACGATAATAAGTTTGAACGGGAGGTTGATGTGATGTTCAAACAATCTGCCGGCCACGGCGATGACAAGGCACACGAACACGATGTCCAGAAACGCCGCGCCCATGCGTTCCCAAAAGCCCGCCTTCGGAAATGACAGGATGTGAACGGACGGCGTGACGGGCGGTGTGCCAGCAACCATTTGAGCTTGAGGCGCAACGGGCGGTGGATTGCCCGGAGCCGAGGCGCCCGGTGATTCCGTCGCGCCTGCCGCCGGCACGGTTGGAACGACAGCCGGAGGGAGGCTTGGCGCACTGACCGTTGGCGCCGTGGCCGCTGCTGCCATTGCGGCCATGACGGGTGGTGGTCCCGAAGCCGGTGGCGGAGCCGTTGGTTTTTCCGGCATTTCCCGGCGCATGCTGCTGAAGGTGGCTGTGACCGCGCAACCCAAACCCCAAACGCTGAAAATCGTATAAGTCAGCATTCCAAAAATGGGGACCAAGTAAAGCAAAGTCAGGAGGATCGTGCCAATCAGAAATGCCACCAAAGGTTTTTGAAACTCGCTTCCAAACCGCCGTCCGATTTGCAATCCGAGCCATTCCAAAACAGCAACCTTGCCCACGACCGCGCCAAAGAACAAGGCGGCCATCAAAAACGGCACGACGATCAAGCCGATTCCCGTGACAGCCAGGATTAAAACCACCACCGGCACGAGTATTTTTGTCAGCAGTCCCATCAGGAACGTGGTGGCCGGCCGCTGGGTCAGACCATCAACACACACTTGAACCGGCCGTGGAAACACCGCCGCGACGAACAGGTAAAGCAGGAAGAACACGCCCGCAATGATCCACACAAAACCGACCTGTGGAGCCAGCGGTCGAAATTCAAACAAGCAATACTTCAACCATTGGGTCAGCCATTCAGCTTTTAGAAATGGTATCGGCAAACCCACGTTCACCTTCTGACCATGGATCTTTGCCCCGTCCGCGACATTGAACTTGCCGCCGACCGACACCGCGTCGCCGCCTACCTTGACTCCCGGATCCACCGTGAGCGTGCCCATGACCGCCACCGCATCCTCGTGAATTCTGGCTCCCGGCTTCAAGTGAACGTTGCCCATGACCGCGACCACGCCTTCGCCCACCTCTCCATCCACCTCCGAGCTGCCGCCAATTGTGACGACCGCTTGCCGGACTTTCCCGTGAACTTTTGCCGAACCGCCGATGACCACTATTACGTCAGCAGAATCTCCGGCTTTTAATTCCACATTCTGGCCGAACATCACTATTGGCTGCGGCTGGCCTCCGCTCTCGCCGGTTTCGTTTATCGCCACTTCGTTCGTGACAGCAGCCGCTGGCGCGCTGGAAACGGCAGGAGTTTGCCCGTTGTCAGGGCGGTTCGTCGGCGCGGACGTTTGTGCATCTGCGGCGACATCCGTTTCCTGGGCCGTTGCCAGTGGTGCGAGCAACAAGCTGCAAGTGACCGTCAATAAGACCAACCAGGTTCGTTTTGTTGTTTTCATAAACAGGATTCCTAACGTTTTGCGAAGGCGAGGCGGAAATACACGGTGCCAAGCCCAACGCACATGGCGTAGCCGATCCCCGCCACGACCAGGCACGTGACGATGAAGCCCGTGCCGAGTTTTTTCACCACCAGAACTGCCGCACTCTCAAGCACGTTGAATGTATTCTCAATCATGCTGAGTCCGGAAAACCATTCCCCCACCCGGTGCAGCGCGAACGTGGTGGCTTCGGCCTGCGACAACTCCCAGCCAGCCAGGCAAAGTCCGCCAAACAACGCCAGCAACACAACGAGCACCGCCGCCTGCAGGACCATCGGCCACATCTGCCACGAACGGCGATACCAGGGGACCCGGACGCGTTGCTCGAGCGCTGCCATTACGCGATTCGCCAGCACACCCGGCGCCGCCAATTCCGGCAGCGCCTTCAGCTCACGGCTGATCGCCGCTTCCAATTGCTTGTCGTAATCCGGATTCATGCGTTTTAGGTCAGGCGATTTTCCAGTTCCAATGTGAGGCGGAGCTTTTTGCGCAACGCTTCGCGGCCGCGGGAAATGTCCGTCTTCACCTTGCCCAGCGACACCCCGAGTTTCTCGGCGATTTCGTCGTAGCGCAAGCCTTCGAGGTGATAGAGCACCAGCGGCACCCGTTGCGCGGTGGGCAGTTTTTGCAGTGCCTGCTCAACCACCGCGTGCCGGTCCCTTGCCTCCAGTTCTTCGCCCGCATTACTTTCGTCGGCAAATTCCATTTCCCGCTCGCTGTCGGCGTCGGGGTCGCCGGTGAAAATCTCGGAAAAGAAACTCCAGCGCGAACGGTAGCGGGAAAGATGATTCAAACTGAGATTGGTGGTGACGGTTTTAAGCCAGCCGCCAACGGTCGGACTGCCCTGCAACTCGCCGAAGTGTTCATACGCGCGCAGAAACACTTCCTGGGTGACATCTGCGGCTTCGGCTTGATTGGTGAGCAAACGCATGGCCGTGCTAAATACCATGTTCTGGTAATTCCGCATGAACGCCTCGAATTGTTGCGCATCTGTCATGGTCGGGCCGCAACTGCCGGCGGCTCATCCTACCCTCAAAACGTTGTGGAACGCAAAACCCTTGCATAACCGTTTGAAACGATGCTGTGTCATTGGCTGCTCAAGTGATCACCGAAACAATGCCCGGGACAACCCCGGCGCTGCCGCCGCGTGCAGCAAGGCGGCGCTGACCAGGCCCTGCCCGCAGTCGGGCCGGAGTTTTGTCGCCGCCCGGTTTTTCAACTCGTTGGCGCATCCCGGCGGCAGTGCCTTCCCGCCCGCAGAAGTTGGATGGCCGGGCAACCTGGGCAGGGGCTGGGCCATTTTGAAGGCCGGATTCACATTTGTTCCCGCAGAAAAACTTTTCATATTCCAATTCCATAACCCGGCAGGCACACGGATTGTTTCAAAAAAGTTCCGCCTATGGATTACAACAATGCGCGAATTTTCAAGGCGACGGCGAATGATTCCCCCTCTCCTTGGAGGAGGAGGGTCGGGGTGAGGACGGTCGTTTAATCTAACCGAGGTTACCGGGCGCGTTGGATGTCGGCCATGACGCGAATTAAGGGAATGGAGATGAAACTGAAAAGTTAGTTTTTAGCTCGCCCTCATCCTGACCTTCTCCCCGGGAGAAGGAACAGCAATTGCGCGTTTTGGGTTTTGCGTAGGATTGTCCGGCAAATCCAGGCGCAGGTAATTCAACGAGACGGCGAACGATTCTATTTCTTGTCCTTCGCTTGACGGCCTTGCAGGTTATTCTTGAATCAAGACCGCCTTGTTCTTTTTCAGATATTTCTCCACGACCCGCTTGCCGCTGACCGAAGTCTGGGTCCGGACGGCATCGGGCTTGGCAAGTTTGTAATGCACCAGCAATTTGCCAACAAGTCCCACCTTGAGATTTAACTCCGCCATCCGCCAGATTTGACCGGTTTCCAGCGGTTGAAGGCTGATCCGGCGCGTTGGCTTGTTATTCTTCATAACGGAGTTTGTACCGGAACACTTAATTTAACCAGATAAAAATTATAACGCGCATAAAGCAATTTACCGGACAGGGGCAACGATTCCTGCCCTTTAGGCAGGAATCATCGAGAGCGCATCACGAAAGCCTTCCTGCTGTGGAACAAAAATTTCCTGTTTGCAAGTCAAAGGCTGAGAACGCCCAAATTTGAGGCAGGTATGACAAAAAGTGGACATTTGAAGAATGTTTAGGGAGGTTGTTTTTGCCCAAAATGAAGCTCAACTCAGGGCAATTGAAGGATAAAAACAGCCATAAAAATACATTTTGCATGAATCAGTTGGGGTATTGACGACGCAGGCGGGTTAATATCTTATTTTTGCTCCCTCCATTGGCATTATTATCGCTGATAAAAAGAGGCTGGCCGAACTGTTCATTATGCGCACAGTCGTCGCCAGAATTTGGTTTGGTGGGTTCAGGTGGGTTGGAAGCGAAAGCTTCCAAGAGATCCCCGCAGCAATGCGGGGATTTTTTATGGTGCATCCGGCAGCGTGCATAATGAGATAAAAATCCCCGGCGCTTGAGCGGCCTTGCCTCAATCAGGCGCTGAATTTGCCGGCGAGTTTTGTTTTGGCCAGCGCGCCGCGTTATGGGGAAGAATCCCGGTAAGCCAGTTTGACTATCCAGTCGGCCAGAAAGAAACAAGCGGCCCCCAACACCAGCGCCGGGACACCAAACGCAAAATAAGAAAGAGACGAAGGCAGATCGGCATCGCCGCTTTCATTCGTGGGCAGGATGTTTTCAAAGATGTTTTCAAAGCCCGCCCACACGTTCCACAGGCCATAGAGGATGACCAGAAAACCGATCATCCGGACGACCACGCCAAAAAGTTCGGAAGGTTTCATGTTGTCAAAATGACGAATAGTTCACGGTTGCCTGCCGGCCCCGGGCTTGATTTCAGCTTTCAGGTTTGTCCGGTTCGAGCGGTGCTGACTTTCGCCAGTGATCATCCAACCAGCGGTCCAACGGCAATAACACGACCGGGACGATGACCAAACCGCCGCCGACCGCCATCATCCGGGAATGGGTCCAGCGGGCGACCAGGAACGTTGCCAGTCCGGCAATGATCAACGCCATCAGCACCGCGATGGCAAGATACGACCATGAGCATGACAGTTTGAACCGGCGCTTGCAGGCAACACAGTTATGGCGCCCCCAGATTTCTAGAAAATACTCCTTCCAGGTCAAAGCGAACGTATGATTGCAATGTGGACATTTCATCGTTTGTCGTAACACCTGACAGCCACAGGTTCAACCACCGCCGTCGAAAGTCAAGCTCCGCGGAATTTTCAGGCGGTGGCACAGTGAGTTTTGTTTTGGCAAACGCGCCGTTCGTGGATTAACTGGGCGCCATGCAAGTCGTGCTCGATTACTTGAAACGCAACCAGGCCCGCTTCGTCGCCGAGTTGTGCGATTACCTCCGCTTCCCCAGCGTCTCCGCGCAGCCGCAGCATAAAAAGGACATGCGCGCCTGCGCCGGATGGCTCGTGAACCACGCCCGGCACATCGGCCTCGACGCGTGCCTGTGCCCCACCGCCGGCCATCCCATCGTCGTCGCCAAAACGCCCGCCTCCGCTGCGCTTCGGCGCGGCAAGCCGCAACCGCACTTCATGATTTACGGCCACTACGACGTGCAGCCACCGGAGCCGCTCGAATTGTGGAAATCGCCGCCGTTCGCGCCGCGCATCGTCGGCCGCTCAATTTTCGCCCGCGGCAGCATGGACAACAAAGGCCAGAACCTCGCGCACTTCAAGGCCGTCGAGGCCTATCTCCAAACCGGCACTCCCCTGCCCTGCGACCTCACCTTCGTCATCGAAGGCGAGGAGGAAGTCGGCAGCGCGAACCTCGCAAAATTTCTTAAAACACACCGCGCGGAGTTGCGCTGCGACGCCGTGGTCGTCTCCGACACCGACATCCCCAGCCCCAAACATCCCGCGCTGACTTATTCGCTGCGTGGCATCATCGCGTTTGAAATTACGGTGCATGGCCCGTCGCACGATTTGCACTCCGGTATTTTCGGCGGCGCGGTGGAAAATCCGGCAATGGCCCTCAGCCGGTTGCTCGCGCAACTCCGCGATGCCAGCGGCCGCGTAACCATTCCGGGTTTCTACGATGACGTCGCTCCGCTTTCGGCTTACGAACGGAAACAATTCGCCCGGCTGCCCATCAAGGACCGCGATCTTCAAAAATTGCTCGGCGTCAAAAAATTATTCGGCGAACGCGGCTTTACGCCCACCGAACAGCGCAGTGCGCGCCCGACGTTCGAGATCAACGGTTTGACGAGCGGTTATCAAGGCCAGGGCAGCAAGACGATTGTGCCCGCGTGGGCGCGCGCCAAAATCACCTGCCGCCTTGTGCCGAACCAAAGGCCGGCGAGGATTCGCGAACTCGTCTGCCGGCACATCGAAAAAATCTGCCCGCCGACGGTGCGGCTCGAAATCGAGGCCGGTCACGGCGCGGAGGCGTATCTGGTTTCGCCCAAGAGTGTGCGGGCGCGGGCGGCGTTGCGCGCGCTCCAAGCCGCATTCGGCTGCAAGCCGATATTGATGCGTGAGGGCGGCTCGATCCCCATCGTCAACGATTTCAAAAAAATTCTCGGCGCGGATTCACTGCTGCTGGGTTTGGGCCTGCCGGACGACAACGCGCATTCGCCGAACGAAAAGTTCAATCTCGATTGCTTCGCCAAAGGCCAGGCGATGAGCGCGCATCTGTGGCAGGAATTGGCGAAATAATCCGGCGAATGAATCCTGGGAGCACTGGCGTCCCGCCGGCGTGGTGTCAGAAACTGGCCGGTGAGACGCCGGCGCTCCCAGGTCCGGACACATTACCGGCACTCTCCGCAAACAGTTTGCGCGTCAGTCAAATTGCCTCCCAAGCACTCAGTTCCGCCCGCAACCGTTCCAGCGGCAGGCCGACGACGTTGCTGCAAGAGCCGGAGATTTCCGCGATAATTTTTTCGCCGTGCTCCTGGATCGCGTAGGCGCCCGCCTTGTCCAGCGGGTTCACCTTCGCCAGATAATCGCGGATTTGTCCGGCATCGAGCGGATGAAACATCACGTCCGTGCTCACCGCAAAAATCCGTTCCCGGTGTGCGCGCAAATGAATCAGGCTGATGCCGGTGACGACTTGATGGGTCCGGCCTTGCAGCCGCGTCAGCATCCGTTCCGCATCGGCGGGGCTTACGGGCTTGCCCATGATTTCGCCGCCGAGAAACACCAGCGTGTCCGCCCCGAGCACGAGCGAGTCGGGATTTTTCTTTGCCACCGCGCGCGCCTTGCGATGGGCGTTGATCTGGCAAAGTTCGAGCGGCGACAGTTGTTCGTCCAGAATTTCAGTTGCGTCACTGGAAACAACCTGAAACTTCAGTTTCAATTGCCGCAACAATTCCGCGCGCCGCGGCGAGGCCGAAGCAAGAATGAGCGGCGGCAGATTCACGCGGCAAATTTAAGCAATGTCGGTTGAAGTGTCGAGCGGGGCGGAGCATGTTGAAGTTCAAGTTTCAGCTTGTCTTTAAGACGGCTTGACTTGGGAGCGCTGGCGTTCCCCCTTCGTCCCGTATTACGAGACCACGGAGGACGGACCCGCCGGCACTCCCGGCGAGGAGAAGAATGATCTAAAGCAATTTAAAGCGTGCATTGGGGCGGAAATTACATTAATTCGTTTTGCAAACAAAAGAAACCTGACATGACCGACCGACAATGGAACGATCTGCTCGCCGTGTTGCGCGGCGAAGTGCTGCGCCCGCTGCCCGTGGGCTTCATCATTGACTGCCCGTGGCTGCCCGGCTGGGAGGGGCTGGACATTGCCGATTACCTGTCGAGCGAGACGCTCTGGTTCGAGACGAACCGCAAGGCCATCGAGACGTTTCCCGATGTCTGGTTCCTGCCGGGGTTCTGGTCCGAGTTCGGCATGTGCACCGAACCGTCCGCGTTTGGCTGCCGCTGCGTTTTTCCGCGCAATGAATTCCCCTTCGCCGACAAAATCATCACCGATGCCGGACAGGTCGCCGAGCTCAAGGTTCCCGATCCCGCCACGGACGGTTTGCTGCCGTTCATGCTCAACCGCCTGCGCTGGGCGCGCCCGCGCATCGAAGACCTCGGCCACAAAATCCGCTTCTCCGTCTCGCGCGGCCCGCTGAACGTGGCGACGTTCCTCATGGGCACGACCGAATTCCTGATGGCGATCAAGACCGACCCGGAGCCGATGCACCGGCTGTTGCGGGTCATCACGGATTTCCTGAAGCAATGGCACGCGCTCCAGCGCGAGACGTTTCCCACGATTGACGGCATGTTGGTGCTCGACGACATCGTGGGCTTCATGGGCGAACCGGATTTCGTCGAGTTCGGCCTGCCTTATTTTCGTGAATTGTATGACGTGAAGGTCACGGTGAAATTTTTCCACAACGACGCGCCGTGCGCCGAATCCATCAAGTATTATCCGGACCTCGGCATCAATCTCTACAACCCCGGCATCCAGACCTCGCTCACCGAAATGCGGCGGCTTTCCGGCAACAAACTCACCATCCTCGGCAACATCCCGCCGCGTGACGTGCTGGCGCAGGGCACGCCCGACGACGTGCGCGCCGCCGTGAAAAAACTGCTGGCGGAGGCGAAGGACCCGTCGCGGCTCATTCTCTCGTGCGGCGGCGGTGTGCCTCCCGGCGTGACCGCCGCCAATCTCCAGGCGTTCCTCCAGGCGGCGCGGCTGTAGCGGCGGTCTGTGACCGTCGCAAAATCCCACCAAGACAGCGTCGCGCGAGGATAACCTTGACCTGTTTTCCCTGGGAGCGCTGGCGTCCCGCCGGCGCTCCCGGCAGAGAAGAATGGTCTGAAACAATTTGAGGCGTGCGCCCCGCTTGAAAATCCGATAATCCGTTGCTGTGCAAAACGACCGCCGCATCGTCAATCTTGCGCTCATCGGTTTCATGGGCGCGGGCAAGACGTCCGTTGGCCGGCTCGTCGCCGAGCAGTTGCATTTCGAGCATCACGACACCGACGAAATCATTCAGGCACGCACGGGTCGGACCATTACTGAGATTTTCGCGGCCGAAGGCGAACCGGCCTTTCGCAAACTGGAATCGGAACTGGTGGAAGAACTTGCCGGCCGCACCCGGATCGTCATTGCGACCGGCGGCGGTTTGCCCGCCAATCCCCAAAACCTGGCCAGTCTCAAAACGCATGCGCTGGTCGTCTGCCTGTGGGCGTCGCCGGAAAAAATATGGGAACGGGTGAAAAACCAGACGCACCGGCCTTTGCTGCACGATGCCGATCCGCAGAAAAAAATCCGCGAACTGCTCGCCGCGCGCGAACCGTTTTACCGCCAGGCCGACGTGCTGTTGAACACCGAGCTGCGCTCCATCCGCGAAGTGGCGCAGCAGGTGGTGCATCAATTTCGACTCGAAGCCTCCAGTCGGCGATGAAAGCGGTAATGTCCCGTTTGAGAAAGTAGCGCAGGCGTCCCGCCTGCGAAAACCGGCAATCATGCAGGCCAGAGGCCCGCGTCACCTTTAAATTTGGTGCAGTTTGAGACAACGCCATGAAAGAAAAGATCCGACAGCGGGCGCGGGAATTGGGATTTGACGATTGCCGGTTCACGACGGCCGATGTGCCTGCAAGTGCGCGACAATTTCAAAATTGGCTGGCCGAAAAGCGACACGGCGAGATGGCCTGGCTCGAACGCACCGCGTCGAAACGGGTTGATCCGCAGCGCGTGCTGCCGGAAGCAAGGAGCGTGATTTGCCTGGCGGCAAGCTACGCAACAGGTGACGAGTGTCGAGAGACGAGTGACGAATTATCGTCTATGTCCGATTCCCGCCACCCGTCACCCGTCACTCGTCACGCTTCGATTGCCCGCTACGCTCAATTTGATGATTACCACGACGTTTTGGGCGAACGATTGAAGATGCTGGCGGAATTTGTCAATCAACTTGGTGGCGCGGACACGCGGTCGCTGTGGTACGTTGACACCGGCCCATTGTTGGAACGCGATTTCGCCCAGCGCGCCGGGCTCGGTTTTGTCGGCAAACACACCAATTTAATCAGCCGGCGATTTGGCAACTGGATTCTGCTTGGCGAAATCATCACGACCCTGGAACTCGAACCGGACGCGCCGGAGAAAAATCATTGCGGCAACTGCGCGCGCTGCATCACTGCCTGCCCGACGAATGCCATCACCGCGCCGTTTCAACTCGACGCGCGCCGGTGCATTTCCTACCTCACTATTGAGTTGACAGGTCCCATCTCCGTTGAACTGCGTCCGGCCATCGGCCATCGTATTTTCGGCTGTGACGATTGCCTGGCGGCGTGTCCGTGGAACCGGTTTGCCCGCGAAGGCCGGTTGATGAAGGCGCATGCGCGACCGGACCTGGCCGCGCCGGACTTGATGGAATTGCTGCAACTTGGCGAGGCCGGTTTCAAATCGCGTTTTGCCGGCACGCCGGTTCTGCGCATGAAGCGACGCGGTTTGCTGCGCAATGTTTGCGTTGCGCTGGGCAACACCGGCGGTGGCTCCGCCCTGCCCGCTTTGAGCCAGGCGGCCAAAGATTCCGAACCGTTGATTGCCGAACACGCCCAATGGGCGATGGAACGAATTCAAAGCAAGGAAAGACACAGTTGACCCATGGCCTGTCGCGCCGAAATCCGATGAAGGCGGAATGAACACGGATAAACACGGGTTTATTTAACGTAAAGACCGAAATGAACGCCCCGGAATGGATTCAACCACCGGTTGAACACCACAACGCGCTCCCCCTTCTAAATTCTTTACGGCCGACCGGCTGTTTAGTGGAACAGCTTCTGAAATATCCCCACAAACCAGAGCCGGGTCCTCTTCAGATAGAAAAACATGCCAATAAATGCCGAGATGATTGTTTGCCAGACGAGCGACCCCGTTCCCGGGTCAATGTATGCGAGCATAATGATAGTTGCTGAATGTTTGTTACAAAGACAAAAATTACAGCAGTTTATATGCCCCAAAATTGCGAAATTATGCCCAAAAACAGGAAAATCTTCTTCAAATTAGCTTGCCTGGCACCATGGTTTGCCTGTTTCGTCGCGTCGTGGCTCGCAAAGGTGGGGCTGGTCAAGGCCCCGCAATTTGCCATACTGTTGACGGACTTCGCCATAGGCCATTGATTTAACCGCAGAGAACGCAGCGAACACAAAGATGGATGAAATCCGGTTCGGTTCGCTGTGCCCTTTGTGCTCTTTGTGGTTAAATGGAAAGCCATGACGGAATTCCAAATCATGAAAGACCAGATCGTCCGTCTGTTGGGCCAAAAAGATTACGTCCCGGCCAATGTGCCGGAGCTGCTCCGGCTGCTTCGGCTGCCGCCCCACCGCCAGCAGGTGTTGCAGGGCGCGCTCCGTGAACTGGAGCAGACGGGCCGGGTCGCGCGCATCAAAGGCAACCGTTACGTCCAGCCGCGCGAGGCGGATTTGATTCCGGGCCGGATCCGGATGAACCGCCAGGGCAAGGGCTTTCTCCAGCCGGACGATGCCGGCCTCAAGGAAATCACCATCCCGGAGGACGCGACCGGCACGGCCTTGCACGAAGATCGTGTGCTGGTGCGGCGCGATGTCCGGCCCAAGGGCTTGCGCTCCGGCGCCGCTGAGCCGGACACGGGCACGGTGGTCCGCATTCTGGAACGGCGGCGCACGCAGATGGTCGGTACGCTGCAACGGGGACGCCGGTTTCTCTACGTCATTCCCGACGATCCGCGCATCCCGCACGATATTTATGTGCCGGAGCCGCGCGACCTGGGCCGGCCCGCGCGCATTGGCGACAAGGTGGTG
>Ga0187868_1001457_pt1 | contig 16754 bp, 10 predicted proteins | sample June2016WEW_13_4_FD_133014 | JGI IMG/M metagenome (GOLD analysis project Ga0187868, IMG submission 133014) | Peatland microbial communities from SPRUCE experiment site at the Marcell Experimental Forest, Minnesota, USA - June2016WEW_13_40 | ecosystem: Environmental > Terrestrial > Soil >... | reverse complement strand
CTACTTCCGGACGACGGACGTGACGGGGGTGGCGCATCTGCCGGAAGGCACGGAGATGGTGATGCCGGGGGACAATGTGACGGTGGAGATCGAGCTGATTACGCCGGTGGCGATGGAGAAGGGTTTGCGCTTCGCCATCCGCGAAGGCGGCCGCACGGTCGGCGCCGGCACCATCACGGAAATCGTTGCGTAGTAAACTTTAACTGGCGGCAAAGCGATTCCATCTGCTTTGCCGGGATTTTCGGCGGGCGCTGAAACGCCCGCTGATATCCGGGCTTCGACCCGGACAAGGCCAAGCGGCCTGGCTCTGCCCAACACGCGCAACTACGGCGCGTGCCGGGGCCTTGGCTGGCCGCAAGGCGATTAACAGAAGGAGTTCAACATGCCCCGCGAAATCGTGACTTTGCAGTGTACCGACTGCAAGGACAAGAACTACTCGACCACGAAGAACAAGAAGACGACCACCGAGCGGTTGGAGTTCAGCAAGTTCTGCCGCAAATGCCGGAAACACACGACTCACCGCGAAATCAAGTGAGGCATTTGGCCGTACACGGTGGCAATTCCTGCGGGGGAGCGAGCGACAGGGTAGCTTGGCGATTGGCTGGTGCGGCGGCGGAGCTGCCGGCGTCCCCGAGAGAGAGTAACCAGCAAAGACCTCTTGAGGCGAGAGGTCTGGTAGGGAAACAGGGGCGTAAGCTCAACGGTTAAACTGCCGGTCTCCAAAACCGGACTTGGGGGTTCGAATCCCTCCGCCCCTGCCATCCGCTCGGAGACTTGGTGCGGTGGCGACTGAAGTCGGAAGTGGACGTTCCGGTACGGGACGCGCGATAGGATTTAGCAATGGCAAAGGCAGTGGTGGCAAGCATCGACGACAACAGGCTTACGACACGGATCAAGCATTGGCCGCAGCGGACGAAAGACTTTTACAACGACGTGCGCACCGAGATGAAGAAGGTGACCACGCCGACCATCAAAGAGGTTCAGGCCACGACTAGTGTTGTCATCGTCACGGTTTTCCTGTTCGGGATCTATTTCTGGGTCGTGGATGGCACAATCAACCGTTTGCTGGAGCCGGTCTTCCGTTACTTCGGCCAGCACTAGCCACGCAGGTTGCACCGGCGGGATATCGCTCAAGCGCGAGTTGAGGCGATAGCGCTTGGGGCGAGACAAATCTATGGACGAGATTACGAAAAACGAGGGGAGCACTGGAGACGAACAGCAAGCCGGGGGACTGCCCGGGGCACCGCCCGAGACTCCCGCTGTTCTTCCCCCTGAAGTTCCCCAGAACCCGAATCTGAAGTGGTACATCATCCACACTTATTCGGGGTTCGAGCGCAAGGTAAAGGAGTCGCTCGAATCGCGCATACGCGCTTTCAATCTGGAGAACAAGATTGGCAAGGTGCTGATTCCGACCGAGTCGGTGACCGAGGTGCGCGGCGGCAAGAAGTACACCAGCGAGCGCATGTTCTTTCCCGGATATGTTCTGGTCGAGATGGACCTGACGGGGTTCCGCAGCGGCGGCGAGGGCGACCATGTCTGGCACGTGGTGAAATCCACGCCACGGGTGACCGGGTTTGTCGGCACCGCCAACGATCCCACGCCGCTCAGCGAGGACGAGGTCAAGCAGATCGTCTACCGCGTTGCCGACTCCAAGGAGAAGCCGAAGCTCAAGGTCAAGTACGAAAAGAACGAATCGGTTCGCATCAGCGAAGGCCCGTTCGCGACATTCCAAGGGATAGTCGACGAGGTCAATGACGACCGCGAGACGCTGAAAGTGATGGTGACCATCTTCGGCCGCGCTACTCCGGTCGAGTTGGAGTTTGGACAAGTAGAGAAGATTATTGCGTAGGGTGGCTGAGTTCCTTCGCGCCGATGGCGCTCAGGATTTCGGCTGCGGGCTCCCGGCGAAAAACGCCTCACGCCTGCAAAACGCCTCAACTTCGGCCGCGCTACTCCGGTCGAGTTGGAGTTTGGACAAGTAGAGAAAATCGTTAGTTAGATGAAGTCGAAACGGTCCTTCGCGGCCGCTTGGGATTTCGCGGGCTGAAAGGCCCTGCCAAGCGCCTCAACCTGAGCCGAAAAACCTAGACTCAGGGCTGCCGACAGGGGTTCGTTATGCATGGGCATGAGAGGCTGCCGGTGGTGGCCGCTCTGACGTAGCCCGATGCTAACCAGTCATGCGGCGGGACCGAAAAACAGAAAGGTTGTTATGGCAAAGAAGGTTACAGGACAGGTCAAATTGCAGATCGCGGCCGGCAAGGCCACTCCGGCGCCGCCCGTCGGCCCCGCTCTGGGCCAGGCGCAGATCAACATCATGGAGTTCTGCAAGCAGTTCAACGCCAGGACCAGCAGCAAGGAGCTCGAGGGCCTGATTGTCCCGGTTGTGGTTACGGTTTACAGTGATCGTACCTTCACTTTTATCACCAAGACCCCGCCCGCTTCGATCCTGCTGAAGCGTGCCGCCAACATCGCCAAGGGCTCCGGCACTCCTAACAAGGAAAAGGTTGGCAAGGTTACGGAAAAGCAGGTGCTCGATATAGCCAAGCAGAAGATGCCGGACCTCAACGCGGCTTCGCTGGACGCCGCCGTTAAAAGCGTAAAGGGCACGGCCCGGTCGATGGGGCTGGACGTCGTCGCCGGTTAGCAGGCCCGGAGGCGGAGAGAAGAACTTCTTGTGGCGCAGGCCGCACCAGTAAGAGGTGTTCTAATCCAGGAAGCCGTCGCAGACGGAGAAAAGTTCTTGCGGCATGGTCCGCAAGTCGACAACACCACGGCTCACGCTACACCCAGGCGATTGTTGGGACCACGTAAGCGTGCGCGGTGGGAGACTAGGAGTGAAAAGTGGGACGTAAAGTTGGAAAGAATATCAACAAGGCGCGCGCCGCTGTGGAAGCGCATGCTTACTCGCTCGACGACGCGGTTTCGCTGCTGCAAAAGGTGAAATACGCCAAGTTCGACGAGACCGTGGATCTCACGCTGAGGCTGGGCGTCGATCCGAAACACGCCGATCAGATGGTGCGCGGCACGGTTGTGCTGCCGCACGGGCTCGGCAAGTCAAAGAAGGTACTGGTCATCGCCAGCGGCGAGAAGATGCGTGAAGCCGAAGCCGCTGGTGCGGACATCGTCGGCGGCGAAGACATGGTGGAGAAGATCCAGAAGGAAAACTGGACCGATTTCGACGCCGTGATCTCCACGCCTGACATGATGAAGTCCGTCGGACGCCTGGGCAAAGTGCTCGGCCCGCGCGGCCTGATGCCGAATCCCAAGACCGGAACCGTTACGTTTGATGTGGCCAAGGCCGTGCAAGAGGTGAAGGCCGGCAAGGTCGAGTTCCGCACCGACAAAACGGCGCTGGTGCATGTGCCGGTGGGCAAACTCTCGTTTGAGCCCAAGAAGCTGGTTGAAAATGCCACCACGGTTGTTACCGCGGTGGTCAAAGCCAAGCCATCGGTTGCCAAAGGCAAGTACATCAAGGGGTGCACCCTGAGTTCGACCATGGGTCCGGGCGTGCCTATCGATACGGCCCCGGTTGAGGCTGCGGCGAAAGCGTAGGAGCCCAGGCACGGCGGAAGGCATCGACAGAAGATCGACAACAACCCGGCAGACCCAAAGGGCGTTTGCACGGGATCTCGAAGGAATCAGCAATGGCTGTCACGAAAGCAAAAAAGATCGAACAGGTAGAACAGCTCGCCGGCGAATTGAAGAGCGTCAAGAATGGCTTTGTCGCCGAGTTCGGCAAGCTGACGGTTGCCAATGACGATGAACTGCGCCGGGCGATTCGCGGTACCGGTGCAAAGTACCGCGTCGTCAAGAACACGCTGGCCGAGCGTGCGGCGAAAGGCACGGCTTTTGAAGCCGTGGTAAAGAGCCTGGAGGGCCGCACGTCTATTGCCTACACGAGCGGTGACCCGATCGCGCTGGCGAAGGCGCTTACCAAGTACGCGAAAGACAATCCGGAGCTGAAGTTCAGGGCCGGAGTGGTCGAAGGCCGCGCCATCCGGGTGAAGGACATCGAGGCGCTGGCCAACATGCCCTCGAAGGAAGAGCTCTACTCGAAGCTGCTTTTCCTGATAAGCGCTCCGGCGACACGACTGGCGACGGCGATCAATGCGGTGGGACGCAATCTCGCCGTGGTTCTCAACCAGGGCGTGGAAAAAAAGAAATTCCAGGGCGGCGAGCCGACTGCTTAGTTCGGCCGTGCCCAAGGGGAACCGGGCGGCTGCCGTTGGCGGCTGTTCGGCGGAAAAGTTCGGGACAGTGGCCGGCCCGGCGGGCAGGACACTGGTCTGAGGGTTCGGAGCGGTGAACGCCGTTCCAGGTGGTTTTTGTTATCCGTTCGGCCCTGCTGGATAGGAAGTCGATGTCTGGCGGGTGTTCCGTTGAGGCGTGTCGAGTTCGTCGCGTGTCTGGCGCGGCGGCGAGATGTCCACCCCGGTTTGGCGATAGCCGCCCGGGTGGTTGGAGCGGGCCTAAGTCACGCAGTGATTGCGTTGCGGCCGTCCGTAGGTCTCAGACACTTCCGCAGGCGGAGATAACGAAACCAACACAATGAATCAACGATCAAGATTGGAGAATTGAAATGGCGGATTTGCAGCAGTTGGAAGAACAGATTGTCGGGTTGTCGCTGCTTGAAGCGGCGGAGTTGGTGAAAAAGCTGGAAGAGCGCCTCGGGGTATCGGCGGCGGCAGCGGCTCCGGTCGCAGTGGCTGCGGGCGCGGGCGCCGCAGCGGCGGCTCCGGTCGAAGAAAAGACGGAATTTACCGTCGTTCTCCTCGCCGCTGGCGCGAATAAGATCAATGTTATCAAGGCTGTACGCGAAGTCACCAGCTTGGGCCTGAAAGAAGCCAAGGACCTGGTTGACGGCGCACCGAAGCCGGTGAAGGAAGGCGTCTCGAAGGAAGAAGCCGAGACGATCAGGAAAAAGTTCGCCGACGCCGGAGCGACGGTCGAAGTTAAGTAGTCAGGACCGGTTGCGACCCAAAACAAATAACACGTTTTAGTGTGGGATGCGTTAAGCTAGGATGATGACTTGGGAGTCCGGATTGTTCTGTCGGGTTCGGTGATTCGTTCCGGCAGGGCGTTCGAACGACAAAATACCCGGCAGCTTGGGAAACATCCACAAGCTAATGGGGTTGGCAAGTTAGAGACAGTACGTGAACTCACGTACAGAGCACAAATCACAGGGGGCTTAGTTCACGGAGCTAGAGCCCATCCTGTGTTGCTGCGCGGAATTTTGAAGCCGTGGAAGAAAAGCGGTCATCTAATTGCTAGGACTGCGGCATTCCCGGAATGAGTAGTTGACTACGACGGCCTCTGCGGAGCCTGAGTGCGGGGCGGGAGCTGGGCTGAGTCGTAAGTGGTTTGCAAAGTGTTGGATTGGCACCGGCGGCCGATATCTGCGGTGGGATGAGGCTAGCCGAGAGACAGGCCTTCAATTAACTGGCGCGGGGAATAGAATATTTCGTTTCCGGTGCAAGTGACGAGTACCGGAAGGCCCGAGCATGCGGGCCGCAAGATCACAAGACGCCTCAGGAGGCGCCCAGGGGAAGTTTTGCTCCCAGGGGCGCTTATGGTTGTTTGCAAAGAACACCCAAACGACCTTCCCGCTCGGTGTGCCTGAGCGGGGATCGCTTCCGACGAGGTGAAACTAGGGTTTTACTGCAATTCCTCGGCAGTTTCAAGTCTTATCCGGGATCATGAGGCATTCCCGGAGGGATCTCGAATAGACGGCTTCCACCGGCTGTCGCGGGAGATTCCATTGCAAATGGATTGGCGGCTGTTCCTGGTGCCCGGGCAACTGGCATTCCGGGCTGACGGCTGTCGTTGCGCGAGCTATTCGCGCGGTGGTTCTCGCGTGCGCGTTCCGCGGGGAAATTCCTAGGAGTATTAAATGGCTGATAAAATAATTGCCCTCCGCAAGCGACTCGATTTTTCAAAAATTCCAGCGACTATTCAAATTCCAAACCTGATCGAGGTGCAAAAGCGCTCGTACGACCGGTTCCTGCAGATGGACTGGCTGCCGAGCGAGCGTGATGACGCAGGCTTGCAAGCTGTTTTTCAGTCCGTGTTTCCGATCACGGATTTTCGCAATGTCTCCCAGTTGGAGTTCGTCGACTACGCCATCGGCAACTGGGATTGCAAGTGCGGTCACCTCAAGGGGCTGCATCATCTGCGCACAACCTGCCGCAATTGCGGCGCGACCGTGGTCACCGATCCGTTCCACCCCGGCGAAGTGCTTTGCACCAAGTGCGGCACCTATAACGCCAATACCCCTGATTTCTGCAACAAGTGCGGCGATCCCGTCGGCTTGCAATTGAAATATGACGTGGCCGAGTGCGAAGAGCGCGGCATGACTTACAGCGCGCCGCTGAAGGTCACGATGCGGCTGACGATCTTCGACAAAGACCCCGAGACCGGCAACAAGACCATCCGCGACATCAAGGAGCAGGAGGTCTTCTTCGGCGACATCCCGCTGATGACCCAGAACGGCACCTTCATCATCAACGGCACCGAGCGCGTCATCGTCAGCCAGTTGCACCGTTCGCCGGGAGTGTTTTTCGAAACCGCCAACAACCGCACCTATTTCCTGGGCAAGATCATTCCCTATCGCGGCTCGTGGGTCGAATTCGAATACGATCAGAAGAACGTTCTGTACGTTCGCATCGACCGCAAGCGCAAGTTCCTGGGGACCATTTTCCTGCGCGCGTTGGGGCTGCGTTCCGATGAAGACATTCTGCGCACCTTCTACACCATCGACCGCCTGGCGCTGAAGGACAAGAAGGTCTATTGGACGCTGGAACCTGGCGTCGGCCGTCCGACGAACCTGCTCGGCATGAAACTGAGCCATCGGGTTGTCAGCAAAAGCGGCGAGGAGATTGCGCACGCCGGCCGCAAGGTTTCGCCCTCGATCTTGAAGGAGATCCACAAGGCCAAGGTGAGCGAGATCGAAGTTGATCTCGGCGACCTGGAAGGCGCGTACACGGCGGCCGACATCGTCGACACCAACACGGGCGAGGTCATGCTGGAAGCCAACTCGGAGATTACGGCCGACAAGATTTCGAAGTTCATGGATGCCGGCATCGCCGAGATCGACGTTTTCTTCCCGGAGCGTGACGACGTGGGCACGATCATCAGCGCGACGTTGCGCCGCGACTCGGTCAAGACCCCGCAGGAAGCGCTGATCGAAATCTACCGCAAGCTGCGCCCCGGCGACCCGCCGACGCTGGATACGGCGACCGCGCTGTTCCACGGAATGTTTTTCGATGCGCGGAAGTATGATTTCTCGGCCGTCGGCCGCATGAAGTTCAACATCAAGTTGTTTGACAACGCCGACGCTACCGACCGCAAGCTGCGCACCCTGGAGCCGGACGACTTCTACGCCACCATCCGCTACCTGCTCAAGCTGCGCAAGAACATCGGCTCGGTGGACGATATCGATCACCTCGGCAACCGCCGTGTCCGCGCGGTGGGCGAGTTGATGGAGAACCAGTTCCGCATCGGATTGGTGCGCATGGAACGGGCCATCAAGGAAAAAATGAGCGTCTATCAGGAGATGTCGACGGCGATGCCGCACGATCTGGTGAACGCCAAACCGGTGATGGCGGCGATCCGCGAGTTTTTCGGGTCTTCGCAGTTGTCCCAGTTCATGGACCAGACGAACCCGCTCTCGGAGATTACGCACAAGCGGCGTCTTTCGGCGCTTGGCCCGGGCGGCCTGTCTCGCGAGCGCGCCGGATTCGAGGTGCGCGACGTGCATCCGACGCACTACGGACGCATCTGCCCGATTGAAACGCCGGAAGGTCCAAACATCGGCTTGATCTCGTCTCTGAGCTGCTATGCGCGCATCAACGATTACGGTTTTATTGAGTCGCCCTATCGACGTGTCAAGGCTGGCCGCGCGCTCGACTTCATTACCGTGGTCAATGCCGGTGACAGCGACTTCAAGGTTGGCGACCACATCGAGAAGCCGGAGACGCTGAAAGTTAATAACGACCTGAAAACGCGCCATAAGCGGCCCATTGACTACGAACCGTTCTCTTTCTATCTGTCAGCTTGGGAAGAGGACAAGTGGGTGATTGCCCAGGCAAACGCCGAGATTGACGAGAACGGAATGATTGTCACCGAGCTGGTCAATGCCCGCAAGGCCGGCAACTTCGTGCTGGTGAGCCGCACCGAGGTCGACTACATCGACGTCAGCCCGAAACAGTTGGTGTCGGTGGCTGCCTCACTGGTTCCATTCCTGGAGCACGATGACGCCAACCGCGCGCTGATGGGCGCGAACATGCAGCGCCAGTCGGTTCCGCTGCTGCGAGCGCAGGCGCCGATTGTCGGCACCGGCATGGAAGGCGTCACCGCCCGCGACTCGGGAGCGGTGGTGCTGGCGCGGCGCAACGGCATCATCGATTCGGTCGACTCGCAACGCATTATCGTGCGCGTGGAGGGCGAACATCACCCGACACAGCTTTCGCGCGAAGTCGGCAGCGATATCTACCAGCTCACGAAGTTCAAGCGTTCGAACCAGAACACCTGCATCAACCAGAAGCCGATCGTCAAGAAGGGCCAGCGGGTACTGAAGGGCGAGGTGATTGCCGACGGTCCCTGTACCGACCGCGGCGAACTGGCGCTGGGGCGTAACGTGCTGGTGGCCTTCATGCCTTGGCGCGGGTACAACTTCGAAGACGCGATCCTGGTTTCCGAGAAGATGGTGAAGGAGGATTACTACACCTCCGTCCACATCGAGGAATTCGAGATCGAGTCGCGCGACACCAAGCTGGGACCGGAAGAGGTCACGCGTGACATTCCCAACGTGAGCGAGAGCGCGCTGCGCGATCTGGACGAGAGCGGCATCATCCGCATCGGCGCGACCGTGAAGGCCGGGGACATCCTGGTCGGCAAGGTTACTCCCAAGGGCGAGACCCAGCTCACGCCTGAAGAAAAGCTGCTGCGCGCCATCTTCGGCGAAAAGGCCGGCGACGTGCGCGACGCTTCTCTTACCTGTCCTCCGGGTATCGAGGGCACGGTGGTTGACGTAAAGATTTTCTCCCGCAAGGGCCAGGAGAAGGACGAACGCGCCAAGCAGATCGAGGCGGAGCAGGTTGAGCGGCTGGAGAAGAACCTCGCCGATGAGATTCGAATCCTCACCGACGAGCGCCTGAAGAGGTTGGAGAATCTGCTGGGCGGCAAGGAGGTGCAGGCCGACCTGCACGACGAGCGCACCAACAAGCGCTTGTTGATCAAGGGCGCCATGCTCGACCGCGAGACCATCGAGCGCATTTCGACCCGCAACCTCAAGCGGATCAGGTACAACGACAAAGATCCGCGGGTGAACGAACAGATTGACGAAATCGAGGAGATGACTTCGCGGCAGATTGACGTGCTGCGCAAGATCGTCCGCGAAAAGGTCGAGAAGCTGCAAAAAGGCGACGAGCTTCCGCCCGGCGTGATCAAGCTGGTGAAGGTTTACATCGCCATGAAGCGCAAGCTTTCGGTGGGCGACAAGATGGCCGGCCGCCACGGCAACAAAGGCGTCATCGCGCGCATTCTGCCGGAAGAGGACATGCCCTACATGGAAGACGGTTCGCCGGTGGAGATCGTGCTGAATCCGCTGGGCGTCCCCAGCCGAATGAATGTGGGCCAGATTCTGGAGACTCACCTGGGCTGGGCCGGCAAAGAGATCGGTCGCAAGATCTCCGAGCTGATGTCCAACGGCACGCGGGCCGAAGCGGTTCGCGCAGGCATAGCCGAGTTGTTCAAGGACATGCCGTTCGCTCCCGAACTCGCAGGGCTCGACGATGATGCGTTACTGAAGATCGCCGAAGGCATGCAGGACAGGGCGTTCTTCGCCTCGCCGGTGTTCGACGGTTCCAAGGAGAAAGAGATCAAGGCGCTGCTGGAGCGTTCGGGCCTGCCGGCTTCCGGTAAGACCGCGCTCTACGACGGCATGACCGGCGATCGCTTCGAACAGCCGGTCACGGTTGGCTACATCTACATGCTGAAGCTTTCGCACCTGGTGGACGACAAGATCCACGCCCGGTCGATCGGACCGTACTCGCTCATCACCCAGCAGCCGCTGGGCGGAAAAGCGCAGTTCGGCGGACAGCGCTTCGGCGAAATGGAAGTGTGGGCGCTGGAAGCTTACGGCGCGGCTTACATTTTGCAGGAGCTGCTCACGGCGAAATCCGACGACGTCTATGGCCGCACCAAGATTTACGAGGCCATCGTCAAGGGCGAGGCCGCGATCGAGCCCGGCGTGCCGGAATCGTTCAACGTGCTGATTCGCGAATTGCAGTCGCTCTGCCTTGACGTCGAGCTGATTAAGGTGAAGGAGCGCGCATCACCGCCGCCGTTGCCGGCTGCCGCCGACTAACCGCCGCGCGAAATTGCGAATCCGCCGGGTAGCTCCCGCGCCATGGCGGATCGAGATCAGGTCAGCGCCGGTGAATGGCACCAGCAACCGCGACTGACAAATTCCGGGAGCCGCTGGCGGCCGCGAGAGGCCGCGACGCCTGGACGCAGCAGCGTTCAGGAAGGAGGCACTTTGTACCGCTCAAGCCCATTTGACCGTGAAACAAACATTGCGGATTTCGACGCCATCCGGATTTGTCTTGCCTCGCCTGAAAAGATTCGGAGCTGGTCGCACGGCGAAGTGACCAAGCCGGAGACGATCAACTATCGCACCTTCAAACCGGAGCGGGATGGCCTGTTCTGCGCCCGGATTTTCGGCCCGGTGACCGATTGGGAGTGTTTGTGCGGCAAGTACAAGCGCATGAAGCACCGCGGCGTCATCTGCGATAAGTGCGGAGTCGAAGTCACGCTTTCCAAGGTTCGCCGCGAGCGCCTCGGCCACATCGAACTGGCTTCACCGTGCTCGCACGTCTGGTTCTTCAAAGGGCTGCCGAGCCGCATCGGCCACATTCTCGACATTTCTCTGCGCGACCTGGAATCAGTGCTGTATTTCGAGGCTTACGTGGTGGTCGAGGCGGGCGAAGCTCCCGTTAAAGAACGCGAGATTATCAAGGAAGAGCAGAAGTTCCGCGAACTCGACCAGCAGTATCGTCCTTCCGGCTTCAAAGCCTTGATGGGCGCCGAGGCGATCAAGGAATTGTTGAAGCGCATCGACACCGACTCGCTTTCGGGCGAGCTGCGGCTGAAGATGCGCGAGGAGACCTCGCTGCAGAAGCGCTTGAAGTTTGCCAAACGGCTCAAGGTGGTCGAGGCCTTCCGCAAGTCAGGCAACAAGCCGCAGTGGATGATCCTGGATGTCATTCCGGTGATTCCGCCGGAGTTGCGCCCGCTGGTTCCGCTCGATGGCGGCCGCTTCGCGACTTCGGACCTCAACGATCTCTACCGCCGCGTCATCAACCGCAATAACCGCCTCAAGAAGTTGATGGACCTGCACGCGCCCGAGGTCATCGTGCGCAACGAGAAGCGCATGCTCCAGGAGGCGGTGGACGCGCTGTTCGATAATGGACGCCGCGGCCGTGTGCTGCGCGGCGCCAATAACCGTCCGCTGAAGTCGCTGAGCGATACGCTGAAGGGCAAACAGGGACGCTTCCGCCAGAACCTGCTGGGCAAGCGCGTGGACTACTCGGGCCGCTCCGTCATTGTGGTCGGTCCCGAACTCAAGCTGCATCAGTGCGGTCTGCCGAAGAAGATGGCGCTGGAATTGTTCAAGCCGTTCATCTACCACCGGCTGGAACAGACCGGGCATTGCACCACCATCAAGCAGGCCAAGGAAATGGTCGAGCAGCAGGACTCGATCGTCTGGGACATCCTGGAAGAGGTCATCAAGGACCATCCGGTGCTGTTGAACCGCGCTCCAACCCTGCACCGCCTGGGCATCCAGGCATTTGAACCGGTGCTGGTGGAAGGCAAGGCCATCAAGATTCACCCGCTGGTGTGCACGGCGTTCAACGCCGATTTCGACGGCGACCAGATGGCGGTTCACATTCCGCTATCGCCGGAAGCCCAGGTTGAAGCCAGCGTGCTGATGCTTGCGTCGCACAACATCCTTTCGCCGGCGTCAGGCCAGCCGATCACCGTTCCCACGCAGGACATGGTGCTTGGCATCTACTACCTGACCAAGGCCAAGGTGAACGCGAAAGGCGAAGGCCGCGCCTTCTCGAACCTGGACGAGGTGCTGCTGGCGCGCGAGGCGGGCGAAGTGGAAACGCTCACGCCGATTCGCCTGCGCTATACGGGCGAAGTGATCGACCTGACGACGGCATACGACGATCAGGAGATACTGCACACCGAAGCGGTCACGCTCAACCGTCAGTTCATCAACACGACGGTGGGCCGCGCCATTCTCAACGACCGGCTGCAGCAAGCCGCTTCGGGCATGCCTTTCATCAACGGCCTGATGAAGAAGAAGGGCGTCGCGCAACTGGTGAATTTCTGCTATCTGCGCTTCGGGCTGGAGACCACCGTCCGCATGCTGGACGAGATCAAGGAACTCGGATTCCTTGCCGCCACGCGTTCGGGCCTGTCGATCGGCATCGACGACATGGTCATCCCGGCCAGCAAGGCCGCGGTTGTGGCCGAAGCGCAAAACCAGGTCATCGGGGTGCAGCAGCAGTACCTGGATGGCGCCATCACCAATGGCGAACGCTACAACAAGGTGATCGAAATCTGGTCGGGGATTACCGAAAGGGTCGCCGACGAGATGTTCAGCGCCATGCAGAAGCGCGACAAGGATGGCGAGATCAACGCCATCTACGTCGCGGCCGATTCCGGCGCTCGCGGATCGAAGCAGCAGATTCGCCAGCTCTCCGGCATGCGCGGTCTGATGGCGAAGCCCTCGGGCGAAATCATCGAGACGCCGATCACGGCCAACTTCCGCGAAGGGCTCACGGTGTTGCAGTACTTCATTTCGACGCACGGCGCCCGCAAGGGTCTGGCCGATACGGCACTGAAGACCGCCGACTCGGGCTACCTGACGCGCCGCCTGGTCGACGTGGCGCAGGACGTCATCGTCAGCGAATACGACTGCACAACCGTGGATGGCATCTATGTCGGATCGATCGTCGAATCGGGCGACATCATCGAACCGTTGCGCGACCGCATCGTGGGCCGCGTCTCGCTCGAGAGGATCAAGGACTACGAAGGCAACGTCATCGTCGACGTCAACCAGGAGATCACGGAAGACCTGGCCAGCGCGATTCAGGCGGCCGGAATCGAGCGCGTCAAGATTCGCTCGGTACTGACCTGCGAATCGAAGCGCGGCGTTTGCGTGATGTGCTACGGACGCAACCTGGCGTCGGGACGCCTGGTCGAGCTGGGCGAGGCCACAGGGGTCATCGCGGCGCAATCCATCGGCGAACCGGGCACGCAGCTTACGATGCGTACCTTCCATATCGGCGGTACGGCTTCGCGGGTCAGCGAGCAGTCGCGCCTGGACGCCAAGAACAACGGTACAGTCCGGTTTATCAACTTGCAGACGGTCAAAGCCAAGTCCGGCGACCTGGTGGTCATGAACCGTAACGGTTCGATTGCCGTGGTCGACGACAAGGGCCGCGAAAAGGAGCGCTACGCGGTCGTCTACGGCGCGCACATCAAGGTGCACGAAGGCAATCAGGTGAAGCTGGGCCAGGTGATGGCCGAGTGGGATCCTTACACCTTCTCGATCATGACCGAAATTGGCGGCGCCGTTTCCTTCAAGGACCTGCAGGAAGGCCTCACGCTCCACGAAGAGGTGGACGAAGTGACCGGTCTCTCCCGCCTGGTGGTGATGGATTCGCCGGACGAAAAGCGCCAGCCCGCGATTGTCGTTAAGGGCGGCAAGAACAACAAGCGCTACCTCATGCCGTCGCGTTCGCACCTCATGATACAGGATGGCGATGAGGTCTTCCCCGGCGACGTGCTGGCGAAGATTCCGCGCGAAACCACCAAGACCAAGGACATCACGGGCGGTCTGCCGCGCGTGGTCGAATTGTTCGAAGCCCGCAAGCCGCGCGAAACTGCCGTCATCAGCGAAATCGACGGCACCGTCAAGTTCGGCGAAGTCAGCAAGGGTCAGCGCAAGGTCTACGTGGTGACCGACGACGGCAGCGAGCGCGAATACTCGGTGCCTCGCGGCGTTCACATCAACGTGCAGGAGGGCGAGCGCATCCGGGCCGGCGAGCAATTGATGGACGGACCGCTCAACCCGCACGACATTCTCGCCGTGCTGGGCGAGAAAGAGTTGCAGGCTTACCTGGTGAACGAAATCCAGGAGGTCTACCGGCTGCAGGGCGTGACCATCAGCGACAAGCACATTGAGGTCATCGTGCGGCAGATGATGCGCTGGGTAAAGGTCGAGGAGGTAGGCGATACGCCGTTCCTGCTCGAACAGCAAATCGATAAATTCAAGTTCCGGGAAGAGAACGAGAAGGCCATTGCGCAGGGCGGACGCCCTGCCATCGGGCGCCCGTTGCTGCTCGGAATCACGAAGGCATCGCTTTCGACCGAGTCCTTCATCTCCGCCGCATCGTTCCAAGAGACAACGCGCGTGCTGACCGAAGCCGCCATTCAGGGCTCGGTCGATCACCTGCGCGGGCTGAAGGAGAACGTGATCGTGGGACGGTTGATTCCGGCCGGCACGGGCATGGAATACTACCGCAACGTTTCCCTGGCTCCGGAACTGGAGGCCGCCGCACAGAAAGTGCAGGAGGACATCCAGAAGGAATACGAGGAGCAGGAACGTGCCCTCGAATTACTGCGGCAGGAAGGCGAGAACGAGACCGAAGAGCTGGCCGCGGAGTAGTAGCGGCCAAAAGCGCGATCTACGTTGGGGGACTTCGGTCCCCCGATTTTTTTGACGCGGAGCTGTGAAGAAGGGTGCTCCACGTCCCGCCCTGGAGTTGGGCTGACGTGGGGCCATTCCCCAGGTTAGCGCCGGACAACCAAAGGAGCCTATCGCTACCGGCAGCACAGCCAGCCAAGCTGCGCGGATGGCCTCAACGGAGTTCCTTGGCGGCGCGGAACCTGGGGCACCATCCAAATTGACCCACTACTGAACACTGGTTCTTTTTGCCAAAAACGCTGCGCCAGTTTAGGCTTATACCGACTCTCTCTATGCTGCAGTTTCTCAGGTTGCTGCGGATTTCATTCGTAAAGGCCTTTGAGCACGACCAGTTTGCGGTCGCGAAGGCTGGGGCCTACTCCGCCATTTTTACCTTGTTTCCGGCGGCGCTTCTGTTGGCCTCCATCCTGGTGGCCTCACAGAGCACGGAAGTCTTCATCCGCGAGATTTCTTACGCCATCGGCCGCATCATGCCCCAGGGCACCCGGTCTCCGATTCTGGCTTATTTTGTAGGCGCCAAGCCCCGGCCGATCGGCATGCTGATCACCACTTCGGTGATCACTCTCTGGACTTCCTCGGGCGTGATGATCTCCTGGATGGACGGTTTTCATAAGGCCTATTGCATGCCGCGCAAGATAACCCTGGTCAAAGAGCGCCTGACGGCTTTTCTGCTGGTGTTTCTGGCCGGCATTCCGATGGCGTTTGCCAGCTTCCTGGTCGCGTTCGGCAACCAGATCGAGAACTGGATCATGTATCACGCCGGGCATGACTTTAGCGCCTACATTCTGGGTGTCTCTACGGCGCTGCGGTGGATCATCGCAACCCTGACCAGCATTGCCGTAATCGCGTTGATTTACCACCATGGAGTGCCGCGCACTCAGCCTTGGCATCGCGTGTTGCCGGGAGCGCTTCTGGCCACCGTGATGTGGTTTCTGGCCACGGTCCTGTTCGGTACCTACCTGAGGCATTTCAGCAATTACACGGTGATTTACGGATCGGTAGGCACTGCGATCGCGCTGTTGATCTGGCTCTACCTGGTATCATTCGTCGTGCTGATCGGCGCTGAATACAATGCCCAGCGGCATCCCCGTTTCCTGTTCGGAGCCCACTCCGAGTTGAAGCCGCCCAACGTTAGTTCCGAGCGAGTTTGAATGATGAAATTGATAACGTCCGACTGGGCAGCGGAGGAAGATTCTGCCCGCAAAACGAGGTCGCGGCGGGCCAAGATCGTCTGTACCATTGGGCCGGCGAGCGATTCCGAAGAGATGATCGGCGCTCTCATGCGGCTCGGCATGGATGTGGCGCGCCTGAACTTCTCGCATGGCACTCACCCGCAGCACGCCCGCGTAATTGAGCGTTTGCGCAAGGTCGCCCGGCAGCTCAACCGCACCATTTGCATCCTCCAGGATTTGCAAGGGCCGAAGATGCGCACCGGCCCCCTGCGCGATGGCAAGCCTGTCCCGCTGACTCCGGGCCGGCGATTCACCATCACCACGCGAGAGGTGGCGGGGACCTCGGAGCTCGTCTCCACTACCTTCCATGAGCTTTCGCGCGAGGTGCAGGCGGGCAACCGCATACTGCTGTCCGACGGGAAGCTGTCTCTCAAGGTTCTCGAGGTGAAGGGCGAGGACGTTATCTGCGACGTGGTCGATGGCGGAATCCTGGGGGAGCACCAAGGCATCAATTTGCCGGGAGCCGTACTAGGCGTTCCTTCTTTGACGGAAAAAGATTACCAGGACCTGAAGTTCGGCCTCGAACATGGCGTCGATGCCGTGGCAGTTTCTTTTGTGCGCAGTGCTAACGACGTACGCATGGCGAAGGCAGCGATTGCGAGCCACGGCGCCGACACCGTTGTCTGTGCCAAGCTGGAAAAACCGCAGGCAATCGAGAATCTGGATGAAATTCTGGAGATCGCCGATTGGGTCATGGTGGCTCGCGGGGACCTTGGCGTGGAGATGGCCCCCGAGAAAGT
>Ga0187868_1001456_pt1 | contig 16756 bp, 7 predicted proteins | sample June2016WEW_13_4_FD_133014 | JGI IMG/M metagenome (GOLD analysis project Ga0187868, IMG submission 133014) | Peatland microbial communities from SPRUCE experiment site at the Marcell Experimental Forest, Minnesota, USA - June2016WEW_13_40 | ecosystem: Environmental > Terrestrial > Soil > Wetlands... | reverse complement strand
CTTTGCAGTTGATCGTTACGGAAGTGCCCGGAAGCGCCATGTGGCTGCGGAAGACCACATTCGACGCGTTGATCGTGAGTTGGGCGATGTCGGTTGCGCCGTTGTAGCGTTCCCAGTAGCCCCCGGCGATTGAGCCGTCAAAGACGACTACTATCCCATCGATGACCACGCTCCTGGTATGTTGGGTAACGCCGTTGAAGGGTATCGGGGTTTGGCTTGTCTGCTCAAAGACGGAGTCATACTGGTCACGCGACGGGTCGGGCGGAGCGCTCAAAGGGGCAAAGTCGGTAACCATCTCGCTGTTTGGGGACAAGCTGATCTGAGCCGAGGCGGTCCAAATGGACAATGCCACGCAGGCAGTCGTAAGCCCGGTCCGCACCGTTGCTTTTCCAGCGCCCAGCAGCGACGCAGATCCAAAGAGCAGCCTTGTGTCAGACGGCAGATCGATTAAGCCCTGCTCGAAGCGTTGCGGCTTGGCGGGCTTGGTGCCAACAACCGCGATTTGGAACATTCCTCCGGCTCTTGTTTGTGTCAGGTGATTCATATTGTTTCGTCAGTTTGTGATTTTCTGGATTCGGGTCCGAAACACATGGGTGATACGGCTAGTTCGTTTTTTCTCCTGATAAAGTGGTTGGGGACGGTCTGCGGGCCTGTCCTGGCCTGTCCCTTCTTGAGCACCGGAGTCAATTTGTTCGCAATACTGAATATTCATGGCAGGGTTTTCTGTGGCCAACCGTCGGGGACGGGCAGTGCAACACCAACTTGTAAGCGGTCCCGCTGGCGAGCTTACGCTGGCGGACAATGATCTCCCCTTCCGGCTTTTGTGGAGGGATGGGGCCGAGGCGGACTGGGGCATCCAGCGGAAGCGGCCGATCAACTCCGGTCCTTGCGCTCGCCTACGGGTATTCCTGCTCAAGGTCATTTCGTCGGTTCCAGTTTCTTGCGCCATTCGCTGGCCTGCTCCGGCCTGCCGCTGGCTTCGTAAAGATGGACTATGCGTTCGACCGTTTCGGAGAGGCGGGATTTGTATTCGGCCGGAATGGACCCCGCGCGCTGCTCCAGGCCCTTATACGCTGCCAGGAGGTGTCGCTCGGCCTCAGCGAATTTCTTCTGGCCGGCCAGGCTTGCGCCCAGAATGCCGCGGGCGTTGAAGGTTTGCCAGTCGTTCGGAGACTCCTGCCCGCCAGTGGCAAGCCATTCCTGCGCGAGCGATTGGGCATCGGCATACTTCTCCTCAGCTAGGAGCGTGCGCGTCAAACGGGAGAAAGCGTCAATCCGTGAGCTGGCCAGAGTGGCCGTAGGACGCGGCTCTCTTGCCAACAGGTTGCGCCAGACGGCCAGTTCGTCGCGCTGCAGGGATTCCGCCTCTGCTAATCGTCGCTGATCGTAAAGCACATCGGCGACCAGGGCAACGGAGGTGGCGACCTCGAAGCTCTCGCGCGGGAAGAGGTTGGTGCGGATGGCGAGGGACTGTCTGGCGAAGGTCTCCGCGTCAGCCAACTTGTGCTGGGCCTGAAGGATGAAGGCCAGGTTAAAGAGGGACATGGCAACGTTGGAGTGCACATCGGTGTGGAGAACCTTTCGCTGAATTTCCAGGGCCTCGCGCTGGTTAGACTCGGCCGCGGCCAATTTGCCTTGCCGAACCAGCACGCTAGCCAGGTTGATGAGCGAACCCGCGATGTCCAGGTGCTCCGGTGGCAGATTGGTTCGTTGAGTGGCCAGGGCCTCCGTCTGGGCCCCTTCGGCTTCGGGCAGTTTATTTTGGGCCAGCAAAATGGGGAATAGGTTGTTGAGCGAGCCGGCGACATCGATGTGGCCGCTGCCGAGCAGGTTTCGGCGGATGGCCAGGGCCTGCCGAGCCTCGCCCTCAGCCTCGGCAAATCGGCCCTGGCCCATCAGGGACGTAGCCAGGTTGAAGCGCGAGGCTGCCACGTCGAGTTGGTTGTCTCCCGGCAGTTTTATGCGCATCGCGAGCGCAACGCGGTTGGTGCCTTCGGCTTCCTGGAATCTTCCTTGGGCGTTGAGCGTGTCGGCCAAGTTGTTCAGCGAGTGGGCAACGTTGGTATGTTCAAGGCCGAACACCTTTTGGTCCAGGGTGAGGACCTGGCGCTGCATGGTTTCCGCTTCGGCAAGCCTATCCTCGAGGGATAGAATGCCGGCCAAATTGGCCAGCGATTCCACCGTGTCTGCGTTGGCGTCGCCCAGGGCCTTGCTGCACAGTTCCCAAGCGGCGCGGTGCATCGCTTCGGCATTGGTATAAGCGTCCAGCTCGCGATAGACGTTGCCGATGACGTTGCGCAGTTTCGCTTCCACCGCCGGCTGGCCCTTGAGGTCCTTGCCGACACGTTGGGCCGTCTTATCGAGGATGTCCCGCAGCATCTTTGGGTCGCGCCCCACGGCCACCGATGGCCCCACGCTCTTCAACATGTCCGCGAGGAACCGCGCCACCTGCCCGCTTTTTGCGGCTTCGGTGGCGGCGGAGTTCTTCGCCGCCACTGCCTGCTGCCTGGCCGTCTTCTCCCGGAGGTACAGCCATGATGAAACACCCAAGCCCGCGACCAGGGCGGCGGCGACGGCGGCGGCGGCGGCAAAAACCAGCTTGTTTCTCTGGACCAGCTTCTTAAGCCGGTAAGCCGCGCTCGGAGGGCGGGCCAGCACTGGCTCATTCCCCAAGTGCCGCTGCACGTCCGAGGCCAACGCATCGGCTGTCGCGTAACGCCGCTCCGGGTCCTTCTCCAAGCACTTCATCACCACCCAGTCGAGATCGGTTGAGATTTGAGAGCTGAAGGCTGAGGGTTGAAAACCGGACCGCGCCGCGAGCGATTTCCGCCGCAACCTCGTCGACGGCCGTTCCGGCTCCTCCTCCATGATGATGCGCCGCATCTCGTCGTACCCCGCGCTGCGCAAACGCTCCTCTGGGAAGGGGGTCGTGTCGGTGAGCAACTCATAGAACAGCGCGCCCAGGCTGTAGATGTCCGAGCGCGTATCCACATCCAGGCGGCTCATCTCCGCCTGCTCCGGGCTCATGTAGGCGGGAGTGCCAATCATGGCGCCGAAGTTGGTGAAAAAGGTCTTCTCGGTAAGCTTTTGGTTGGTGGCCTTGGCCACGCCGAAATCGATCACAATTGGATGCGGAAGCCCGGCGGTGAGGGTAACGAGGATGTTGCCGGGCTTGAGGTCGCGGTGGATGATGCCCTTCTGGTGCGCGCTTTGAATGGCCTGGCAGATGGGGACGAATAGGTTGACACGTTGCTCCACCGAGAGCTGGTTTTTCTTGCAGAACTCAGTGATTGGCACGCCCTGGACCAACTCCATGACGAAAAAGGGCCGACCGGTGTCCGTGGCGCCTGCATCCAGAACTTTGGCGATGTTCGGGTGGTCCATGAGGGCGAGGGCCTGGCGCTCGGCCTCGAAGCGGGCAACCACCTGTGCGGTATCCATACCCAACTTGATAACCTTCAGCGCAACGCGGCGACGAACGTCCTCCTGCTGCTCGGCCATATAGACCACACCCATCCCGCCCTCGCCGATCTTCTCCAGCAGTTTGTAGCGGCCAATCCGGTCTCCGGGCTTTTCGGAGAGTGGCTTAGCCGCGCCCGGAAGAGGCGGTTGTTGCCCCAGGACGACCCCGAGCGGCCCACGGCCAAAAAAGGGGTTAGCCTCCGCCCCAGCTTCAAGAAGGGCATCAATCCGGTGGCGCAAGGCCTCGTCCGCCCCGCAGGCCCTGGCCAGGTACGCTGGGCGTGCCCCCGGCTCAAGCTGAAGCGCCGAGTGAAAGATCTCTTCTTCGCTCTGCATTTGGCCATTCATCGCTTACACCCTCCAATGCGGATTTTTCACCTCGAAGCCGACACACTTATTTGACTTTCTTTCCCGGCGGTGCCCGCCCGCGAATCTCAGCAAAAAGCCAGGCTTGTGCGAAACTCCAATCCCGCTCCACCGTCCGCTCGGAAACCTTCCGGAGTTCCGCCACCTCAGCGTTGGTCAGGCCAACGAAAAAGCGCAGTTTCACTACCTCGGCCTTGACCGGGTAGGTGGAGGCGAGGCGGTCGAGGGCTTCGTGGACCATCAAGAACTTGTCCTGATCCTCGGCAGATGAACCTGGTAAGGTGAGTTGGATGTCCTCCATGTCCACGCGTTGCAGGCCACCGCCGTGGCGAACCTGCTGCTTGCGCCTGGCGATGTCGACCAGGATCCGCCGCATCGCCTCCGCGGCAGCGCCAAAGAAATGGGCGCGGTTCTGCCAGCGCTGGGCCTGGCCACCGGTCAGCCGCAGCCAAGCCTCATGGACCAAGGCGGTGGGTTGAAGGGTCTGGCCAGGCGTCTCGCGGGCCATTTTCGCGGCAGCCAATCGGCGCAGTTCATCGTAGAGCAAAAGCAGCAGTTGTTCCGTTGCCTGCGGGTCCCCGGCGCCTGCCGCCTCGATGACTTCCCTGATCTGGTCCGGCGCGCCTTTCATCGGTGTTTCCCAAACCTGGGAAGCGCCTTTCGCCGTTTCGCACACCCAGTCGGGAGGTTGCACTGATTACACGCAACGACGGGCCAGGGAGCAAGGCGAAAAGTCATCGAATTTTGCACCACGAATTGCCTCAATTCCCGAGTTGGCTGGCAGACATGAAGTTCGGAGGCATGCCGGCCGCATAACTGGAGGGCGCCTTGGGGACTTGGAGGCATCAACAGCGCGGCATTTCTAGCTGGACCCGGGTGGCTCCTCGTCCTCACCTTCCAGGTTGGAAGGGTCATCGGCCCTCGCGGCACCAAGTCGGCTGGAGGCTTGGCCTTTCGTAAAATCGAGTTCATCCTCGATGTCCTGCTGGCGGCGCACCAGGGCAGCGAACCGGTCGGCATACTCAAGAGGCGCGTCCACCTGGACGGCGGTGTCGGCGAGGCGTCTACGGGTGTCGGCAATGCTCTGAACCAAGTTCCCGGAGGTTTCCAAATCTGCCGCCGGCAGACGGGGAGCGGGGGGCCGGCGGGGTCATTCAGCTTGGGGGTTCGCTTGTGGGTTTTCTGAAGCGCGAAACGAAGCGGAGCGACCGGCTGACTGGGGGTGGAGGGGCAGGCAGGCCGGGCGCGCAGCGGAGTGGAGGCGAAGAAACCCACGAGGGAGCCGCCCAGGGGGAGCGCAAGTCAGCGAGGTTTTGGCTCGAAGGGAAGTGGGGAAGCAAAACATCGCTGTCTTGCGCGACGAAGACGGAGATCACTTTGTGGAGCAGGAGCGCATCGGCGACAACCGCAGGCGGTGGGGATTCCGAAAACGGGGATGGAGAGAAATCCCCGCCCTCTGCGCGAGTGGATTACGACCCCGGTTGGTGCGGGTGGCTAAAGCAATGCAAATCGAGCGGAACATGCTGCCTCAAGAACTGCCGAAATGGCCTGTTCGGCTCTCTCGCGAGCTTGTGTGAGCCGTATGCGAAGTGAAGCGTTTGGGCTGGCCGCCCGCGCAGGGGTGAGGGGGCGCGGAAAAAAGCGGTCAGGCCAATGAGCGGAACGGAGCTGGAGGCGGAAACAGGCTCGCGAGTGAGCCGCTCGAAAAGGGGGGAGCGGGAGTCGCCTGATTTTGAGGCGTAGTCTGCCAGGGGAATCAAAACCAGGCGTCTCCCGCGAGGGGGGTAACGGTGAACGCCCAGCAGGAGCGGGGCAGACAACCCGGCAGGCTCAGAAGCGTTCGGGAACGGGGTAGCTCCGCGAAGGGCCGGGGCTTCGCCCACCCTCGTCAGCGGCCCGTAGCGTAGCGCCCGGGTCCCGTTCCCGAGCGCTTCTGATCGGGTAACGGACCGCCCAAATGATTAGTGAGCAATAGTCCCTCTACTTCGCCCTCAGTGCGACTTGAGGCATGGCAGCGCGTTGGCGGTGCGACGCCGAACACACGCAGGACAGGAGTTTCCGCGAGCGCAAGAACACGGGCCAAATCGCACATCGAGCCAACTGGACGCGTCCGGTTGTCTGCCTATAGGTCCGCCAGACGACATCATCGGCTTGGTCGGCTTGGTCGGCTTGGCGAGCCGGACCTTCTGAAGTGGACTTGCGACGAGATTTTTTCCAGAATCGCGAGAGAGAATGAAGTTGTGTCTGCAACTAAGCTTGATATTCGGGTTGTGGAGGGGCTCTCGCGGGATGGAATTCCTGTCCCAGCGGAGGAGTTCGACCCGGTTCGATTGACCGACCCAGAGGAGTTCCGACGGTTGCTCGGGGCTCAGGACTTGGCGCGCCGCTTACTACCGTGCATCGACACCAGGGCCGCTCATTGGCGTTATTACCTGTTCGGAGCGCCTTCGGAACGTGGGCGGTTTCTAGCTTCCGGGCCTCGGCTCCTTTCTGTCCTGAGACAAACTGAATCCCGTTCCGGGATAGGGCGACGGGATTTCCCGAATTATAGACATGATGGGCGGCGGTCCGAGCGGAGATTTGTAGAAAGCCTGCAATGGCGGTTCGACAATGCCTATCGCTCGGTTATCGAGGTGTTCTGGGGGACCGGCGATGAACTGCCTTCGGCGTATCCGGGTCCGCCCTCGAGCGCATTGTGTGCGGCAGCCCGCGAGTATGTCATGGCCGAGGACTATGGGGATTTCTTTTCCAATCAGCCGAGCCGGTTACGTTATATGTTTCACGCGAGGCTGGTGAGCTTTCGTCCCGGGCTTGCCGAGTACATCAGCCGGAAGCGTCACAGTCTGGAACGAGCGGCGAGGGGGGCGGCGGGCTCATCGGCGCTGGAGGCGGAGGACCGTCTCCTTTTCTTCGCGTGGGCGGTGCTGCAGGCCTACTACGGCGTTGCCGATGACGGCAGTACCCCGGAGGCAAATGATGGAGACGAAAGCTCTGACGACGAGGGTGTGCAGGACGATGACCGATATTACCGCGCTCTGGCCCGGGCCTCACTGGATCTGATGGACAAGCTCGATGACCGGGTTGGGTTGAATCGGAAGCAGGCGAATACAGTGCGGCACCGGCTTTGGACGGCACACCGCCAGAAGGGCGGGTATCAGCCGCCGGTGCTGATCTGGAAGCTGAAGAACGACGGAACGCGGAGGCGGATCTTTGCCTCACTGCGGCTTTATGCCTACAGGCGGTTGCTCTACTCGACTGGGGGCGCCGAATGAAGAAGGCGTTCGAGAAGACGAATTTTGTGGATGTGCTTGGCGCAGACGCGAGGCGGATATGGGCGGCTTCTTTCACTGTGGATGAGCATGAGGCTTTTGTCCTGGCCTACCGGCTTCTGGGGGGACGCATTACTGATGACAGTGCTCATCTGACGTTTGAGCGCCGAGGCTTCCGGCGCGCCGGCCAAGGTGTTGTTCCGCGTGCGTGGTTGCACCCTTTCGATGTCCCGGCAAAGGGGACGGTGCCGACTTACCACCCGAAGTTGATGTTGGTCGAGACACCTGCGGGATACGGGTTGGCTGTGTCCACGGGGAACATCGCGACTGATGACCTGAGGCATACGCGTAACCTGGCGATCCATTTGGATGTTAGCGCTGCCGTCGCCGAAACGACGGTAGCGTGGATTAAGCGCAAACCTGTCGGGCACCGCGCACTTTGTTTCTTGGCTGACAATGGAGGGGTGGGGGTGGTGAGGCCGAAGGGGAATGCCTCGACGCTGAGTCAGTTTACGGCGCACCTGATCCGGTGCTCCGAGTGCATGAGGAAACGGTTGCGCCGTGGGGAGTGGGTGGTAGCAGCGCCGTTCTGGAGTTCCGGAGCGCTGGTGAAGATGCTGGAGGCCGAGCCAGGGGGCGCGGTGGAAGCTTATTTTCGCACCCGTTCGGTTTGGGAGCGGATCGCGCGAGCGGCGCGTTGGGTGTTGGGCAAAGAGGCCCTGGGGAGGGTGAGCGCCTGTGAGCTACGCGAGGGGGGCGAAGTTCAGCGGTGGCACCACAAAGTGGTCGGCTGGCGATGCTGCGGGGGCCGGCATGCGCGGTCGGCGTTGTACGTCGGGTCGGCGAACGCGACGATATGCGGGTTCTTTGGTGCGGGTGAGCATGCCGTAAATTGGGAGAGTGGCGTGATATGGAGGGGCAGTGCCGCGCTGTGGGACTACGCTCGAAGCGTGGCACGAGCGGGATTCTCAGCGAATCGGCTTCCGATGCCTGAGGGAGGGGATGAGGCTGTGGTTCGGCCTGATGACGAGATCGGGGCGTTGGACTGGGAGGAAATGGAAAGGCTTTTTGCGGCTCACCTTGGGAGGTTTATCCGGGTCAACAGGAGGACGCGGGAGATTGGGCGGTATCGGTCCAAGGGGGAACGAATTCGGGTTTTGGGCTGCTCTTGGAGGTTGCAGTCGATGCGTTTGCGGTTTGAAAGTCGGACGGAAATCCGTGACGGAGGCATAGTGAGGCCCGGTGAGCGGCGGTGGGTTCCTGAGGGTGCGTGTGCGCAGTTGCACGGCGTTTTCGAGCGCGAGGATGGTTCTGGGAGCGCCGAGACGGATCTGCCGCGGTATGCGGAGGCCACGCTCGACATAGCTGAGCTGGACCCTGAGCCCAAGCGCCTCCCGGGGGATCGGGAGTCTGCCATCGCTTCAGCCCTGGCAGGCCTGTGGTGGGCGGAATGGGGCCACGACTCTGGAGGGCAGCAAAGAGGTGGAGCAGGCGGCATGGGCCACGCTCCTGACGATGTTCGATTTCCGTTCGCCGACTTTTACGCCCTGGAAAGGCGAAGGCCACTTGCGGCGGGGGCATGGATTGAGCGGATTGCGACGAGTAAGGAGCCGGCGCTGGAGAGGCTGCCGGAGCATTGGCGGGCGATCGCGCGGGAATTGAGGGAGGCTTTGTGAAGAGTTTCTTTCAAAGACCGGGTTCGTGGCAGAAGGAGGCCGTGGACGGGATAGTAAGGCGCATGGGTGAACGGGATGGCGCCAGGGCGGCGTTGTTGCAGTTACCAACCGGCTTTGGGAAGAGCCTGGTTGCCGTCCGAACCTACGCGAGGCTTCGAGAGCGAAAGACGGGCCTTCGCCTCGTCGTGGTGCTCCCAAAGCAACTCATACCCGCGGGATGGAAGACCGCGCTTGGCTACGGCCCGAATGAGTGGGTGGGCCTGTTTGAATGGCTTTCGCCCCCGGCCGTGAAAGGGCGGGTGCGATTCGAGACCAGGCTGGAGCTAAAGCGCGCGATGCTCTGCGACTCGGGAGGGCGGCCACCGTGGTTGGCGACCGAGCTGCATCGGTTCCCTCATCTGATCGTTGTGGATGAGGTGCACAGGCACCGCCGAGTTTTGGAGGTGTTGTCGGAGATTTTTCTCGAAGCGGACCGAGAGAATCGGAGTGCGGCGGAAGCAGCGCTTACCAAACCGTTTCGCTCACCTGCACGCGGGCGGCGGGCGTGGCCCAAGTGGCTGTTTTTGTCGGCGACGCCTTTCAATCCGGTGAGCTTGGACACCATAGACCCGCTTGACCAGGGGAGTGCCGACGAAACGCTTGAGGAGAGGGACGGGCACGATGAGGAGGCATTGGCGAGCGAGATCGAAAAGACGTTCGGAGCTTTGGCCTTCCTGGCTGGGAGGGATCTGGGGGACTGGTTTAGTCGGCATGTAGCGGAGGTGAAGAGGAGGTTGACTGACGGGCATATTCGACAGCCGATCCGGCCTCCGCGGCAGTTGGTTGTCTGGCCGACGCTGGCCAAGCAGGGCGCGTTTGCGCCCCCGGCGAAGCCGCGGTGGAGCCCAGGGGCAGCGGTGGTTAGCACAGGGGCCGCGCGAGGGAGCCTTGGGGAACTGATCCGGCTCGCGGAGTCGCTTGAGGGCGGGTCCGCTCGGCTGGAGAGGCGGCGGGCGGCGACCGAAAGATTTGTCTTGTCAGGTGGGAACATGGAAGTCAGGGGATACCGCATTATGGGGGAGGTTTACAGCGGCACCTTGGCGAGGTGTGTAGCACGGGCTGTGGGCGCTCGGAAGAAGGCAGGGGACGCGCGCCCGGCAAAGCTCCAGGGTCTGCTCGAATTGATTTGTGGGCCAGCGAAGGGACAGAACGTTCTGGTGTTTTGTGTGCATCGAGCGGTGGCGCGGGCCGTCGTTAAGGAATTACAGGTGGCGTTGGGGGAAGTATCTCTGGGCAGCAAGGTGAGGCTCGCCGCCGGGAGCGTGAATGAGGGTGACCAAAGATGGTTTAACCGCGCTGTAAAGGGAAAGACCCGAGTCTTAGTGGCGACTGACGGCTGCTCAGAGTCGATAGACCTTCATCAGCGCGCGGATGTCCTGGTCCATTATGAATTGCCGTGGTCTCCCCTGAGGGTGCTGCAGCGTGTTGGGCGGCTGTGGCGGATTCGCCAACGTGAAATCGAGCCTGGCGAACGCCCACGTACTCCGAGGCTGCCGGGGATTATCCACTTCGCACATCCCGGCAGTGTGGATGAAGAGATTCTGTCTCGGCTCTGGCGGCGATGGGGGCACTTGCGGGTCATGGGGCTGGACTATTTAACCTACCAGCAGGCGATGGGGAGAAGGTTGCCCGCGGTAAGCTGGGACGCAGGTGTTGCGGCACGGTAGGTTTGGCGGGAGCGAGTTGTTTGCCCTGGAGGCCTCTAAGGCGTGGGGGATTCGAGCTGTTGGCGATAGTTGGATTCGGTGATGCCGCCGGCGAGGCTAAACTCTTCGGTGCGGGTTGCCGCTTCCAAGTTTATTTCGTAGAAGGCGCGTGCGCCGGTTTCGTCGTTGATGGGGTTCTTCAGGACAGCAAGCTCATAGGACCCGTTGCTCCGGTCAAAGACGCGGTAGAGGTAGTATTTGTCCTGGTATCTTCGGGCGGCTTTGACGGCGTTGTCGCGGAGGTCGATTTTGGCCGCTTCGGAGGCGCGGCCTTTCACCTCAATGAAACGGGCTACGAGGGTGTCGCGGTGGTCGCCGTTCATGAATCGGGTTCGGTCTTGCTCGCTGGCGAAGCTCAGGACGTCCACTCCGGGTGCCTCGTAGCCGGTGATGCCAGCGACGCGGAGAGGAAAGCGCGGCGGCGTGTCGCATTCCTCAAACTCCATCGCCTTGTACTCGCAGAAGGTTCCGTCCGTAACACGCCGCGCGCGGCCGTAGTAATAGCGGGCGGATGACAGGGCGCGAGTGACGCGACAGGCGATTCCGGCGGATGGTGGGGCCGGGGTGTGGGCCTTGGCCTCGATTTCGAGGGGCTTTTCTTGTTCCTTCCCACCGGATGCTGGATGCACTACGGGGGGCGGCAGCGGGTTGGGAATGACCTGCTGGACCGGAAGCGCGATGGGGGGCAGGAGCCCGGTGTCCGGGAGGTGGATTTCCTGGGCCTGGGTCTGCGACGCCTCCTCTCGATAGCGCCGCTCGAGCTCTTCCATGCCTGGGATGTCCTCGTCGCCGATGAGGCGCTTCAGGACACGAAGGCGGTTTTTGCGCTGACACCTGACGAGACGGGCGAAGTCGTCGCCGCGCTCGACGCTAAAGACGGCCGCGAAGATCTGGCCGACGGCGTCTGCCAGCAGGTCGGAGTTCAGACGGTCGCTTTCCTGGGGGTCACTGAGGATGTAGGCGGTGTGGGTTTCGTCATCGAGAATCCAATCCCAAATGCCGAGTTGCAGCGGCTCTTTCTGGCCGCCGTACTCAACCTCGCCTTCGACTGTGGAGCATACGGTAATTCTGAGCTGCCTGAATAGGAGGCTTTCACGTGCCTTCTGCTGCTGGCTCCGACGGAGAACCAAAATCAGCGGCTTGATGTGCTCAATCTCGTCATTGATGATGTCGGCGTCTGGGACAGGCTGGTGGTTGAGAATGCGGCGCTTTATGTGGCTTCGCTCGATGGCCTTCACGCCAAAGAGCGCTTCGACCTTTTGGGTTCCGGAGCGTTTGGGCAAGGCGGCGACATTCACCTTTTTGCACAGGCTTGCCGGGATGTCCTCTGAGTCAACGTGCCGCGTGTCTCGGACGGGGCAGTACGCTTCGCCCGCCTCGGTCCTTGCCCAGATTGTGCCAGCACGAATGAAACGCTCCCTGGCCGCGCTGTCGCGGACATCCGCGCCATCGAAGTGCCTGAGCACCGCGGTGTAGACGGATTTGGCAAGTGAGCCGTTTGGGTCGCGGGTGGGGAGGGAGGAGAGCAAGTCATAGAGCTGCTCCGGGTCTATCTGTGAGAAGCCCGGCAAGACGCCAGCGCGGTCGAGTGCGGTGCGAACGAGTTGTGCGGGCATGCCGTAGCGCTGGAGTTGCTCAGGCGTTGGCCGTGCTGGAAGTGGCAGAAGATCCGCGATGCCAGGCACAGCCTCTGCCAGGCATTCCTGTGGCGCAGCGGGATGACCCAAGCGGGTTGGGAGCCAAGTGGTCGTTCGGAGTTTCCAACGAACGTAACTGGGGATGGGGCCATCGTAGAAACGGCTGGACCAGGCGCCGGAGTAACGTGAGCCAACTTCTCCGTGTGAGACCGATGGAGACATCCAGCCTGCGGCCCGGTGGTCGGTGGCGAGCCAGGCGAGCACGGCAGCGGGTGCAGCCGAGGTGAGGAAGGCGCTGAATCCGTCCAGGGAGAGGAGGTCTTTGAACTCCAGGCTCGGGATGTCATCCACGGTTTTAAAGAAGTAGTCGCTACCCATCTGAAGCGGCTCGGGAAGAGAGGACTTCACGTGTTGGGTGAATTGGTACTCCGGGCTGGTACTGATCTCGCGCGGGAGGTCCGCGACGCCTAGCCAGAGCAGGAACTCTGCGGTAGGGGCGTCGCCTTGTTCGAGGCCGAGGTCGCGCGGCGTGGCGATGAGCTTGGCGGGCGCGCTGGGTCGGTAAAGGTCTTCGAGGATACAGCCGCGCGGGCCGTACTCGGCGCTGAGGTAGAGTTTGCGTGCGTCTTCGTATGTGCCGGCCAGGGTGCGAACGCGGACCAAGGTCTCCCTTGGAAACCTTGGGCGTTCCTCTTTGGGGATGTGGCCCGGGAATAGAGAGCGGAGGGCCTGGAGCAGTTTGCGGCGGGTGTCATCCTCACTGGCCGGCTCCGCCTCGGCGCGCTTGTTGGCCTGTGCGGCAAGGGCGCTGAGAATGCTATCGAGCGAGTAGCGCGAGACGCCCAAGGGTGAGAGCAGCGTGGCGAGTGCGTCCTGATCCTTGAGCTTGAGGCGCTCCATGAGGGCCTGGCGGAGATCCGGGTGAAGGAAGCGGATATCGAACCACGTGGGCAGAGCGAGTTGCGCCTGGGTTGCCGGCGGGAGAAAGACCCTGTAGCCCTTGGGGACCGGTGTGTCATCGGCGGCAACGAGGATGCCGGGCAGGTTGTAAGCGGCAGTGACGCTGTGGCGAATGATCCCGGCGATGAAGTCTGCGCGCTCGAGCATGGAGTTAAACGCGAGCTTGGGCGCGGCGTTTGTCCAATCCGTTGAGTCAAGCGCCGGCACGTCGAGCCATTGGAGTACTGGAAGGAGGCTCTGGCCGTCCTGGATGCTGACGACAGTGGGGAATGCCGCCTGGGGCAACCACGAAGTGTCGGAAAAATCGGGTCGACGGGCAGTCGGCGGGGTAGAGATGCCGCTGGACCGGGTGGGGACAAGGGTGCACTTCTTGGCAGCCTGTTGAAGGTGGGAACGGAAATTGAATTGTTCGAGGCCGTCGCTGACGGCGGACTGTGCGGTGAGCAGCTTTAGGCCAGCGTCACCGTTAGAGTCTGTGGCGAGGCGCTCGGCGGTTTCGGCCATGAACTCGGCGAGTTTGCCGACGATGAACTGGTTGGCAGGGGTTCCTTGCGGTTGCTGGCGGTCGGCTTTGAGGTCAAGTGTGACGTGGCAGACCACGGGATAGGGGAATTGGACCTGAGTCGGGAAGTAGGAGTACAGGTGGGAAGCTGGTGCCTTGTGGTTGGTAGGGATGGCCAGAACAATTTCGTAGTCTGCGGCATTTGGCTGATCGGGCGGCAGTTGGCGACGCGGGACAGGAGCGCGCTGGGAGTAGACCTTCCATTCCTGGAACGTGGTGTCATCCGCGCTTAGGTAAACACGGGAGGTTTCACCTTCGCTGGGATGGTGGCGCCACGTGGTGGTGGGCTTGCCTTCAACCGCGACCTCGAGCTTCTCGATGCTGCGGGCGAAGAGCAGGACCTCGGGGCGCAGGACCTGGATCTGGCCGAGAGCGATGCCGTGGGCTTTGGGGCGGTCGAACGGCATTCCGATTACGGTGTCGTAGCCTTCCTTCCGAAGCTTTTGGCAACGGCTATAGATGGTCTGTTGTGCTTCGTTGTCAAGGTAGCTCGCGAGGTCCCCGTCGGTGGCGAAGCCGGGGAAGGCGAGCAACGGGACGACGAGGTCACCCGCGAGGGCTTGTTGCCTCTGGATGCAGCTCGCCAGCTCCTCATTCGTCGCGGCCAGATCCGCTTGCTTCTGTTTGGCGACGCGGGCACTGAACACGATGGCCAGGTCTGCGCTGAGGATGATCGGGAAGCGGGTCCAATTGAGCACGGCGCGAAAACCAAGGCCCTTATTCCCGACCATCTGGGGGCCTTCGCTGGGCTTGGGGCTGGTGTGGGGAAGGCGGAGCGACGCGACACCATCCTGGGAGAATGGGGCGCCGGTGTTGGCGGCAATCAGGCCGGTCGGCAGGAGTTCAAAGCGGACGCTGCCGCGTTTCCCCGCTTTGGCGGCGGCGTCATTCGCGTTCTGGAGAAGTTCGAGTATCTCTCGGCCGATGTAGTCCGTAATAAAGGTTCTCTCGCCGTTGAAGTCGGAGACCAGGCGAGTTGGGCGTCGTTGGTATTCCTCGAAGGAGATACGCTCCTGTTCCGCGAGCCAGTTCTGCCAGTGGTGGCCGAGTGGGAGCGAGGCGCCAGCGGTGGCCGTTTGCGTGGTGGGGGGCATTGTAGTTGTGGCCAGGTGGGGTCCCGAAGGGGACACCTTGCCAACGGATTCCTTCTCGCACGTGCCGTCCATAACTAAAACTTGGGGAATTGTGCGTCGAAAATGCGCCTGTTGCAGCAAAAAAAGGGCAGGGCCGCCGCTGTCACCGCTATCACGTTCGTTGCCGGAGCCTTTGTACCGCGGGCTTTAGCTGGCTGGCGCTAGCGTGGTATGTCGTCATTTAGGTCCGACAACGCAGAATCCAGCTGGCTTGGAGCCTGGCTCTTCGTCAGGTCGAGTTCATCCTCGATTTGCTGTTGCCGGCGCACTAGAGAGGCAAGGCGTTCGGCATACTCGAACGGTGCCTCCACTTGGGCCTGGGTTGCGGTGAGGCGTTTTCGGGTGTCAGCAATGCTCTGAACCAAGTTCCCGGCGAGTTCTTCGAGGTGCTGGATTGTGTGCTCAACGGAACGAATGGCCCCCAAAGCGGTGTCGGTGACCTTTGCCGTGTAGGTCGTGGCGCCTTTGAGGACGATTTCCGGTCCTTGCATGAAATTGTCGGAAACGAAAACCTGGAAGCCCGCGATACTCCCTACCTGTCGGTCCGAATGGGTTCCGCGCATCCGTTCGGCGCGACGTAGCAACAACTCGCCGGCGATCCCACGGTCGCGGATTTCCTGGCCCTCGATGACCATGACGAACTGGTCGCCGCTCGTGTCCTGTCGGGTGGCGAGGTCCCGGCGCACGTCGTCGAGCCGCTTCTCCAGTTGGGGAATATCGTCGGTGAGATGACGAACGCGGCTGCGCAACTTGAAGATCGTTTCCTGGTGTTCGCAGTGCAAGCGGCTAAGGCGGGCAACCTCGGCGTCGATGCGGGCCTTTTCGATGACCAGCGGGTTGCCGGAGGCGATAGCGTTGACCTCGGCATAGGTAAGTGCCGCGCCGTCAATGTCCTCGATGCGGCGCAGGTCGCTTTCGCCCGTCATCACCTGACCGATGAACTTGGCCTTGGTTTCAAGCGTCTGCCACATGTAAGCGTCGAATGACTCCTCGGTGACGTAGCGGAAGATCTGGACTTCGGGATTGGTATTGCCCTGGCGCAGAATGCGGCCTTCCCGTTGCTCGACATCGGCGGGGCGCCACGGGGCGTCGAGGTGATGGAGGGCGATCAATCGCTCCTGGACGTTGGCGCCGGTGCCCATCTTTTGGGTGCTGCCAAAGAGGATACGCACCTTGCCGGCCCGCACGTCGCGGAACAGTTGGAGTTTGGCGGCGTCGCTCTCGTGATCCTGGATGAACTCCATTTCGCCGGCAGGCACGCCGCGCGCGATCAATTTGTCGCGCATGTCCTCATAGACGGAAAAGCCCTTGCCGCGCGTGGGAATGGAGAGGTCGCAGAAGACGAGCTGGCTGGAACGTCCACCGGCAGTCTCGCGCCAGATGCGCTCGACCTCGGCGACGGCCTTGTTCACCTTGCTGTTTGGATGGTCGGGCAGGCTGGGGTCATTGAGCCGCAAGTCGAGCGCGGCCTTGCGGCCGTCGGTGGTCACCAGTAACATGTTGTCTTCGCGGGGGTCAATTTGCCCGGTGCGGAGGGCCTCGGCGCGCTCGACGAGCGACTCGACGATTTTTTTGAGTTCCGGCGAGCAAGGCGCGCTGACCACCGCTGGCTTGCCGCCGCGAAGGTCCGGGACCGGGAGCCGGAGCATGGCCTGGGTTGCAATATCGGCGACCTGGCGAAATTGCTGCATCAATTCTGGTACGTTGATGAACCGGGCGAACCGCGTATTCAACCGATAACCGGAGCCGTCCGGCGCGAGTTCCATGGCGGTGACTGGCTCGCCGAACGTGGCCGCCCAGGAATCGAAATGGTCCACCTGGAGGGCCTTGAGCGCGCACATTTGCAGGTAGCGCTGCATGGTGAACATCTCGGCCACGCTGTTGGCAATGGGCGTACCCGTGGCGAACACAACCCCGGCGCCGGCGTTAATCCGCTGAACGTGGAG
>Ga0187868_1001454_pt1 | contig 16769 bp, 11 predicted proteins | sample June2016WEW_13_4_FD_133014 | JGI IMG/M metagenome (GOLD analysis project Ga0187868, IMG submission 133014) | Peatland microbial communities from SPRUCE experiment site at the Marcell Experimental Forest, Minnesota, USA - June2016WEW_13_40 | ecosystem: Environmental > Terrestrial > Soil >... | reverse complement strand
TGGGCCGACCTAGGGGAGGCGTTTCTCGAGGCCGGGCAGAAAGAAGAGGCGCGCGACTGCTACGGTCAAGTGCTGGCCCTCGCCCCGCGGTCTGCACCCTTTCTCCTGCGTGTGGCGAACTTCCATTTCCAGATCGGGGAGAACGAGAAAGCCCTTCCCATCACGGCTCGTATCCTGACGCTCATTCCGGACTACGATTCGATCATCTTCAGCGAGTACGCGCGGTTAGTCGACCACCTCGAAGGTGTTTTGCGATACGGCCTTCCGGAAGATCGCCGCGCGGCGGAATCCTGGCTGCAATTCCTGATCCAAGCCGGACGCCTGGATGATGCGCAACGCACCTGGGACTGGGTCGCTGGACGGGGATATGCCAATGACCCCTTGGCAGGAGAGTTTGTTGAGTTTCTGATCCGGCAAGGCCATCCCGACTTGGCATCATCCGCCTGGGTCCGGTACTTGGGCACGCGCTCAGGTGACTACGGCAAGTCCACCTACCTTTTTAACGGAGGCTTCGAATCGGAGCCTGCCCAATCACCGTTCGATTGGAACCTCGCATCCACTCAGGGCGTTGAGGTCTCTCGTGACCTCACGACCGCCTGGTCGGGGAAATATTCGCTTCGTATCAGCTTCACGGGCACTCAGAATCTCGACTTTGCGGCCGCATCCCAGCTAGCTTTTGTGAAGCCGGGCCCTTATCGTTTCCAGGCGTTTATCCGGAGCGAGGGTTTGACCACGGATCAAGGAATCCGATTTCGAATTTCCGATGCTGAGGCGCCAGCCCGTCTAGATGTAATTTTCGGACAGTTCACTGGAACAAGGCCCTGGTCGGCTGTCGAGCAGGCTTTTGTAGTCTCACCCGAGACCAGACTTCTTCAGGTCCAGGTCATCCGCAAGCCATCGCTGAAATTCGACAACAAAGTCGCAGGAACAGCCTGGATCGACGAATTGAGGCTGGAACCAATGGGCACTCGCTCCTCACGATAGCCGCTCAGAGCGGCTCTTGTGCAGATTGGACCATTACAAGAGAATCAATTGGCGTGAAGCAATAAGTCGGATCCTTCTCCCCTTCCTTCCCCCACCTTTTTCCCTTTCCGACCCTAACGAGGCCAACAGGCTATCCAAAGCGGGTTTCTGTACATCGAAGCTCACCCCTCAACCAATTTGGGCTAACAACCGGATTATGAGCCTGAGTTCTTGAGGAAGAGAGGTAACACTCCAAAGCAGGGGTTAGCTCAGGAGTGACACACTCGATTCTCTGGGTTAGACGAAAACAGCGGGTTCGAGGGGCGCGCCTGCGGGGGACTCAGTGGTAACTGCCGCTTCCCGGCCACCCATAACTACGCAGCCACCACCGACGGAAAGGATGGCGTCCGCCAACTCCCAAACGAGTGGCGTGTGGCAGATGAAGATGACTTGGTGGAACCCACCCAGGTCCATAGCCCGGCGCAGCATGCGCACATACTCCTTGCCATTGACAGCATCCAGAGCTCCCACGGTTTCGTCCCGGAACAGCGTTTCGTAACGAATGCCTTCGCCCTGCCGCATGTTGTAGATGGCAATTCCTAGGTTGACGGCTTCATTGACAAGCACGAACTGCCCGCCTGAAAGCTCATCCACGAGGCACGTACGGTCCAGATTCTTATTGCGGACCTCGACATCAAAATCGTCTACCATCCCTTTGCCGTCCGCCTTGGGGCGTTGCGTCCTGAATCGGATTTCGAACTTGTTGTCGAAGCACCCCTCAAGCAAAGAGTTGACCAAGATCGAGACTTGTGGTCCGGCGGCCTGGATTTCGCAGAGTTGGATCTCGTCCGGTCCGAAGACCCTGGCAAGATAGGTGTAGTCTTCCTCTTCAGTCCTTGCCGTGGCGAGTTCGGCCTCGACCTGGGCTAAGCGAGTCCGCGCCGCCTCCATCTGCTCCTGACGCTGTTTGATTTGTGCTTGGCGCGCAATAAGGCTATCGCGTTCACGGCGGCAGGAGATGAGTAATCGGTCCGTGTTTTCAAACTCCCGTCGTGAAGCCTGCATCTTGCCGTCGAGACCAGCGAATCCGGAGAGCGCAGATTCCTTCCTCGAAAGTTCCTCGCCGACTTCCGTACGGCCCTGTGCCAAGCGCTCCAAAGCCTTGAGCCGTTCGTCTCTCCGCGCCTCAACGGCTCGCAATTCCTCGTAACGCTGCCGTTCCTGATCGACTTTCCTGCGGTCCCGCTCGCAGCCTTCCAGTGTCCGGGTGAGCTCGGACGAGGGCGTGGCAATCTGAATCAGCGAACTGCGTTGGACCTTGACTTCAATTGAGAGTGTCGCAATCTCTCCCTCCAGCGCTGGCAACTTCTGACCTGCCTCTACAGCGCGTCGAATCTTGGGGCACGAGGCGTACGCACCCTCTCCCCGGCAGGGCACAACCGCGAGCTCTTCACGCTCCACCCGCAGACGTTCGAGTTCGGCTAGGTTCGCTTTTAGCTCGGCATCCAGAGCTTGGACAGTACGCTCGGTATCACGATTGGATGTCTCGAGCCCCTGAATTTCCCGGATCTGCTGATGTAGTTCTTCAATGCGAGTAGCAACTGTGGCGCCTCGTTCCGTCAAATCGGCGAGGTCCTTCTTTCCCGTCAGAAGGCTCTCATCCCTCCCAATCTGGCGTTTGGTTTCTGTAATCTCGGCATCAGTCTTACGCAGCCGCTGTTTCAGAGTCTCAACCTCTGCCAGGAGCGGCTTCCGACTGGCCTCCGCTGCCTGAAGCTCCTGCAGCCCTTGTTGTGCCACACGCTTTTCGCCTTCCAGGGTCCCAAGACGGGATGACACCTCTCGAAGCCGGGCTTCAACTTCTGCAGGATCTTCAACTCCGCCCTCCACCAGCTCTTTCAGGCTTCTCGCCTGCCCTTCCAGGCCAAGCGTGGTCCTGGCCACTTCCTCGCCTTTCTCTTTGGCTGCAGCCGCAATCAGTCTCAGCCGGTCCAACCCGAGCAGCTCTCGGATGAACAGCTCCTTCCGCTCGCTCCTTTCAAGTGAGAGAAAGTTCCCCGTGCGCTTCTGGCTGGAGAAGATGCTGCTGAGGAAGAAGTCGGGCGTGCCAGCGCACTTGCGGACAAGCTCCTCAAAGGGCTCTTTCTTGCCATTGGTGAGCGGTTTCCCCTCCCCGTTGAAGAGATAGCTTTCCATCTGGCGGGACTTGGGATCGATCTTGAGAAGCGATCGGTAGCGGGCGCCATTGATGCTAAAAGTGAGGTCGATTTCAGGCTGTGGATGGGTGGCGAAGTCATAAAGCGAGCGTTTCTGCCCAGGCAGTTGGCGAAACAGAGCGGCGAAGACCGATCCGATCAGCGTGGACTTGCCGGCACCGTTCTCGCCCACGATGGCAATCAGCCCCTCACCCAGACTATCGAAGTCGACGCAGACTTCATTTGGGAATGCCTCAGTGATTCCCCGCAGCCGCAGGTGGTGCAGTCTCATTGTAAGACCTCCCGGAAGTGGTCAACGTTAGGGTGGGTATATATAAGGATGGATGTTCAGCCTTCTCGACTGGAGAGGGCTGCCTTTTCAACTTCCGCCAGCTTGGTAAGCAACCGCTCCTGGCGGTCGACCGGAGGGGTGCCTTTCATGGCCCAGTAGGCACGAAGCGTCTCCTCGGCTGAGTGGGCGGCAGCGATAGGAGCAGACTCCGCGGGAAGGTCCGCATCGTGCTCGATCTTCACCTTCAGTTCGGCGGGATTGGTGGCAAGCAACTTCTCCCTGAGATTGTCCTGCTGCTCGCGGGTCAACAGGCGATCTGGCCCATTAGGAACTGTCACCACGACTTTCACCCGAGAGTCTTTCAAGGTGAGCAGATCCAAGTTGTCGGGTAGCCGCAGCTCGCCATCTTCGTAAACGGCATGAAGCTCGACCATCCGGCGGGTGGGTGACACCCTGAACTCAACGGTCAGGTCCGACAGGTCCGGGCGGAGGTCGGGAGCATTCAGTGTCACAAGGTTGTAGCCTTTGTCTTCAACCTCACTGTAATCGCAGCGGGAAAGTGACCCGACATACCAAATGCGCGGGGCGAGCTGTTGTCGCAGATGAATGTGGCTGAGCCCCACATACTGGGCGTTCAAGCTACGTAGCGGGTCAAGGGGATATTCAGCACAGCGCCCGACCAGGGGCTGACCACTGCTCACCCTGGCGCCGGCCACCCCGAAATGCCCAAAGAACAGCTTGTAGTATCCAGGCCGCTGCTCGAAGCGCCGGTTGAACTCATCGAGTTGCTGGGCGAAAGCCTCACCCAGACTGTGCTCATTCCCAGCCACCTCAACTTTGTGGGGATACGGGAAGACTGCGACGGCAGCGTCACCCAGCTCAATGAACTCCGGCTCGGTGCAAAGATAGATGGGATGGACGGCCTTGGCGCGTGCCAGAACGTGTAAGTCTCCGTCGAGTTCCTTGCCATGGTTACCCGCCACCAGGATGACCGGGGCGTGGTTGCCCATCTGAATGAGCGTTTCGACCCAGAGGTTTCGCTCTTTGATGGTTTGCTTGTAGGTCGTCAGGTCACCATCGACAACGAAGAGGTTTGTATTGGCGTGGATTGAGTCCTCGACGAACGATTCCAGACACTGTGCAGTATCCCCGAAGTATCGGTCTTCCTCGACGTGTATATCGCCGCAATGGGAGATCTTCATCCTCATTCAACTCCTTCTAAGGAACATTTTGTGGGGCGACTCTACTGAATAAGAATCACTCCCAGCAAGAGGACGACGGCCACGATGATGTGGGCGAGAACCAGTAGTAGGGACACAGAAAACATCCGATGGGCGGAAATGAGATTGAGACCGACGAACAGCAAAAGAACGAGCCGGATCAACCCAAGGTGATCTTGAAGCCGCTTCTTAAAGGAATTCATGAGAGTCCTTTGGCACACTTCGGAGTGGTAGGATTGATAGCGGAAGGTAACTTGCCAGATCTATCGAGGAGAGCGATTCATCGGATACCCATCAACTGGCCCACCGGTTGGGCTGGATTCCGGCGTGGAAGGGCGTTTTTCGTTCCGAATCCGGCTAAAGTCGTGGGTTGGGCTGCTATGGCGGGAAGTTCATGCGGCGCAGCAGGTCCTGGAAGCGCGGGTCGGAGCGCCGGGATTATTTCAACTTTGCGTATTCCGCCTTCGCTTCCTTGAGGATGGAGATGTCGGCGTCGGCATCCTTCCACATGTCGAAGAACTGCTCGTAGGCTTGCCGCGCTCCGACTCTATCGCCGGCAAGGGCGCCAGCGCGGCCGAGGCCAAGATAGGAGAGCGGGAACAGTATGGCATCTTCGCAAAAAAGCACCAGGTACCGGTGGGCAAGGACGTTGCTGTACTCCTGCGCGGCAGCTTCGCCTTGGCCAAGGCGAAGCAAAGCCTGAGCCCGCACGGTGCTGACCCAAGCGTCGAAACGAACTGGAGGGGCAGGTAACCCTTCGAGCCGCGCCAGCGCGTCTTTGGCATTCCCTCCCTGAAGATCCAGGACGGCTTCCGCGAGAGTTGCGTTTTGCCGCCGTTCGTTGTGCGTAGAGGGATAACTCTTGTGCCCCGCCGCAATCCACTTCCGCGCTTCAACCCTTTCACAGGCCAACGCCAGGGGCAGCGCCATCTCCGGCACGGCCGCGAGTCTTAGCCCTTGGGAAGCGAATTCGCGCGCTTGGCCGGTATTTCCGGTCCATGCGGCGATCAGGGCGACGCCAGGGGATGGGCTATTGGAAATTACTGATGAGGACGACGTCGCTGGAGATGGTGCCGCGCTCGAGGGCGAGCTGTTTGCCATCGCGAGACCAGTCAAAAAAGAAGATCAGGTCGGATTTGAAATTGGTCATCTGCTTTGGGGGGCCACCGGCGAGCGGCTGCCGCCAGATATTGGAAGCCCCGCCGCGAGTCAATGCGTAGTCGAGTGCCTGGCCATCGGGAGCCCAATGGACCTCAAACGCGCCCATGGGCACATCGAACCTATACAACGGCGACCCCCCACCGAAAGGAACCACGGTAAGGACCGCAGGGCTCGACATCGTCGCGGGCATGGCGAAATAGGCGAGCAGTTTGCCGTCCGGCGAGACTTGGGGTGTTCGGCCGGCCGAGTTCGGCACGACCACCTGGGTGGGCGGACCGCCCTGAATAGGCACTTGCCACGCGGTCATGCCATTGATGCGGGTATACAGCACTGACTTGCCATCGGGTGAACACTCGGGCCAGTCCGCAAGCGCCTCGTCGGTCACCTGGGCCGGATTGGAACCATCGGCCTCCATTCGCCACACGTTGAGCTTTTCGTTCCGGTACGCGTTAAAGACAATGAAGCGCCCATCTCCGCAAGTTACGGGAAGCTCGTTGTCGTTCTGGCCCGGCGCCAACAACGTCCGCTTGCTGCCATCCTCCTGTACGCTGAGCAATTCGTCGTCGAAATCGGAATAAACAAGCGCGCCATCGGCGAGCCAGGCGAGACCGTTGTTCGCTCGCGCCCCGGTGGTGATCTGGCGGGCGCGCGCGGCATCGCCGGCGGGCGCCACCCAGAGATCGGCGACCGTCGTGCTCTCAATCGTAGCCAGGGTCTTCCGATCCCGCGTCATGTCGAGAGAAGACCCGTGATCCGATCCGTCAGAAGTCCGGTAATCCGTCAGGTCGTTGGTAAATCGGCGCGCTTCTCCGCCGGGAAAGGAGATTTGCCAAAGCTGGCCCCGCCACCCCAGGGCAGGATCCCATACTGACACGAGCAGGCCACTCCCATCCGCGAGCCAGCGAGCCGGCCCCAGCCAGTTCGGGGTTGAGTAGATCTCATGCACCGTCCCGTCGGAGACCGATATGGCTGAAATCACCCGGCGCGTGACCTTCGTGCCCCCGATGGTCGTGACAGCAATCGTCTTCCCATCCCGTGACCAGTCGGGCCCGTAAAACCCGGCCGCAGGGAGGCTAGCGAGTATACGTTCGCCGCCTCCCTCCACGCCTGCCACCACGACGTGGACTTCACCCTTGTCGGGAAGTCCCCTGAGAAAGGCGAATTGCCTGCCGTCGGGCGAGAAACCAACCAGGGAATCGATATTGCGCACCAACTGGCGTGGCGTGCCTCCCAGTGCCGGCATCTGCCAGAGGTAGCTCCAGGTTGGATTGCTCTTGTCGGAGCGGGTGAAATAGATATAGTTCCCGTCTGGCGAGTAGGTCAGGCCCCTAAAGCTCAGAATATCCGGTGGCAGGACCTGCACGTCACTGCCCGTAGCCACCTGGCGCACGTTGAGACTGTATTTTTCGCCTTCCCGGAGCACATAGACCACGTATAGCCCATCTGGAGAAATAGCTACATCCGTGGCCTTGCCGCTTTGTGTGATCTGGGCGATCTTCATGGTCTGGAGGCTCAATTCGCTCCTGCGCACGCTCAGCTTGTAAATGGCGAAACCCAGCCCGCCCAGCAGGAGCGCCATGCCGGCAATGAACAAGCCCATGGTGAGCTTGTGCCGCTTGAGGAGGCTGGCGGCGATGACGGAATCTGACGATGGCTCCTGAGAAGACTCGCGCCGTAGCGCGGGCATCCTGCCCGCTGTCGCGTGGGCGTCTCGCCCGCGCCTTTGCTCTTCCTCTGTGGGGAAGCGGGACGCTCCCGCCACAGCGGCCGGGACAGCCGCGCTCCGCCCCGATTCCGTATCGCGCTTGAGGCGCTTCAGGTCGGCGCGCACATCGCCCGCGCTGTGATAGCGCAAGTCGCGATCCTTCTCCAGCGCCTTGTTGATGATGCGCTCGATGTCACCGGGCAAGTCGGGATTCAGGCGCACGGGAGAGGCTGGCGCCCGGTTCAAAACCGCATCATGGATGACAGCGGTGGTCGCTCCGGAAAACGCTGGCCGCCCCGTCGCCATCTCATAAAGCACCGCGCCGAAGCTGAACAGGTCCGTCCGTGCGTCGAGTTCTTCACCCCGCGCCTGCTCCGGCGACATGTAGGCGATTGTGCCCATCACCTCGCCGGGGCTGGTGAGCTGCTCGGGCTCGATGGAGGCGGTGGGGAGCGCAGAGTATCCCACCGTTTCCGCCACCCGCCTCGCCTTTGGTGCCAGCTTGGCCAAGCCAAAGTCCAGGACCTTCGCCTGGCCGCGTGTCGTGACGAAGATGTTCGCTGGCTTGATGTCCCGATGGATGATGCCCTTCGAGTGGGCAGTGTCCAGCGCATCGGCAATCTGAATGGCCAAGTCGAGCAGTTCGTCCGTCTTAAACGGCTTGCCAGCGATGCGTTGCTTGAGGGTCTGCCCCTCCAGCAACTCCATGGCGATGAAAGGCTGGCCCTCGTGCTGATCAATGTCGTAGATCGTGCAGATGTTGGGATGATTGAGCGCCGAGGCGGCGCGGGCTTCGCGCTTGAGCCTCTCTAGGGCCTCATGATCCTTTGCCAATTCCTCGGGCAGGAACTTGAGCGCTACGAAGCGGCCGAGCTTGGTGTCCTTGGCCTTATACACCACGCCCATGCCTCCGCCACCGAGCTTCTCAAGGATGCGATAGTGGGAAACGCTCTTGCCAGTCATGAGACGATCGCCTCACAGCAATATGCAGGCGAACTTCCATTGGCGTCAGCATACGCCGCGTGTACCGGCAAGTCAACGCAATAGGGCTATCCGGGACAGTTCAAGTAGTGGAACAGTTCCCAGGAGCGCTGTCTGCGGCAAAACCTCGCCGTGCTGGATCGACAGTGAAGTTGCCCCGGCTGCATAGCAAGTTTTCCGCAAGGGCTCCTGTGCGCATCATGGGTGCTGAATGGACACAGAATGGATTGGGAATGATAAGTCGGCATGTCGGAAACTGTCGCGCGGAATCCAGTCTATCGATAATCTGGCTCGCGACTGGCACACACTGATTGCCGGTATTTTCTGGGCCTACCGGTCATATCCGCTGATCGCGGATCAGCAGTCTCTCCGCCTCATTCAGTAGAAGCTACTTGCTGATTGCCCATCACTACACAGCCGCCACCGACTGAAAGGATGCTATCTGCCAGTTCCCAAACGAGTGGCGTGTGGCAGATGAAGATCGCTTGATGAAACCCGCCCAGGTCCATGGCCCGGCGCAGCATGTGCACATACTCCTTGGAGTTGGCAGCATCCAGGGCTCCCACGGCTTCGTCCCGGAACAGCGTTGCTTATGGGAGCAACTGCAGAAGGCCATCGAGGGGTTGCTGGGGCGGTACCGGATCCGAGCAAAGGCGTGGATTATGTTGGCAAGCCGGAGAGGTGGAGGCTGGAGACGTGGGAGAAGTTCACCGCAGAGGATTACCACAAACCCTCCGACAAATTGAAGCCTTACTGGGACCTGCGCGGCGCCGTCGAGGATCTGCAGCTTCTCGGAGCGGTCGGCTACCGCGTCGCAAATGCAAAAGTTTACCTAACCTGGAAGGCGAATTCGGAATTCAAGGCGACAAGGGAAACGATGCCCAATCTAGCCAAGCGAGGGACGAAATGAATCTGTCCCTCATCGGGAGAACATGGCCCGAATATTGGCCTCAATGGCCGTCTCGATCACCTTGAGCTCCTTGGCGCCGATCTGCTTCCATTTCAGCGCGTGCAGCACGGCGGGGCGGTCGCGGCGGAAGCAAATACAGGACCCGATAATGGACAGGGCCCGCACTTGAGTGGCAGACGAGGCTGCGGATTCTCCGGTAAGCCCGGCGATGGCTTCGGCCAATGTGACCCGCAACGGCGCAAGACCGCGCTCTATGACGGAAAATTCTCGGGCCGGCCCAGAGGCCGCCTGACTGAGAAATTTTCCGTAGCAGTCGGGTAGGAAGTTGCCCAAGATAAGCCGGACAAAGTCGCACAACAAAGTGCAGAGTATCCCGACCAACTCGCGGTGCGTGACTCCGGGGCGAGCCATTGACGTCCGTGCCTGCTGGACCAGGGGTTTCTGATGAGCAGCCCAGCGGGCTGCCACGTGCAGTGCCACAGCATGGTAAAGTCCCTGCTTGTTCCCGAAATAGTACGCAATCGAGACAATGTTCGTCTTGGCCACCTTGGCGATATCCCGGGTGCGGGCGCCATCGAAGCCGCGCGCCGCAAAGACCCGAATAGCCACCTCGAGGAGGCGTTGCCGCGTGACCTCGCCGCGGTCGCTGGTAGGCCGGGTTTTGGTGGATAACAATCGGTTCGGTTTCACAGGGATCCCCCACCGCACGCTGCCGATTATAGAATGGGTGTTGAATTATATCAATCAAATGATTTATATATAGAGGCTCGGCTGAAACCGGCAGAGGTGGCAGTGAGACCAATTGGATACCGGTGAGCAAGTGCAGGCCGGCACTGGAAGGGCAGTCAGAATGTCTGAAGTCCCAGGTATTGTTAAGAATAGGGTGCTGAATTTGATGAGCATAGACTTTGTTTCTTGGCGCCAGCCAGAAGAATCCAGTCCTCATGTGTTGCCACCGGCCGCCTGTCCGGCAATATCCAAGGCCTTCGCTGGGGCGTCTGCCGGGCTGCGCGTTAGCCTGATCCTGGCCGCGCTCGCGGTCGAGGTGTTGACGGGCCCGAGTTGCGGCGGTCCGAAGCCGCAGCTTGCCGCCGCAAGTGCGCGCACACCGGTGGGGGTGGTGAAGGCAATCCAAATGGACGTGCCCGTCCACGCCGAATGGGTTGCAACCCTGGAGGGCTACGTAAACGCCCAGATTCAGCCCCAGGTGAGCGGGTATCTCATCAGCCAGAACTACAAGGAAGGCTCCTACGTCCACAAGGGTGATGTGCTGTTTGAAATCGACCCGCGGCCGTTCCAGGCGGTGCTCGACCAGGCGAAAGGGCAACTGGCCCAAGCACGGGCACAACTCTACTTGGCTGACGTCAATGTGAAGCGCGACACGCCCCTGGTCAAGGAACGGGCCATCGCGCAGAGCCAGCTTGACGCCGAAACGGCTGCGCAAATGCTGGCTCGGGCCTCTATTCAGGCTGCTGAGGCTGCGGTCGAGCAGGCGCAACTGAACCTCGGATTCACCAGCGTCCGTTCCCTTGTGGACGGGATCGCGGGAATCGCCACGACGCAGATGGGTAATCTGGTTGGACCGGCGACGGTCCTCACGACGGTTTCCCAGCTCGATCCCATCAAAGTCTATTTCCCCATCAGCGAGCAGGAGTACCTTCAATTCGCCTCCAACATACCGAAAAAAAACTCAGCTGGCGATTTACTGCATACTTCGGATTCCCGGGTGCTGGACCTGATCCTCTCGAACGGTTCGACTTATTCACACAAGGGGCAGGTTATCTTCACTGACCGGCAGGTGGATCCTCAGACCGGAACGATCCGGGTGGTCGGAGCTTTTCCCAATCCTGGGAACATCCTCCGCCCCGGGCAGTTTGGGCGCGTTCGCGCGCTGGTTGGCGTACGCCAAGGAGCGGTTCTCGTTCCGCAGCGCTGCGTGACGGAACTACAGGGAACTTACGAAGTGGCCGTCGTCACCGCGCAGAACAGCATTTTCATCCGGAAGGTGAAGGTCGGGGATCGCGTCGGTCCGTTGTGGGTCATCGACGACGGCTTGGCTGCGGGCGAAGAGGTGGTTTTGGACGGCACCTCGAAAGTGCGCGATGGCATGTTGGTAACGCCTACGGACGAGACTCCGGCGCCGGAAGGAAGCCGATGATTTCCAAGTTTTTTATCAACCGCCCCATCGTTGCGATGGTGATTTCGATTTTGATGGTCATCGTCGGAGCAGTGGCCATGGCCACCCTTCCGATTGCACAGTTCCCGGAGATTATTCCGCCCGAAATCCAGGTGCGCGCTACGTATCCCGGGGCCGACGCAAGAACCATGGAGGAGTCCGTCGCCACTCCCATCGAGAGTCTTATGAACGGTGTGGACTACATGAATTACATGTATTCCACCAACGACAACTACGGCAACACCACTTTGACGGTGAATTTCGATGTCACCACCAGCCCCAATATCGATCAGATTTTGACCCAACTTCGCGTTTCGCAGGCTACCCCGCAGTTGCCGGCCATGGTGAACACCACCGGCGTGATCGTGCAGAAGTCCCGGGCGGCCGCGATGATGGTCATCTCGTTCTATTCACCCCACGCGACATACGACCGGAACTTCTTGACCAATTACGCCTACATCAATTACGTGGATGAACTTTCGCGCGTCCCGGGCGTGGGACGCGTGCAAGTGTTCGGCGGCCAATACGCGATGCGCATTTGGGTGAAACCCGATCGATTGGCCAAGCTGGGCGTCACGGTCCCGCAGATTGTCGCGGCAGTGGAAGCGCAGAACACCGTAAACCCGTCGGGGCAAATCGGCGGAGAACCGGCGCCCAAAGGCCAGGAGTTCACTTACACCGTCCGTTCGCAAGGACGCCTGGTAATGCCTGAGGAATTCGGCGAAATCGTGGTGCGCTCGAATCCGGACGGGTCAACCCTGCGGCTCAAAGATGTGGCGCGCATGGAACTGGGCGCCCAAACCTACAGTTTCGATGCGCGATTCAAGGGCGTGCCCGCCGCCGCCATCGGCATCTATCAACTGCCCGGTTCGAACGCGATTGCGGCCGCGGCCGGAGTTCGCGAGAAGTTGGAGGAATTGGGACGGCGGCTGCCGAAAGACGTGGAGTACGAAATCGGCGTGGACACCACGAAAGCGGTCACGGCAGGGATTCATGAAATCCTGCTTACGCTGTTTGAGGCCCTTTTGCTGGTCATTCTCGTCGTCTACGTCTTCCTCCAGGGCTGGCGTCCCACCCTGATTCCCCTATTGGCGGTGCCGGTCTCCCTGATTGGGACATTCGTCGTCTTCCCGATCCTGGGGTTTTCGATTAACACGCTCTCGTTGTTCGGGCTGGTGCTGGCCATTGGCTTGGTGGTGGACGACGCCATTGTGGTGGTCGAAGCGGTTGAGCACCATATTGAGGAGGGGATGACGCCGCGTGATGCCACTCTGCTGGCGATGCAACAAGTCTCGGGGCCGGTGATCGCTATTGCGTTGGTCCTTGCTGCGGTCTTTGTCCCGACGGCGTTTATTCCAGGAATCACCGGCAGACTCTACCAGCAGTTTGCGGTTACCATCGCTATTTCGGTGATTTTCTCCGCCTTCAACGCGCTCACGTTGAGCCCCGCGCTTTGCGCACTGATTCTGAAGCCACGCCACCACACCCGCGGTCCGCTCGGCTGGTTTTTCGACGAGTTTAACCGGGTGTTCCGCCGCTCCAGAAATGGGTACATCAATTTTTCCCGCGTGCTCATCCACAAGTCCGGTTTCAGCCTGCTTTTCCTGGCGCTGGTCGCCGTTCTCGGCGTGGGCATGGGAAAGAAGCTGCCCACTTCCTTCCTTCCTGAAGAAGACCAGGGCTACCTGATGATCACGATGACGTTGCCTAAAGGCGCGTCATTGCAACGCACGTCAGCGGCTGTGCGGAAGGTCGAAGACATCGTCCAGAAAGTACCTGGAGTGCAAAACATTACTTCCATCATGGGATTCAGCATCCTGAGCGGAACCCAGAGTTCCTATGACGCGATCTTTTTCGTGCGGTTCAAGGACTGGGACGAGCGCCGGTCGCCGGAACAGCAGGCCCAGGCCATACAGATGCGCCTCAATCAGGACCTCTCGCAGGTGAGCGAAGGCATTTGCTTTGCTTTCTCGCCGCCTGCCATCCCCGGCATCGGCGCTGCGGGGGGCGTGAACTTTGTGCTGGAAGACCGGTCGGGGGCGGGAGGGGATTTCTTTGCGGACAACCTTGACCGGTTTGTAGCGGCGGCCCAGCAACGGCCGGAACTGTCGCGAGTCATCGCTACCTACGCCGCCCATGTTCCGCAAATCTATGTGGACGTGGACCGCGAAAAAGTGTTGCGCCAACAGGTTGACATTGCCGAAGTGTACCAAACCCTGGAGACGTTCATGGGTGGCTATCTGGTGAACTACTTTAACCGTTTCGGACGCCAATGGCAGGTCTACCTGGAAGCGGAAGGCGACTACCGCATCAATGCCGGTAACATCGGACAGTTCTATGTGACCAATCCCCACGGGGACAGGGTGCCGCTAAGCACCTTGGCCAACCTGCGAAGCATCACCGGTCCCGAGTTCCTGATGCGCTACGACGAATACAACGCGGCGCAGATCAACGCCACCGCCGCTCCGGGGATCAGCTCGGGACAGGCCATGAAAGTCATGGAAGAAGTGTTCGCTCAAACCATGCCGCGCGAGATGGGCTTTGACTACATGGGCATGTCGTTTCAGGAACAGGTAGCCGCAAAGGGGGTTCCGGCAATAGCGGTTTTCGGGCTTTCGCTCCTCTTCGTCTTCCTGATCCTTGCCGCCTTGTACGAAAGCTGGTCCCTGCCTTTCAGCGTCTTGCTGGGCACGCCCATTGCCGTGGCCGGAGCGTTCCTGGCGCTCATGGCGCGGCACTTTGAGAACGATGTCTACACGCAAATCGGCCTGGTGATGCTCATTGGTCTGACCGCCAAGAACGCCATCCTCATTGTGGAGTTTGCCAAGAACGAGCATGAACGCGGAAAGGGCATTGTCCAGGCCGCGCTGGACGGGGCTCAGCTCCGCCTGCGTCCCATCCTGATGACGTCTTTCGCTTTCATCATGGGTTGCGTCCCGCTCTGGACTGCGAAAGGATCCGGGGCCGTTGGGCGCCGCATTCTGGGGACCGTAGTAATCGGTGGCATGTCTGCCGCCTCCTTGATAGCCATTTTCCTAATTCCGGTTACTTTTGCGGTAGTCGAGGGCCTCTCTTCCCGGCTGAGCCGCCACCCCCAACCGCAACCGGCAGCCGCTGACCCAAAGGGGGACCAGCTAGCATGATGCCGGGCCTACTGTCATTCCGAGCGCAGCGAGGAATCTCGCTCTGTGCCCTGTCCAGGTGTCTCCCCACCTTGCTTCCTCTGATCCTCTGGGCGGCTTGCACGGTGGGGCCGAATTACCAGCGTCCCAAAACTGATATTCCGGGGGGATATCGGGGAGTGCCGGCCACCGCTCCGGGGGCTGCGTCCTCCGAATCGCTGGGTGATGCCCAGTGGTGGACGGTTTTCCAGGATGAGCAGCTTCAGTCGCTAATTCGGACGGCGCTTAAACAGAACTACGACGTCCGTATCGCCGCCGAGCGCGTGCTGGCGGCGCAAGCGCAACTTCGAATCGCGCGTTCCGATCAGTACCCGTCGGCTGGGGTTGGGGTGGGCGGCACGACCGAACGCGAGCCCACCAGCCCGTTTTCCCCCGCCTATCGCTGGGATTATATGCAGGTGGGGGGGGGCGCATCTTGGGACATTGACTTCTGGGGGAAGTACCGCAGGGCCACCGAGGCTGCTCGCGCCAATCTGGCCCAGACCGAGTGGGGGAAGCGCGCCGTGGTGAGCACCCTCGTGGCGAATGTTGCCGGCGCCTACTTCCGGCTCAGGGCATTTGACCTGGAAATCGATATCACCCAGCGCACCCTCGCCTCCCGGCAGGATTCCTTGCGGCTGACCAAGCTCCTCGCGGATCAAGGGGCTGCTTCGATGGTGGACGTACGCCAGGCGGAGCAGCTTGTCTATGTGGCCTATGCCACCCTCCCGGATCTGCAACGGCAGATCGAACAGGAGGAAAACTACATCAGATTCCTGCTTGCTCAAAACCCCGGGCCCATCACACGAGGGCACAGCCTGACCGAACAGGTGCGGCCACCCGTGGTTCCCGCGGGGCTGCCCTCCCAGTTGCTAGAACGCCGCCCCGACATTCACGAGGCCGAGCAGCAATTGATCGCTGCCAATGCCCAGATCGGTGTGGCGCGGGCCGCCTACTTCCCGTCCATCTCCCTGACCGGAACGGGCGGATTCATGAGCTCTGCTTTGACCGACCTGTTCACGAAGCCTGCAAGTGTTTGGGATGTCGCCGCTTCCGTCACCCAGCCGCTCTTCACCGCTGGGAAGTTGCAGGCCAATGTCCGGCTGGCGGAAGCACAACAGCAACAAGCCTTGCTGGCGTACCAGCAGACGATCCAGAATGCATTTCGGGATGTTTCCGACGCTTTGATTGCCTACCAAAAGACCCGCGAGACGCGGGAACAACAAGAACTCTTGGCCGCCGCCGCGCAGGACTCCGCCCGGCTGGCGCACGTCCGCTACAATGGTGGCTCGACTGCTTACCTCGAAGTCCTGACCAACGAAACCAATTACCTCGCCGCCGAGCTGAGTCTTTCCCAGGCGAGGCTGAATGAGATGCTCTCCCTGGTGCAGGTTTACGGTGCCCTGGGTGGCGGCTGGCAGCAATGAGCGCTGCTCACTTGGCATATACCGCCCCACTCGTAGAATTGCAATCTCTGGCCCTCCCGAAGTCCCGCACGAGGAAGTTTGTGGCGGCATAGCACTCGCTGGGATTGATCGCGAGTAACGCCGTAGAGTTGCTGAACTCCTGTGGCGTCGCCCACTCTGAAATTACTCTAAAGTGGTCGCAGAAGAATCTACGCGCTCGTCGCGCTGCAAGTTACTGCCGGTCAGGAGGTTCAGCCGCTTCTAGAGATTCGGCCCGAAAAGTCGGCTTCCTGGAAAGCATCATGTCTGTGGCGTAGCCGCCTTACCGCAGCCGAAACAGCCCAAATATCAAGGCTGGACGCTTACTTCCCCTCAGAGGAGTGGCGAACAAGGCTGAGCGACGTCGCTCTCATTTGCGCCACTCAGAACCGCTTCCGAAGCTGCACGATAGCATCTTAATAAAGAGCACCCCGCCTGCCACAGCTTGCCTCACTCTCAGGTCGGGAACAATCCGAGCTGATCCGATGCTGTGACGGGACTCGACGGCCTATGTGAAGCCTTGCGCCGCTGTACCGCCTCGTGCGACATACCGAACATCA
>Ga0187868_1001448_pt1 | contig 16830 bp, 14 predicted proteins | sample June2016WEW_13_4_FD_133014 | JGI IMG/M metagenome (GOLD analysis project Ga0187868, IMG submission 133014) | Peatland microbial communities from SPRUCE experiment site at the Marcell Experimental Forest, Minnesota, USA - June2016WEW_13_40 | ecosystem: Environmental > Terrestrial > Soil >... | reverse complement strand
CGAGGGCCGGTCACTAGCGACATCGGTCGAACCGCCGGATAGCTGCGCGCCGGTCTCCCCGCAAGGGTCAAGATCGGTGCGATTCTGACCCCCGGCCGCGTTATATCAGCTGGGCGGAATCTCGGAAGCGGTCGGCGGTGCCAGCGCCCAGCGCACCTCGTCGACCAGCCGGGCGACCGTCGCCTCGTCGGTGGCCCAGGAGCAGACCAGCCGGATCACCGTGCCCCGCTCACCGCGTGACCATCGATGAAAGCGAACGGCCGCGGCCAGCCGGTCGACCGCGTCGTCCGGGAGCTCGACGAACACCTGGTTGGCCTCGGCCGCGCGCGGTGGCACGCCGCAATCGCTGAGCCCGCGCGCGAGACGCGCCGCGGCGGCGTTGGCCTGGGCCCCCAGCCGGTACCAGAGGTCGTCGCCGTCGAAGAGGCGGGCAAACTGGATGCCCAGAAGCCGCCCCTTGGCGAGCAGCGCGCCGCGCTGCTTCATGTGGTAGCGGAAGTCGCGCCGCAGCCCGTCGCTGACCAGGACGACGGCCTCCCCGCACAGCGCTCCGTTCTTGGTGCCCCCGACAAAGAAGGCGTCGACTCCGCAGGCGGCGATCAGGTCCAGCCGGGCTCCGAGCGCCGCCAGTGCCTGCGCGAGCCGGGCGCCGTCCAGGTAGACCCAGAGCCCGCGGGCGTGGGCGTGGGCGCAGATGGCCTCGAGCTCGGCGGCGCTGTAGACGCCGCCCGCCTCGGTGGCCTGCGCGAGGAAGATCCCGGCCGGTCGCACGCTGTGCTCGTCCTCGTGCTGGGCCAGCACCTGGTCGACGAGCCCGGGGTCGAGCTTGCCGGTGGGCGTGGGGACCTGGAGGATGCGATGGCCCGTGGCTTCGACGGCACCGGTCTCGTGGACGTTGATGTGCGCGGTCTCGGCGGCGACCACACCCTCGTGGGAGCGCAGGAAGGCGCCTAGGCAGGTGAGGTTGGTCTGGGTGCCGCCCACCAGCAGGTGGACCTCGCAGTCCCGCCCGACCTGGGCCGCGATCCGCGCGGCCGCGAGCCGCGAGTACCGATCCTCCCCGTAGCCGAGCTCCTGCCCGCCGTTGTGCGCCAACAGGGCCTCGAGGAGGGCCGGATGGCCGCCTTCCGAGTAGTCGTCGAGGAACATCAGCATGGCGCGTATGGTCGCAGGCCGCGGCCCGGTCCTGACGGGCCCGCTTGCTCGCATGGACGCCCGTCGCGCCGGCCGTATATAAGGGAGGTTGCACGGTAGCCCACGCGAAAGTGCGGATTTTCAACGTCGGAGGTTCACGCCATGCCCGAGCCCGTCGTGGTCGCTCTCGGTCGCACCCCCATCGGGCGCGCTTTCAAGGGGTCGCTGATCGACTGGCGCGGCGACGACCTCGCCGCCTTCCTGGTCGGCAAGGTGCTGAACCAGGTCCCCGAGCTCGACCCGCACACCATCGACGACCTCGTCTGCGGGTGCGGGCTGCCGGGGGGCGAGCAGGGATTCAACCTGGGGCGGGCGGTGTCGATCCTGGCCCGTCTGGATGTGCCCGGCACCACCGTCACCCGGTACTGCTCGTCGTCGCTCCAGACCACCCGCATGGCCGCCCACGCCATCCGCTGCGGCGAGGGCGACGTCTTCCTCTCCGTCGGCGTGGAGATGATCAGCCGCTACGGCAACGGCAGCAGCGACCCGCCCGCGTGCCAGAACCCCCTGCTCCAGCCGGGCAACGCGGAGGGGTACCCCGACTACTACATCGCCATGGGCCAGACGGCAGAGCGAGTGGCCGAGCGCGAGGGGATCTCCCGGGAGGAGATGGACCGCTTCAGCCTGCGCTCCCAGCAGCGGGCGGTGGCGGCCGAGGACGACGGCTTCTTCGCCCGGGAGATCGTGCCCGTCCCGCTCCGCGACGGGGCGGTGATGACCCGGGACGACGGCCCCCGCCGGGAGACATCCCTGGAGAAGCTGGCGGCTCTGGAGCCCGTATTCCGCGAGGGAGGCCGGGTCACCGCGGGCAACTCGTGCCCACTCAATGACGGCGCGGCTGCCGTGGTGGTGATGAGCGACACCCGGGCGAGGGAGCTGGAGATCGCACCCCTGGCCCGCATCAGGGCCAGCGGGCTGTGCGCCCTGGAGCCGGAGTACATGGGCATGGGACCCGTCGTCGCCTCCCGCCAGGCCCTGGGCCGAGCCGGCATGACCATCTCCGACGTCGATGTCATGGAGATCAACGAGGCCTTCGCCGCTCAGGTGATCCCCTCGGCGCGGGGGCTCGGGATCGACCCCTTCGACGATCGCCTCAACCCCCACGGCGGCGCCATCGCCCTCGGACACCCCTTCGGGATGACCGGCGCGCGCATCCTCTGCACCCTGCTCAACGGGCTCCGCGAGCGGGGCGGCACGATCGGCCTGGAGACCATGTGCGTGGGGGGCGGGATGGGGATGGCGATGATCGTGGAGAGGCTCAGCTGACCCCTCAGCCGCCGGCGACCCCGCCGAGGAAGGGGACGCCGTAGGGCTCGAGCCGCTGTCCCACGGACGTCGCCCAGATCTCGGCGATCCCCTCCGCGGACCATCCTCCCTCGCGGTACGCCACCGCGACCTCGTGGGGATGCCCCCAGAGCGAGAGCTTGTCGCCCCCCAGCCCGATCGCCTGGCCGGTGATCCCCGCGGCCGCGTCGGAGGCGAGGAAGACGACCAGGGGGGCGACGTCCTCGGGGGTCCCAAGCCCCATCTGCTGGCGGGCGGTGGGAGGCAGGGGCTCACCCCTCTCCGCCGCCTCCGCCAGCGCGCCCATCACGGGGACGGTCGCCACCATCCGGGTGAGCGCGTTGGGCACCACCGCGTTGACCGCGATGTTGGACCGGGCCAGCTCCAGGGCCCAGGTGCGGGCCATGGCGGCGATCCCCGCCTTGGCCGCGGCGTAGTTGGTCTGGCCGAAGTTGCCCAGCTGTCCCGCGATCGACGACACCAGGACGATCCGACCGCCCTGGCCCTGGTCGCGCATCTGCCGGGCCGCGGCCCGCCCGCAGGTGAAGGTGCCGCGCAGGTGGGTCTCGATGACCGCGTCGAAGTCGGCGTCCTCCATCTTGAGCAGGGTCCGGTCGCGGAGGATGCCGGCGTTGGTCACCATGACGTCGAGGCGACCGAAGCCGTCCACCGCGGCGCGGACCAGTTGGTCCGCCGCCTCCGTGCTGCCGACTGCGCAGACGCAGCTCACCGCCTTGCCACCCTCCTCCGTCATCTCTCGGGCGGTGGCCTCCGCGGCGTCACGGTCCACGTCGTTGACCACCACCGCCGCGCCGGCTGCGGCCAGCGCCCTGGCGTAGGCCCTCCCCAAACCCCTCCCGCTCCCGGTCACCACGGCCACCTTTCCCTTCAGGTCCACGGTTCTCTCCTCGGAAAACGTCTGTCAGTGCGCCGCTCCCGAGGCCGGAATCGTGGGGGCACTCGGAGGCGACGCCTCTCCCCCGTCCGGGGCCTGACCGTCGTCGCCGGGCAGCTTCGGAGTGGGGGCGGTGTCGCTGGGATCCATGACGCCCTCCTCCAACCAGAGGTGGCGTCCCGCGAGCACGTGCAACGCGACGGCGTGGTTGGCGGTGTCGTCGTTCGACCAGAGCGCGTCGAAGAGAGCGACGGCGCGGTGGCTGGCCTGGCGGCAGAAGAGATCGGCGATCTCTACGACCGCTCCGGCGCGGTCGGGAGCTTCAGCGGCGAGGGTCTCGGCGTGGACCACGGCGGCCGAGATGGCGAACAGCTCGGCGCCGATGTCGACGATGCGACCGAGGAAGGCTCCTCTCTGCTCCAGCCCGCCCTGCCAGCGCGCCATGCCATAGAAGGTGGAGCGGGCCAGTCTCCGCGAGCTCCGCTCGACGAACCTGAGGTGGGGAGCGAGACGCCCGTGCTCAGCGTACGCGCCGGGGACCTGGCTCTTGCCGAACTCCAATCGAGGCAGCCAGCGCCCGTAGAAGCGGGTGGCGCGAGCAGCGGCCCTCGCCTTCTCCCCCGTGGCTGCGTCGGGGGCGATCAGCTTGCCGGCGACCTGCAGGTGCTGGTCCACGGCCTCCCGGGCCACCGCGAGGTGCATCACCTGGGAGGTGCCCTCGAAAATCCGAAAGATCCGCGAGTCGCGCAGGACCTGCTCGACCGTGAGCGGCCGCTCACCTCGCTCCTGCTGCGAGTCCGCGGTCTCGTAGCCTCGGCCGCCACAGACCTGAACCAGCGTGTCGATGACCTTCCAGCACAACTCCGCCACGTAGAGCTTGGTCAGCGCGGCCTCGATGCGGACGTCGTTGCGCTCCTCGTCGGCGAGCCTGCTGCTCACGTCGACCATCGCCTCCAGACCGAAGGCGCTGGCGGCGATGAGGGCGACCATCTGGGCCACCTCGTCGTGCTGGCCAACCGGCTTACCCCACTGCACCCGCTGGCTGGCGAACTCGCGGGCGATCTTGGTAGCCCACTTGGCGGTACCCACCTGGATCCCGGGAAGCGAGAGCCGGCCGGTGTTGAGAGCGCTGAGCGCCACACGGAGCCCGCGACCCTCGCCTCCGATGACGTTCTCCTTGGGGACGAAGACGTTGGTGAACCGGGTCTGGGAGTTCTCGATCCCCCGCAGGCCCATGAACCGGTTGGCGTGCTCGACGGTCACCCCAGGATCGTGGTAGGGCACGATGAAGGCGGTGATCCCGCCATGGTGCCCCTCACCCGTGGGCACCCTGGCCATCACCACCGCCACGTCGGCGATGGTGCCGTTGGTCGCCCACAGCTTCACGCCGTCGATCCGGTAGCCCTTGCCGTCCTCGGTGGGTACGGCGGCCGTGCGCAGGCGGGCGGGGTCGGAACCGACGTCCGGCTCCGTGAGCAGGAAGGCTGAGATGTGATCGTGGGCGACGCGCGGGAGCCAGGTGCTCTTCTGCTCCTCGGTGCCGAAGAGCAGCAGCGGCTTCCCGACCCCGATCGACTGGTGCGCCGAGAGCAACGCTGAGAGGGCGGGGTGCCAGCTGCCGACCAGGCTGAGGACGCGGTTGTAGTACACCTGGGAGAGCCCCAGCCCTCCGTATCCCTCCGGGACCGTCATGCCGAGGGCACCGAGCTCCTTGAGGCCGTCGATCACCTCGGTCGGGATCCTGGCCTCACGCTCGATCTGGGCGGGATCCACGCTGGCCTCCAGAAAGGCACGCATCCTGGCCAGGAAGGCCTCACCGCGCGCCACCATCTGGGGGTCCAGGGGTGGCTGTGGCGAGATGAGGTCGAGCCGGAAGCTGCCCAGGAAAAGCTCCTTGGCGAAGCTGGGCAGCTTCCACTCCTTCTCGCGAGCCGCCTCTGCGACGTTGCGGGACTCCGCGCTCGTGACATCGGTCATGGTGAGGTCCTCATCGTGCCGCCAGCCGCGCCGCCAGGATCGCCGGACCCTGGCTTCCCATCATGAGGGTGTAGTGGTTGACGTCCGGCACCATCTCCACGGTGAGATTGGGCAGCCTCGCCCGCCATTCGGCGATGACGGCTTCGCTGAGGAGAGGCACTGGCTGGTTCAACAGGTTGCGGGGGGCCGTGACCAGGGTGATGGGGCAGCTGATGCTCTGCAGCGCCTGGGTGAAGAGGTCCGGATCGGTGAGCTGCTCGGCGGCGTCTGCCCGCACCGCGGCCTCGCTGACCCGACTCCTGAAGCCACCCTCACAGGCTTCGAGGTCGTGGTCGAGGTACGCCTCGACGTCTTGGTTCCAGTCCTCCGCGAGGGCGGGGTGGTCTCGCCAGAAGTCGAGATAGGCACGGCGCGAGGTGAACACCCTGGACAGCCGGGCGACGGCCGGGCCCAGCACCATCTCCACCACCGGCGCTGGATCGGCCCCCGGCATGAAGCCGGGCGGCTGCGGCAGGGGCAGCCCGCCATCGGCGAGGACCAGCCTGCGCACCAGCAGGGGATGCTGGGCGGCGAGGACCACCCCCACATAGGCTCCCATCGACTCGCCCAGGACCGCCATGGGCTGGGAGCCGAGAGCGTGGATCACAGCCGCACAGTCGGCTGCGTGGGCGCGCATCCCATGGGGCCCGGGGAGGTCCGCGGAGCCGCCCCGGCCGCGCAGGTCGGGCGCCACCAGGGTGAAGTCGGGCCCGAGCCGGCGCGCCACCGCGCGCAGCGACATGGCGTTGGCGGTGATGCCGTGAATGCCGAGGACCGTCCGCGGCCCCGACCCGAAGCGGGTGAGGAGGAGCTCACCCCCGGCCACGGGCACGGTGGAGGTCGCGGTCTCGATGGTGTCGGGGCTCGGGCTCATGCGGGCGGATCGGGTGCTGCCGGGTCGGTCCCCATCCGGGCCCGGAGCTGCTTCTTGTCGAACTTGCCGACGCTGGTGCGGGGAATGGCGTCGATGATCTGGATGCGGTCGGGGAGCTGCCATCGCTGCCATCCCCGCTCCTCCAGGTGCCGGCGCACCTGCTCCAGCGTCACCGTGCTCGCCTGCTTCGCGACGATGAAGGCGAGCGGGCGCTCCTGCCACCGCGGGTCGGGCATGGCCACCACGACGGCCTCGGCAACCTCCGCCATGGCCATGATGTCGGCTTCCAGGTCCACCGAAGAGATCCACTCGCCCCCGGATTTGATGAGGTCCTTGATCCGATCTGCGATCACGAAGTAGCCGTCCGGCGACCCCACCGCTATGTCCCCGGTCCTGAACCAGCCGTCGGCGGTGAACTGCTCGCGGCCCGCGCCCTTCCAGTAGCTGTCGATGACCCAGGGGCCGCGTACCCACAGCTCGCCCATGGTCCTGCCGTCGAAGGGCAGCTCGGCTCCCGCGGAATCGCGGATGCTCACGCTGATGCCGGGGACGGGGAGACCCGCCTGGGCGCTGACCGCGGTGGCCAGCCTCTGATCGTCCCAGTCCCGCATCTCATGCTTGGGCCAGGCGACGCTGGCGAGCGGAGAGGTCTCGGTCATCCCCCACGCTTGCACGATGGGGATGTCGAAGTCACGGCGGTAGCGCTCGATGAGCGACCCGGGCGGCTGAGCCCCGCCGACCACGATGTGGCGAAGCGCGGGCGGCCGGCTGCCCCGCCTGGCCAGCTCGTCGGCCACCGCCAGCCACACGGTGGGCACCCCGGCAGCGACGGTCACCTGCTCCTCGAAGAGGACGTCCACGAGGGAGCGGGGGTCGAGCGGGCCGGCGAGGAACGCCTGCTTGGCCCCGGTGGCGACCCCGGCATACGGCATCCCCCAGGCATTGACGTGGAACATCGGCACCTGCGGCAGGATGCAGTCCTCCGGGCCGATGCCGAGGCCGGCCGCCGAGCTGGCTGCCAGCGAGTGCAGGACGGTGGAGCGGTGGGTGTACACGGCTCCCTTGGGGCGGCCGGTCGTCCCCGACGTGTAGCAGAGTCCGAGCGGGCTGTGCTCGTCGATGTCGGGAGGCGGATAGCTCGCCGGCTGTTCCGCGAGCAGCGGCTCGTAGGCGAGGAGGTCGGGCAGCGACGACTCCGGGACCAGGTCGGAGAGCACGACGATGCGCTCGACACCCCGACGGTCGGCCTCGGGGACCCGCTCCAGGAGGGGGACCAGGTCGCGGTCGACGAAGAGAGCTCGGTCATCCGCGTCGGCGATGATCCATCCCAGCTCCGCCGGGGAGAGCCTCAGGTTGAGCGTGTGCAGGATGCGTCCGGTGCACGGGATGCCGAAGTAGCACTCGAGGTGGCGGTAGCTGTTCCAGGCGAGCGTCGCCACCCGCTCACCCTTGCCGATGCCGAGCTGGTCGAGGGCGTGCATCAGCTGCTGAGCTCGGCGGGCGAAGTCGGTGTAGGTGTAGCGGTGGACACCCTCGGCGCCGAGGTGGGTCACGACCTCGGTCGTGCCGAAGTGGCGCGGCGCATGGTCGAAGAGCAGCCAGGAGTTGAGCTGGACATCCATCATCGCCATCGTCGTCGCCCCCCAATCATGTGGTGATGTCTGCCAAGGACCAGTCCCCGGCGCCGATGGGCCGAGCCCGTCCGTAGGGGTGCGCTCCAGCTCCACGGGCTCTCTCTGACGGAGCCCGGCACTCAACTGGAGGCAGACCGTTGCCCGGCGGTCCATTGGAGGAACCGAGAACTCTTGGCGCCGGCCGTTGTGGAAATCCACCAAGCGGCGTGTCGTCAACATCCATTGCGCTCACCGGCCTGGCCGGGCCACGGCGCCGGGGTCCGACCCCCCTCTCTGGGCCGGCACCCGGGCTGGGACCCGCCGCTGGGCCGGGCCGACATAGCTCGCCAGCGGCCGGATCAGCGAGTTGTGGGCCTGCTGCTCGACGATGTGAGCGGTCCACCCGCTGATCCGGCTCATCACGAAGATGGGCGTGAAGGTGGGGATGTCGAAGCCCATCAGGTGGTAGGCGAGACCCGTCGGGTAGTCGAGATTTGGATGAATCCCCTTGGTCTCCACCATCGCCCGCCCCAGCCGGGTGTGGAGCTCGAGCAGCCGGTGACCGTCGCGCGCCGCCGCCAGCCTCTCCAGGGCCGCCTGCATCGTCGGTACCCGGGAGTCACCGTGCTTGTAGACGCGGTGACCGAAGCCCATGATCGTGCGCTTCTCGGCAAGCGCGCCGGCCAGCCAGGACTCGGCCCGATTCGGGTCGCCGATCTCCTCCAGCATCACCATCACCGCCTCGTTGGCGCCGCCGTGCAGCGGTCCCTTGAGCGCCCCGATCGCCCCCGTGACCGCGGAGTAGAGGTCGGAGAGGGTCGAGGTTATGACCCGCGCGGTGAAGGTGGAGGCGTTGAAGCTGTGCTCCGCGTAGAGGATGAGCGAGACCTCGAAGCAGCGGCTCACCTCGGGGTCGGGGACCGCACCGAAGCACATCTGGAAGAAGTTGTGGGTGAAGGACAGCCCGGGATCGGGGGGGATGGGTGGCTGGCCCCGGCGGCGGCGCTGCTCGGCGGCGACGACGGTGGGCAGCTTGGCCAGCAGGCTCAGCCCCTTGCCGAGGTTGGCCTCGACGCTGCCGTCGTCCTCCCGGTGGTCCCCGGAGCCGAGCACGCTCACCGCGGTGCGCAGCACGTCCATCGGGTGGCAGTCCAGGGGCAGTCCGGCGAGCACCTGGGGAAGCGGCGGGGGCAGCTCGCGCAGCGAGCGCTCCGCCCGCAGGAAGTCGGCGAGCTCGGTCGCGCTGGGCAGCTCACCGTACAGGAGCAGGTGGGCGACCTCCTCGAAGCTGCAGGCAGCGGCCAGGTCCTGGACGGGATAGCCGCGGTAGAGAAGGGAGTTGGTCTGCGGATTCACCATCGAGACCGCGGTGGTGTCCGCGATCACCCCGTCCAGGCCTCGCCTCACGTCAAGGTCCATCGCCATCTCTCAGTCCTCGTCGGCGGTGAGTGCCCCGGCCGACACCGAGGCTTCAAATTTCGTGTACCCCTCATAGTCGAGCAGCTCGTAGAGGCGGGCGCGCGTCTGCATGGCGGAGACCTGCCCTCGCTGGGTGCCCGCCGAGGCCAGCTCCTGCAGTCCCCTCTCGATCGCGCCCATCGCCAGGCGGAGCAGCGTCACCGGGTAGATGACGACGTTCACCCCGAGCGAGGAGAGGGTGGCGACGTCGAGGAGGTCGGTCTTGCCGAACTCGGTCATGTTGGCGAGGATCGGCGCGTCCACCGCGCTGCGGAACCTCTCGAGCTCCGCCGCGCCCGCCAGCGCCTCGGGGAAGACGAGGTCAGCTCCCGCGTCGACGTAGGCCCGAGCGCGCTCGATGGCCGCCTCGATGCCTTCGACCGCGCGGGCGTCGGTCCGCGCGCAGACGACGAAGTCGGGGTCGCGCCGCGCCCCGACCGCGGCCGCGATCCGGGCGAGCATCTCCTCGCGGGAGACCACGGTCTTGCCCTCGAGATGGCCACAGCGCTTGGGGCTCACCTGGTCCTCGATGTGGCAGCCGGCGACGCCCATCTCCTCCAGGACCTGAACGCTGCGGGCCGCGTTGAGCGGACCGCCGAAGCCGGTGTCGGCGTCGACCAGGGCGGGAAGCCCGGTCACCCGGGCGATCTCATGGCTCCTCGCGGCGACCTAGCCCAGCGAGGTGAGCCCGATGTCCGGCAGTCCGAGCTCTGCGGAGAGGACGGCCCCCGAGACGTAGACGCCCTCGAAGCCGAGCTGCTCGATGAGGATCGCCGAGAGCGGCGTGAAGGCCCCCGGAAAGCGCAGCAGGCGTCCTGAGGCGAGCCCGGCGCGGAAGGCTCGGCGCCGCTCGGTGACGGAGACGCTGGTGTGGAGCATCAGAAGAGCCCTCCTCCCGGGGTCCGCGCCTCCAGGTCGGCGGCCGTGAACGTGAGGGTGGCCAGTTCCGCGGCGCCGAGGGAGGGAAGGCGGGTGGCCAGCTGCAGGAAGCTCTCCCGCTCCTCCTCCGCGACCGTCTCCCTGGCCAGGTCCTGGAACTTGGCGATGTACTCGGCACGACCGAAGGGGCGCGCACCCAACGGGTGCGCATCGGCGACGGCGATCTCCTCCTCGATCACGGCGCCGTCATCGAGCTCCACCACGACGCGTCCTCCGAACGCCCTCTCCCGGGGGTCGGCGGCGAGGTAGCGGCGGTTCCACTCCGGGTCCTCGGCGGTGGTGATCCGGTGCCAGAGCTCGACCGTCTCGGGGCGGCCCGCCCGCTCCGGCGCATACGACGCCTGCCAGTCCCACGCGCCGTCCTCGAGAGCCACCGCGAAGATGTACATCAGAGAATGGTCGAGGGTCTCCCGGGAGGTGGTCGGGTCGAGCTTCTGGGGGTCGTTGGCGCCCGTCCCGATCACGTGATGGGTGTGGTGGCTGGTGTGGATGGTGATGGCGCGCACCCGCCGGAGGTCCGGGATGCTGCGCCGGAGACGGCGGGCGAGGTCGATGAACGCCTGCGCCTGGTACTCGGCCGCGTGCTCCTTGGTGTAGGTCTCGAGAATGGCGCGCCGCGCCTCGCCGGGACCGGGCAGGGCCACGTGATAGCAGGCTTCGGGGCCATCCAGGAGCACGGCGACGACCCCCTCCTCGCCCTCGTAGATCGGTGCCGGCGACCTCTCACCACGCATCGCCCGATCCACCGCCTCGATCGCCACCTTGCCGGCGAAGGCCGGCGCGTAGGCCTTCCAGGAGGAGATCTCGCCCTTGCGGGACTGCCGTGTCGCAGTGGTGGTGTGGAGCGCCTGGCCGATGGCCTGGAAGACGACCTCGGTGGGGAGACCGAGCAGGGCGCCGAGCCCGGCTGCGACCGACGGCCCGAGGTGGGCCACGTGGTCGATGCCGTGGGCGTGGAGCGAGATCGAGCGGGCCAGGTCCACCTGGACCTCATAGGCGGTGACCACCGCCCGGACCAGGTCCGCGCCGCCGCGGTGGCGGTGCTGGGCCACCGCCAGGAGCGGCGGGATGTTGTCCCCGGGATGGGAGTACTCGGCGCCCAGGAAGGTGTCGTGATAGTCGAGGTCGCGGACCGCGACCGAGTTGGCCCACGCCGCCCATTCCGGGGAGACCCGGGTGGAGCGCGCGCAGCCGAAGAGGCAGGCCCCCGGAGCGTAGGGGTGGCGCAGTGCCTGGGCGCGGGCGCTGGCCACCGGCGGTCGGGTGAGCGAGGCGGCAGCGACCGCGGCGTCGTCGATGAGGCGGTTGACCACCATCTCGGCGACGTCGTCGTCGACCGGGACGGGGTCGGTGGCGAGGGCGGCCAGCTTCCACGCCAGCTGCTCCGCGCGTGGCAGGTCGGCCGCGCTGGGGTGGACCCTGACCTCGTGCTCAATCATCGGCCACCGTCTCCTGGGGACTCGCAGGCTGCCAACGTGAGGCTAGTCAACATGGAAGGACCGGCGCAAGCTCACGCTCGGGCGCAGGTTGGCAGCCGGTCGCGCGTTTGGCGGTTGCGTCACGAAAACGCGTCGCTCAACTCGAAGGCTCCAGGATCCCGGCAGCGTCCAGCTGTCATCCGGATCGATGAGGACCGCGGCCCCGCGCTTTCCGCCTGGCGCCCGCCATCACAGCCGTTCCAGGATGGTGGCGTTCGCCATGCCGCCTCCCTCACACATGGTTTGCAGGCCGAAACGTGCCTCGCATGCTTCCATGGCGTGCAGCAGGGTGGTCATGAGACGCGCGCCGCTCGCGCCCAGGGGATGCCCGATTGCGATCGCACCGCCGTTGACGTTGACCCTGCGCAGGTCGGCGCCGGTCTCCCGCTGCCAGGCCAGGACGACCGCGGCGAAGGCCTCGTTCACCTCGAAAAGGTCGATGTCCCGGAGCGCCAAGCCGGCCCGATCGAGCACCTTGCGGGTCGCCGGGATGACGGCGGTGAGCATGTAGAGGGGATCGTCGCCGGTCACGGCGAAGCTGTGCAGGCGCGCTCTCGGCCTGAGCCCGAGCTGACGAGCCCGGTCACTGGTGGTGATCAGGAGGGCTGCCGCGCCGTCGTTGATGGGGCTGCTGTTTCCCGCTGTGACGCGCCAGCCGATCTGGGGGAAGCGGGCTGTCCAGCCGTCGCCCTGGAAGGCAGGGGGCAGCGCGGCGAGTGCGTCTGCGCTGGTCGAGGGGCGGACGGACTCGTCCGTGCTGACGTCACGCACCGTGCCGTCGGCCTGCGGCGCCGGCACGGGGGCGACCTCCCCGGCGAAGAGGCCCTCGGCCGTCGCCGAGGCCGCGCGGCGGTGCGACTCAAGGGCAAAGGCGTCCATCTCCTCGCGGTGGAGGTCCCAACGAGCCGCGATCAGCTCCGCGCTGATGCCCTGAGGCACCAGGCCGTCGGGATAGCGGGCCTTCAGGCGGGGGCCGAGGGGATCCGTCCCCGCGGGCACGTTCGACCACATGGGCACCCGGCTCATCGACTCCACACCGGCGGCGATGACCAGGTCGTAGGCCCCGGCGATCACACCCTGGGCGGCGAAGTGGATGGCCTGCTGCGACGAGCCGCACTGACGATCCACCGTGGTCGCCGGCACCGACTCCGGGAATCCGGCGGCGAGCGCCGCCCACCGCGTGGTGTTCTGGGCCTGCTCGCCGACCTGGTCGAGGCAGCCGCCGATGACATCGTCGATCTCGACAGGGTCGATCCCCGCCCTCTCCACGACGGCGCGGAGGCTGTGGGCCATCAGGTCGACGGGGTGGATTCCCGCAAGAGCACCGCCCGGCTTGCCCCTTCCGACCGGCGTCCTCACCGCCTCCACGATCACGGCATCTCTCATGTTGGGCTCTCCCCGTGCCGAGACCCCGCAGCCGTCTCCGGCGAGAGCCACGCGCCCGCCTCCTCGACGCTGGCGCAGGTCCTCGCCTCCACATACCGCTGGTACTCCACGTGCACCCACTCGTGCACGTCCATCATCGACATCGTCGTCGCACCTCATGGTGTGTGGTGGCCGCCCGAGCTGGGGCCGTCGGGTGTTCAGCGTCGTGCGGCACCGGTTGACCGTTCAGGAAGACGGTGACCCGATCAGGTGTCACCTCTGAGTTATGACGCAAAAGCCTCGGAGCAGCGCTTGACCCGTGACACACACGTCACCCATCGACCTCCGGCGCGCCCTGGACTTTGCGGCACTCGGAGAGGCCAAGATGGCGAGAGGGCGGCCACCGTCAGCACCTGGTGAGTTCAGATGAAGATGGTGCCGAGGCCCAGAATCGAACTGGGGACACCGGGTTTTTCAGACCCGTGCTCTACCAACTGAGCTACCTCGGCACACCTTGGCTTACCAACGCTATTCTAGTTTCACGGCTCTTTTCCGGGAGCCGATGTCACCTTCGATGTCACCTTCGCGCTAGGATGGAGGGCGCCGGGTTGCCACGGCTGGCGGCTCGGCTGGTGTGAATAGCAGCGAGGCGTGCCGGTGGATGAGGATAGCGGAGCAGGGGAGGGGCGGGACGGGGCCCGACGGCCTCGACGGAGACGCGCTGCCTCCGACGGGGCCTTGTACCAGCGCTCCAGCGATGACCGCTGGGTGGGCCGGATCAAGCTGCCCGGGGGAGGCCATCGCTACTTCACCGGCCGCACCGAGCGCGAGGTCCGGGCCCGACTCAGGCAGGCGCTGCGGGCGGCCGAGGATGGCGAACCGGTGCCTGACGCCCGCCTCACCGTGGGCGCCTACCTGGAATCCTGGATCGCCGGGCTGCCCGGCAGCGCGGTCCGCGGCGGCGGCGAGATCAAGGCGTCGACCCTCGATTACTACCGGCGCTACCTCCGCAAGCACATCATCGGCTCGGAGCTGGCCCGCAAGCCGCTGGCCCGGCTGGAGGCCAGCGACCTGCGCCAGCTCTACGTCCGCAAGGTGGCCGAGGGGCTGAGCGCCCGCACCTGCCACCACCTCAACGCCATCCTCCACCGGGCGCTCGGCGACGCGGTCAGCGACCGCAACCTGGCTCGCAACGCCGCCGCAGGGGTCAAGAAGCCGGGCATAGCCAAGGTGAGGATGACGGTGCTGCAGCGGGTGGAGGGGCCGCGCGGGACGGTCGATGACCAGGCCGCCCGCTTCCTCACCGCCATCCGCGGGGAGCGCCTCGAGTCCCTCTTCGTGGTAGCGGTCACTGCTGGGCTTCGCCAGGGTGAGCTGCTCGGCCTGCGCTGGCGGGACGTCAGCCTGGAGCGCGGCCAGCTCCGGGTCACGGGGTCACTTCAGGGGATGAACCGGGGCGGCCTCTGCATCGGGGCCACCAAGACCGGCCGCGAGCGGGATGTCGCCCTGGCGGCCCGGGCTGTCGCGGCGCTGCGCGATCACCGCGCCCGTCAGCTCGAAGAGCGGCTCCGCGCCGGCTCGCGATGGGTGGATCGCGACCTCGTGTTCACCACCGAGATCGGCGACTACCTTACGCGAGCGATTCTCAGGCACGCCCTCGACCGAATCCTCCGCGAGGCCGGCTTACCCGACATCCGCTTCCACGACCTCCGCCACACCGCCGCGACGCGGATGCTGGAGGGTGGCATCAACCCGAAGGTCGTCTCCGAGATGCTCGGCCACTCCAGCGTCGCGATCACCCTGGATCTCTACAGCCACGCCACGACGGCGCTGCAGCGGCAGGCGCAGGAGGCCGTGTGGGGAGGACCCGACGCGTAGCATCAGATCGGACTGACGGCTCACCACACCCCCGGATCAACGGAAAGAAGGAGTCGAGTCTGCAAATTGCAGCTGCCGGTGTCCTTGGGCGTCCAGGCGTGTCAGGATCGCCGCTCCGCGTGATCGCCGAAACGGGTCGCGGCTCCGATCTGGATGCCCACAGACGGATATGGACACCCGAGAACCTGTCTCGCAATAGCTGAGAAGGTGTCAGGACAGGTGTCAGCTTGACGGCCAGCACGTCGCTCACGCGAAGGTCGACGGCGATTCATTGAGCCCCGGGCACTCACAGGTCTAGCTGCGCGAACGTCGCTCTCTGTCATTTGCGCGTGCCTCCCCTCCGTCGAAGCGCCCCCGCCGGGTGGCCTCACCATCGGTGTGGCCCCCATCCAGACGGCGGCGTCTAACCCACGTCGCAGTCCTCGGGTTGGCCCGCAGGTGCTGCCAGCTGCTTGCCTTCCTCAACCGCCCCGTCCGCCGCCCTCACGCCGTGCTTGCGGCCCAGTCCACCGAGGTCATGGGCGCTGACCTGCATCCAGATTGGTGGTCTGCCCTGCGGCGTCTAACACCGGCTGTCCCCCAACGGGTATCTCGATGAGGAGGCGAGTGTAACCGCTGAAAGCGGATGGCGTGGCCGGTGGGGCAGGCGGCGGTGGCGCCGGTAAGCTAGTGAACTCTCCGTCGAGGTAGCAGATGATAACGGCTTCGTCGCTGGGCTGTGAGGCGAATGACGATACCGAGTGGAAGCCCGATGGGCCGAGACGTGTCTCCTGCCACACAGCAACATCCGCCGCATTGCTATCGTAGCCTGCGGCTACCTGGGTCGCAGAGCCGAACTCGTCAGCAAACGTCAGCCCGACGCTTTGGCAAACGGCGACGGCATCGGGCGATCCCAATGGTGTTGCCGCCGCAGGTTGAGCGCTGGACGAGGACGCGTTGGCTGTGCCAAGCGGCGCCCCGCGAGTAGTCATTCCGCAGGAAACAGATGTCAGTGCCAAGGCTGCGACGGCGAGCGAGATGGAGAGCTTCAACACGGCTTCTGCGGCGATTCCCCACTTCCGGAGACGGAGCAAGGCGGCCCAGATTGGGTCTCCCAGGCATCCCACTCCATCTGACCATTCCACGCACCCCCCATGGGCTCGTTGGCCGGCGGACTCACGTAGCTGTAGTCGTTGCCACTCCAGTTGATCCACCCGCTGTAGTCTGTGTACGCCAAGCCCCAGTTAGGCAGGACTCCACCTGAGCTGGCACCCTGCGCCCAGCTCTCTAGTCCCGCTTCGACATCGACGCCGACGCCGGTGTGGGTGAATGATCCAATCTGAGTGACGTCAACGTTAGCCGACCAATACCCCCCAGCGGAGAGATACAAGCCGAACACGTGGTTGGCACCGCCTGAGATCCGCACGTTGCCCTGAGAGTACCAGACCCCCTGGCTCCCATAGCCCCAGTACCAGTACCGGTAGGTGTCGTTGCATTGGTGGCCCGTCCCCTCTTCGGCCCAGTTCTGGGCGTCCGACGTGAACAGCACCCACATGGTCTGATACACCGGCGTACCGGTGAACGGACTCGAGCAGCCGTCGGATGGGATCCCGGTGAAGAAGGCGTCGGCACGGGATTCCTCGACGCCGGTGAAGCTCGGGGCACCGTTCTCGCCGCCGTAGCTGTACTCATGAAAGGCGAGTGCTGGCAGACCGGTACCTAGCAACATGGCTCCGACGGCAACAAGAACGGCGGGACACCGCCATCGTCCCCAGGCCGAGCGCCCTGGCATCCGACCCTCCTGCATCAAGACAATCGGCTAACACCATTGTGAACGCCGCTGAGCAACCGGCAATG
>Ga0187868_1001442_pt1 | contig 16874 bp, 14 predicted proteins | sample June2016WEW_13_4_FD_133014 | JGI IMG/M metagenome (GOLD analysis project Ga0187868, IMG submission 133014) | Peatland microbial communities from SPRUCE experiment site at the Marcell Experimental Forest, Minnesota, USA - June2016WEW_13_40 | ecosystem: Environmental > Terrestrial > Soil >... | reverse complement strand
CTTGCCACCAGCTTGCCGCATGCGTCGGCGATAGCCGCATCAATGCTCAGAACCCTTCCTTCGAATCGCATCGGCAGCTCGTTCTCCAGCCATGCGCTCAATCTTCAATCCGGACCGCCGCAGGGGCGACGACGCAAAGAACTCAGCCAGGTTCCCCTTGCGCCGGGTCTTGCGCTCCCATTCGTCAGCGGCAACTACCACCGCGGCCTTGCGTCCGTTCCGCGTAATGGTTTGCGGCCCCAGGGATCGCGCCTTGTCAATGACTTCGCTGAATTTCGCCTTGGCTTGGGCGACTGTCCACGCACCCACTCCCACGGTGTAACCTCCTTGCGGTAGCAGTCAATATAGTCGTGATAGTCACTTTGAACCCGCGAAAGCAAGCGTGAGTGAAACACGCACCGGTTCGTCGATTCCACGGTCCGTTCAAAGTTCCCTGCGAGCGAGCTGCAGACGTAGGGAACACATCTGCGCTTATGCTTGCTGCCCAGCCGTGTAGCGCATTCTTTTCGTCCGGGCGGCCATCCGTGCTCGGCGGTACCAGCTTGCTCTCCGAATTGCCCGCGAAGCCGCGGGCACCATGATTGGCCAGTTATGGCCGGTACTCGGCAAAGTGCCCGGCATGGGGAACCCTCGACGATTACTAAACCCTTGGCGACTAGAACGAACCCGCTGGCGCGGGGGACGCTTCGCGTGTTCGGCACGGCATGGATTTTCTTCCACTCTCCACCGCATTTGGGGCATAATAGCGCCTCGTAATGGCGCCCTCGGCCTTGAAGAGCGAATAAATGGCGAAACTGCCATTCAAATTCCATATGTAATGTTACGTAGGGCGCGTCCCCCGCGAGCACCAGCGGCTTCCTTCTAGTCTCCTTATCGAAAATGCCCCGGCCCGTCGCCATCCTGCCAGCCCCAAAAGTCACGCGCTTGGGCCGAGGCATTTCCGATCAAGGCTAGCGACAAGGCAGGATCTATTTCCTCGAACGCCGTTTGAACTAACGTTTCAGGACAACGACCCGCACCGCGGACCACTCAAGGCTCACTTTCCGAGCAGACGACCATAGGGGAGCTGCCCTTAGAGCGGAACCGGCTGGGCAAATTCGGGAGGCCAAGTTTCCGAGCTCTGATGATAGGGAAGATGTTATTCCTCCGGAAGTTTGTCTTCGAGTTCACTGGCCAGCTTGGAGACATCCGTTGTTTTACTAAATGACTGAACCTCTTGCTTGGAGGAGTCCACGTTCACGCCCATGTGTTGGCAGAGTTTTTGCAACATTTGAAGGAGTGTTGTCAGTTCCTGTTCAGAAAGCATGCCGACTTGAAGATCCAGATGCGCGCGGCGCTCGGACTGACGAGCCATTCGACTTTGACTGATGAGCACGAAGATGGTCAAAAACACGCTTTCGGAGGAGACGACGAGGGCCAGGACGCCGAAAGGAAATGGATCAAATGCTCTGACTCCTGGGATCATGTGGAGATTTACCAGGCTCCAGCCGAAGATGAGAAGCAATTGAGCCAGCAGGAATCCCACATTGCCGACAAGCTTTGCAATCGCGTCGCTAACTCGCTCCGTGGCAGTACGGCGATGAAGGGCCTCATGCTCCAGCTTGGCGATGGCATCAATGTTGTACTGCGTAGGATTCGCAGCAACTCTGCGTGGCACTGGGTTTTCCATGGGCTATTTCGCCGAAACCGTCCTTGAAGATCTTGGAGCATCAGCAGAACTGCATATGTCTCTATTTTCCCGAGGAATGTGGCAGGTGTCTTGCAATCGCGTCAATCCTGGGAAGGCCGTCAATCGACCCCGGTCAGACCTCTTCTTCCATCGGGCGGAGACGCGGATATACGACCGTTGGCTGACCAGAGGGGAGCCAGGCAGCAAGCAGTTTCGACCGAAGGGTAGCCAACCTGACTCCGCGATGGAAGCGGCCCGCTAAACGCCTAGAACCTTTTCAACCTGGCCGACCTTCTTCTGGACCTTGCCTGCCGCCTTCTCGTTGGCGCCTTCGTTTTCCAGATTGGGATTATGGGTGACCTCTCCCGCCTTTTCCTTTATCTTGCCCTTCACTTCGTGAAACGTGCCCTCCGTTTGGTCCTGAGTACTTGGTTTCATGGTATCTTCCTCCTTTAGATTTTCAAATCCTCTGTCCTGTGCCGCGAGCACTCTGGCCAGCGGTCAAATTCTTGTTTGGGCCGCTGGCGAAGCACCACCGGATGCTATCCTCGCCAGCGAGAATATCCCCAGCCTCCACCACCCAGCAAAAACAACACCAACAAAACAATCAATACAGTTTCCATGTCTTACCTCCGTTGTAAGAAGATGCTGCTGAACCCATCCAAACCGCAGCCCTTTTGTTTCCCACTCGCAACATCATGATGAACCCGAAGAAGGCGGCTGTCTGCCCAATTGTGACCACGTATGAGTGCACTTGTGCACACGCCGGAATGGCTAAGGGCGCGGGAGCGACGCTGCGCTCACGCTGATTCATTTTGACCAGAGCAATGAGCAAAGCACTACAGACAATCGAAAGAAGGAGGGGCAAGATACAAGTTCACGGGGTTGGACTTTTGGACAAAGAGAGGTGGCGTAGTGGCGGAACTGAAGATAAGAGACGGCGATTTTACGGCGGCTAACGTGGCAAGCTACGGCGTTGTGCAAAAGCAGGCCGACGAACCCAAGCGGGTGGGTGGCCAAGAACCTGAAACTCTGGATAAGCCGGCTGCAGTGCCAGGGCCAATGCCCCTATTTTCTGTATCGGAGATGGCAGATTTCCGATCGCAGTGGACCAACGTGCAAACGGGGTTCGTGGATGAGCCGCGCCGGACAGTCGCAGATGCAGACAAGCTGGTAGCTTCGGTGATGCAGCGACTCGCGGAAGGGTTCGCCAACGAGCGAGCGGGCTTGGAAAAGCAGTGGGGCCGCGGCGACAACGTATCCACTGAAGAGCTGCGGGTTGCCCTGCAGCGCTATCGTTCCTTTTTTGACAGACTGCTGAGTTTCTAACCGCGTTTGCGCCCTCGGGTGCCAGAAGGAGAGGAACTCAATGTTTCTCATTCTCTTTTTTGTTCTATTGGTGGCTTGGTTTTTGGGCTTTCTCGCATTCAACGTTGCGGGCGCACTGATCCACCTGCTCCTTATTTTGGCCGTCATAAGCCTGATCCTCCATTTCGGGCCAAATCGAATCGTCGCGTAAGACACAACTATGCGTTCCCGCCCCGAGGCAATCCCTGACTGACAGGAACCGGCCGGGGTTGAGAAGGAACTTGTTCACCTCCGGCTTTTTCCGCATAGCTCGCCGTCGGGGGTAAGACTGGAGGTCCAATCGTATGTCTCAGCAAAGGAGAAATATGAAAACGTACAAAGTCTACTTATGCTTACTCGTGCTGCTCGTAGTCGGGACCCTCGTCGGATGCTCAATGTCCCCGAAGTCACCCGATGTTTCTGACAACATCCGCAAATCGCTCGACCAGGCCGGCCTCAAAGATGTCACCGTAAGTCAGGATCGCGATAAGGGCGTCGTGACCCTTGGTGGACACGTCGCAGCCGAGGCCGACAAGGTACAAGCCGAGTCTCTCGCCAAGTCAATCGCACCTGGGCAGGTTGTCGCGAATCAGATTGCCGTGACTCCTCCCGGCGTCGAAAGCGAGGCGAAGACGGTGAACTCTGATCTCGATGCGGGCATCGAGAAAAACTTAGACGCCGCGCTCATCACCAATAGGCTTCACAAGGATGTGAAATTCGATGTCAAAAATGGTGTCGTCACCCTAACCGGTGAGGTCAACTCAGAGACCCAGCGCGCGCATGCCGAAAAGGTCGCTTCTTCAGTTCTAAATGTGAAACAGGTGGTGAACGAGTTGGAGATAAAGGGCCGAAAGGCCACGTCGTCGAAGTGAGAGCCACTTGCTCCAAGGGATGGCAAACACGCAACTAAATTCAAAACGGAGGTGCAATATGTCTCTAAACAAGAAAGCGATTTGGGCCAGGGTTTTATTCATCCTTCTGATGACTGGGATGTTAGGACTGAGCCTGCCCCCCCGGGCTTCCGCAGCCGATCGCGACAACATCAAGAAGGTGCAGCAGACTCTGCGCGACAAGGGCTTCGATCCCGGGCCGATCGATGGCGTCATGGGTTCCCAAACCCGAAACGCGCTCAGCCAATATCAGAAATCGGAGAACCTGCCGGTCACCGGACACGTCGATGCCGAGACAGCAGGCAAATTGGGAGTGGGGCCGGAGTCGGTCGGAGGCGATTTCAAAGCCGCCGGCAAAGATGTGGGAAGGGGTGGCGAAGGTGTCGGCCACGAAATGAAGCAAGGTAAACCCATCGCGGCAGGCAAGGATATGGGTCAGGGTGTGGGCAAGGGGGGCAAGAAAGTCGGCGAGGGAGTCAAGAAAGCTGTCTCTCCCCACAGCGACAGCAATGACCCTGAAAAGAAGCAGTAGGTGGAGAAACCGAATCGGCCGCATCGACGTCAGCGCGCCCACGATCGCGAAAGGGAGAGTCTCAATGCCATCCATTACGGTCGGCAAGGAAAACTCAGGCAACATCGATCTTTACTATGAGGACCACGGCTCGGGTAAGCCGGTTGTCCTTATTCACGGCTATCCGCTGAGCGGTGCTTCCTGGGAGAAGCAGGTCACGGTGCTTTTGGCTGCGGGTCACCGTGTCATCACCTATGACCGCAGAGGATTCGGCAAGTCCAGCCAGCCAATAACCGATTACAACTACGACACCTTCGCCGAGGACCTGCACCAAGTCGTGACGCAGCTCGAATTGCGTAATTTCTCGCTGGTCGGTTTCTCCATGGGTGGCGGCGAAGTGGCGCGCTACTTGGGGAAGTACGGATCGAAGGGCGTGAGCAAGGCGGTATTCATCTCGTCGGTCCCGCCATTCCTCCTGAAAACGCCGGACAACCCGGAGGGCGTGGACGGCAGTGTTTTCGAGGGGATACAGAAAGCCGTCGCCGCAGACCGTTACGCGTTCTTCACCGAGTTTTTCAAGAATTTCTACAATACCGATCTCCTGCTGGGCAAGCGTGTCAGTGAACAGGCCATCCAGGCTAGCTGGAACGTCGCAGCCGGCGCCTCGGCCACGGCCAGCCTCGCTTGCGTCCCAACATGGTATGAGGACTTCCGCAAGGATCTAACCCGCGTCGACGTGCCCACGCTGGTCATACACGGCGATGCGGACCGGATTCTTCCCATCACTGCTTCGGGACTCCGAACCGCCAAGTTGATCAAGGGAGCCCGCCTGTCGGTGATCAAGGATGGGCCCCACTGCGTAACTTGGACGCACGCAGAGCAGGTTAACCGTGAACTGGTGGAATTTCTTAGGAACGACAAGTGAAGCTTTCAAGCAGCCTAAGGCTCTTGCCACCACGGCTGCAGACCGTCAGCCACTCGGAGACCCAGAATTGAAATCGCGATTCAAGGCTCGATATCGAAGGGCTAAGGTATTGCGGGGGTCCATGAGCGGTTTTTCTCGCTGGATCTGCCGAAAGGGAGACTGGAATGATACGCCTCATGACAGTATTCCTGCTTCTGTCGCTGTTATCAGGCACAAGTCAGGCCCGGGCGGACCGTGCGGCTACGACCGCCCTCGCGAGCGCATCTTCTGCCGCGTCCATTAATCGCGCCACCACCACTCGCGTCGGACCGGGATCGAGCGGGCCCGCGGTGCTCAGGGTGGAAATCCTGCTTGACCGCGCCCATTTCTCGTGCGGGGAGATTGACGGCCGCTATGGCCAAAATCTCAAGAATGCCGTCGAGGCTTATCAGTCGGCAAACCAGTTGACGGTGGACGGCGTCGTGGGCCCGTCCATGTGGCACATCCTCAATCAGGATTCGGCCGAGGCGGTGATCGAACATACGATTTCTGCCAAGGAAATCGCTGGCCCCTTCGTCAAAACTATCCCTACTGACATGGTGGCCAGGTCCAAGCTGAAGGGTATGTACTACGCGTCGCCGTTACAGGCGTTCACGGGGAAGTACCACGCGAGCGAAGCGCTCCTGCGACGTCTCAATCCCGGGCAGTCGTTTGACAGCGCCGGCCAGGTGATACTCGTTCCGAACGTAGAAACCCCGTCTCCGGGGAGGGCGGCATCCGTGGTCGTGACGGGTCTCGCTACCAAAGACCCCATTCGCGCCGCATCGGTCGAAGCGCTTAATTCCGCCGGCAAGGTTCTCTTCTACGCGCCTGCCAATATTGGCGGCGCCCATGATCCCTTGCCGGTCGGCGAGTGGAAGGTCACGGATATCGTGCACAACCCCTGGTACAATTACAACCCTGATCTGTTCTGGGACCCCGCACATCCGAATACGACGGCGAAGATTCCTCCCGGGCCCAACGGTCCGGTGGGACTGGTGTGGATCGGGATCAGCAAGCCGCATTACGGGCTGCATGGCGCCTCGGATCCCGGGTTGATCGGGCGCACGCATTCCGACGGCTGCATTCGCATGACGAATTGGGACGCGCTCGAACTGGCTAAATTGGTTGAGGTGAACACGCCCGTGATCATGAAGGAAGGCCCGGGAAGTCCAGGGGCGCGCGAGGCGAGAAACCGCGCGAAAACGGGTGGTGTAGAGTCTACTGAGGATTTACGAGCGGATCGAAGCGCGGCGAAACGGTCCGGCACCCCGCAGTAGGAGCATCCGAATGAGACGCGCCTCCCTTCGGCCATTCAGGATAGGAATCGCCGCGGGATTCGCTCTAGTCGGCTTCGTCCTGGCGACTGCGGTGGATTCCCGGGTTGCAGACGATTATGCGGTGCTCGCGTCCCAAAACCTGGGCCTGCCGCTTGCGAATCTTAAGCGCGCTGATATGCCCCGTGACACTTTCGGCGAGGCCCGTGCCAACGGTAAGCCGCATGAGGCGACCGACATCATGGCGCTGCGCGGTACGCCGGTTCTGGCAATCGGCGACGGCACTGTCACCAAACTGTTCTACAGCCGTTCTGGCGGCCACACGGTCTACGAGTTCGATCCGTCGCAAACCTATTGCTATTACTACGCCCACCTGGATCGCTACGCATCAGGAACCCATGAAGGAATGTCCGTTCATAAAGGCGACGTTCTCGGCTATGTGGGTTCTACCGGCGACGCCTCTCCGGATGCGCCTCACCTGCATCTGGCTATCTTTCGCCTTAGTCCTGAGAGGCATTGGTGGATAGGAAAGGCGATCAATCCCTATCCCTTGCTGATCAAAATCCTGGATGAGCAGAGGTGAACCGTCGGCACACCCGCGAAACCAAGTCTTCATCGTTTGGCTTCAAACACCAGGAATGGAGTTCCCAGACTCAAGAAGAGCGACCGAGTGTTTTGGGTGGTGTTTTCCCGAACCCGGCCCCTTGGGTGCTTGCGAATACGGCCTGCCACGGGAAATGTAGGAAAGATCCCCTGTGACGCCGAAGCGTTTACAAATCCACTTGGACGTATAGTCGAACCCGCGGATGTGGCCAGCGTTCGCAGATTTGAGGAGTTAATGCCGGCAAGCCGAACAAAAATGTCGAAGGTCGGGGCCGAAGGCGTCAGTTTACGCGTTCTTTCGTTCCTCCATATAAGCGCGGAGCAGAGCGTTGATGCGGGTTTGATAGCCTGACCCCTGGCTTCTATACCATTCCACGACATCGCTATCGATTCGTAGCGTGAGCAGCTTTTTCCGTGCCACAGGCTTCAGACCCTGCCGCACGATGGCGCGCGCAAACATCTCCGGCGTCAATTCCGGAGCATCAGAGAAATCGACTTTGTCGTCTCGCAGCGCGTCGACTCTCTTCCCATCAGTCCGCGATTTCCTTGAAGTAATTGGCTTCTTCATCCCATTCATATCGCCTAGAAGCAGTGTAGATACATTATGTAACTACGTTAAGCGGATTGTTCTGACGTCGCCCGCAAATCGCCGCCACCTGGCGGGTGAGTCGGGAAACCGTAGATGTAGTCTGCGCCATAATCTTTGGGCGTCTAGTCCGGGGCGGCCCATTCGAGATGTACAAACTCCAGGGGGGGACTTACGTCCCGCCGCGCCCATGATGTCGATCAGGATTAACCATAAACTCGGAATTGGCGCTAACCGAGGGGGCTGAGCACCGTCTAATTCGACATGTGGTAGAACCACAGGAGGAAGAATGGTCCAAAGGATGCTCGAGCAAACCGCCCACTGGCACCGCCCCGCCGGCGTAATGGGGCGAGGAGTCGCCATGCAGGACGATGGGGGCCGGCAATGAGCGCGCAACTCCAGCGGACTCTCAATCGGCTCCGCGCCTTCCTTCACAAGGAGCCTCTTGACCACGAACTCGACGCGGAAATGGCGGCGCATCTGGAACTCGCCATCGAGGAGAACCTGCGGCGCGGTCTCTCTCCTGAGGAAGCGCGGCGGCAAGCCCTCGTGAGCTTCGGCGGGGTTGAGCAAGCGAAGGAACGGCATCGCGAGTCGCGCGGACTGCCGGCCTTGGACGCCCTCACGCAGGACCTGCGCTATGCAATTCGCACGCTGCGCCGGGATCGCGCGTTTACGCTGATTGCCATCCTGATTCTTGGGCTCGGTATCGGAGCGAATGTCGCCGTGTTCAGCGTGGTGAATACCATCCTGCTCCGGCCGCTGCCCTTCCGCGATCCGCACCAGCTCACCTGGCTCGTGACCAATGGGGGAAAGGGCGGCCTTTCCGAACAGACCTATACGGTGGCGGCATACGAGGAGTTCCAGCGTCACAATCGCTCCTTTCAGGACGTGACCAACTACCAGACGTTCTATAACTCCATCCAATACAAGTTGACGGGGACCGGCCAGCCCAAGCAACTCGTTGGCATCGAGGTGGCCTGCAACTTCTTTCCCGCGCTGGGCGTCCAGCCTTCTCTCGGGCGGCTTTTCCTGCCGGAAGAGTGCCAGAAAGGCGGCAGGCCCGCGGCGCTGCTGAGCCAGGGCTTCTGGCGGCGGCAGTTTGGCGCCAACCCGGCGATCGTGGGCCAGGCGATCACGGTCAATGGAGAGGCTGTAAGCGTGGTCGGCGTGCTTCCCGCCAGTTTCGACTTCGGTTCTGTTTTCTCGCCGGGCATGAACGTGGACATCTTTGTCCCGGCCATCATGGATTTCTGGCGCACCTGGGGCAACACTCTGGCGATCGTTGGCCGCCTCAAGCCCGGAGTGTCGGTAGCTCAAGCGCAAGCAGAATCCAACATCCTTTTTCCCCAACTGAAGGCCGCACACCCGGATTGGTGGGAGGATTACAAGTCCACCATCACGGTCCTGAGTGAGCATGTCAGCGGCAAGTTGCGCCGGTCGCTGATCGTGCTTTGGCTCGCCGTCGGTCTCATTCTGTTGATCGTCTGCGTTAATTTGTCGAATCTCCTGCTCGCTCGCGCCGCAACGCGCAGCAAGGAATTCGCCCTGCGCAGCGCCCTGGGAGCGGGCCGAGGCCGGTTGGTTCGCCAACTTCTCACCGAAAGCCTGGCGCTGGCGAGTGCGGGCGCGGCGCTCGGCCTGACCTTGGCTTTCGCGGTTACAACTTATCTCGCGCATCAGGGATCGATCGCCCTTCCGCTGCTCAGCAGTGTCACGGTGGACGGTACGGCGCTCGCCTGGACGCTGCTCATCGCCGTGGGGGCTGCCGTTCTCTTCGGACTGGTTCCTGCTTTCAAAACGGCGGGGGGCAACTTGCAGGAAGCGCTGAAAGACGCGGGGGCCGGCATGAGCCAGGGCAGAAAGCATGAGAGCCTGCGCGCCGCCTTGGTCGTCTCGGAAGTCGCGCTGGCCTGCGTGCTGCTGATCGGCGCCGGCTTGCTTCTGCGCAGCTTTCTGCGCGTGCTCGACGTTGACTTGGGGTTCCAGCCCAGCCGCGCCGCCGCCATCAAACTGGATTACGACGACGGCGATAATCCGGCGCGGCGTGGAGCGATCCTCCAGGACATCCTTCGGCGCGTGGGCGAGATCCCCGGCATCGAATCCGCCGGCGTTGCCGACATGCTTCCCCTGGACCGCAACCGCAGTTGGGGCTTCGTCGCCAAGGAAAACGTCGGTGACAAGAAACGCCACGGCGCTTTCGTCTACGTCGTAACGCCGGGGTACCTCGATGCCATGGGGATGCGCTTGCGCGAGGGCCGCGACTTCAATTGGCACGACCAGCCCGCGACTGAGCCCGTGATCATCATCAATCAGGCCGCGGCGCGCCGGGAGTGGCCGGGCCAGGATCCCATTGGACGGGTCGCTTTGGGAATGGGCCGTGACGAGACCCATGTGGTGGGAGTGATTTCCGACGTTCGCGAGAGCACCTTGGAGGATGTGTCCGGCGCGCAGGTCTATATCCCCATGACTCAGGCCGGACCGGAAGGAGCGGAACTCGTAGTGCGCACCAAGCTTCCGCCCGATGCACTGGCTTCGAGTGTGATGCGAACGCTGCGGGCGATCAATCCCGGGCAGCCGGCCAACGAATTCCGGCCCATCCAGCAGATCGTGGACCATGCCGTCTCGCCGCGCCGCTTTTTTGTGCTGCTGGTGGCGAGCTTCGCCGCGCTGGGATTGATTCTGGCGACCCTCGGTATCTATGGCGTGATCTCGTACTCGGTGACGCGGCAAACACAGGAAATCGGCATCCGCATGGCCCTCGGCGCGACGGCAGGAAACGTGCAACTGGGAGTCATTCAACAAACCCTACGATTGGCGCTTACCGGGATTGCCCTGGGAACAGTGGCGTCATTCGCCGTCGCTAAGGGTATCGCTTCGCTGCTCTTCGGGACCCAACCGACTGATCCCGCCACGTTTGCAGCCATGGTTCTGCTTCTGACCGGCGTGGCGCTGGCTGCCGGATACATACCGGCGCGCCGGGCATCGCGCATCGATCCCATGGCGGCTCTCCGCAACAATTGACGAAATTCTCACGGCGCCGGCGCTGAGGGGCGGTGCTGCCCGTCGCGCTTTCTGCCATATGGATCGCCGCTACGCGCACGCCGCTACCAGTTGAGCTTCCAATTTGAGGTGGAATGCTGCCGCAGGTCGGAGGGTTAAACTGCATTCTCATCCCACGACGGGAGACCGCCAAAAGGGTCCTCGATGATCCTCGATGAAGGCTAGGGCCCCGTGTTGTGGGACAAAATCGCCCTTTTGTTCCCGCAGGCAGCCCGCTTGAAGGCGTCAATTTAAGATCGACAGAAAGACCGGTGCGGCGACGTATTCGGACATTTTGGATATTTTCTGGGTTCTTGCGTCGGAAGGGGGAATCAGCCAGTGTCACCCATTATCGGTTATCTGCCCTTTATCCACAATCCACCCAACGGATGCCACCGTGCGGCTAGCCAACTTTGAGTGAAAGTAGGAAAGGATTTTTTTCGCAGGCTCTTCTGACCCGCTAGAGTCGGCACTATGAGTGAGCGCTCACCCTATCCGGATCAGGCTCTGACCAACTGGTCCTCTTCCGGTGATTGTGCCACCGGTCGCGGGGGCGGAGTGTAGCCCTCCGGTAAATCTCCATTGTCAGGGCGCAGATACTGCCAGTAACGCGGTTTGAGGGAGGCGATCAGCTCGCGACGCGTTTTGGTTTTGAGCGGCCGGCCCGGATGGATTTTTCCCATCAACGCCAGGATCTTCTCTGAAAGCATTCCGGAAAACATGACGAGCGGCCATTTGAAGTTCGGGCCATTCGTGCGCCGCAGTTTCAGCAGCCACACAATGAGCGAGCCGAATTTCCAGATCAAGGGCGCCCACCAAGTGTTGGAGGTCGGACCCAGGTCCATCTTCCAGCACTTCATGATGATCTGCCACTGCAAGGGTGTAAGCTGCCGCGTCTCGGAAACGCCGTGCTGCTTTTCCATGCGCGTGTCGTGAAGCGGGGTGAAGATGGAAGGGACCAGGATGGCGAAAAGGCCGCGGCGCTCGATTTCATAAAGCAAGTCGAGCGTGGCCCGCGAATCGTCATCAGTCTCGCCGGGATTGCCCACCATCAGCGTCATCACGGGGAACCAGTTGTTTTCGTTGGCCACGCGCAGGCCTTCCAGAATCACACTGGGCCAGTCTTCAATGGAGAATGGCACGCCCTTGCTGGGCATGATCTGCTTGGCCATGCGCACTGATCCGGTTTCAAATCCGATCAGCGGCGAGAGCGCGCGTTTCTCCGGATGCGTGCTCAGGCGAATGCGCACGGGACTCTTGTCGAGAAGCTTCGCGGAGAGTTGCTTGATCAGCAGCGGGTCAACTACAAAGGGCGCCATGGTGCTGTGGCTCAGCAAATGGCTCTTCACGCCCGACGTATCGACAATGTCAGTGTAGAGAGATACCAGCGCCTCGCGGTTGGGAAAGAAAAAGGGCGTTCCAGTGCGCACCTGGCCCCAGATGAACATGTCTTCAGTGGCCAGGGAAATCTGATTGTTGCCCTCGCGCACGTTGGCGCGCACCGCCGCCATGATTTTGTCTTTGGGCACATCGATTTGGGGATTTAGATCTGGCACGCAGAACTGGCATCGCCGCCCGCAGCCGGTGGTCATTTCGACGACGCCGAAAGTGGTGCGCTTTTCCGGGACCAGGATGGCCTCGCGGTCCATGGGATGAGCGACACTGACCTCGCGCGGCAGGGTTTCACCCCGGATGGCTTTGTGAAACAAGCTGACGGCGTCCACCGATTCACTGCGTCCTTCCACCACGCAATCCACGCTCAAGGTCTCGAAGCTGTTGGTTTGGGTAATCTGCCAACCGCCTGATCCGCCCACGATGACTTTGAAATTTTGGCGGAAGGGATTGGCCTTGATCTTCGCGAACATCATCTTGGCATAGTGGGAATTGATGGGCTCTTTCGAGGACCCGAACATTGATGTGTAAACGCCCGCGGCAAACGTCACGCCCAACGGGTTGTGGGTTGAGACGCCGACGACGCGGGTTCGGGGCCCGAGAAATTTGTCGAGATCGTCGGGATAACAAACAACGATGTCCTCGGGGCGAAATTCCCTCAGTAGGGATTTTTCCACCAAGCGCACGCCCGCGGGCATGTAACGCGCCGTCCCATCGGGATTGTGTTCCACCTTACGCCACGTGGGATACTTGTCGTTAATGACAAATTCCATCCAGATGGGCAAAGAAGCCAGCGCCATCTGAATGAAATAGCCGGCGTGATCGATGGTCTCCGTCAGCGGAGCCGTCAGGACGATGAGCTTGCCGCCGTCCGCAGGCAGTGCGTAAGGCGGAGCAGTTGCACCGCCACGATGCATACCATTGCCATTCGTATGGCTGTTCCCACCGAACAGACCTTTAAGCATGCCACTTCCTCGAGCGAAGATTCGCTGAATGTAAGCTTGGCTTGTCCAGGCGCCCTGAACTCAGATCTAACGCGCTCACAAATTCTACCCGAAATGAGTTGCTGAATCCATAACTATTGAGTGGTGGTCAGGATTTCGTCAATGCAGCCGATGAAATTCCTTCCGAGGGTGGGCGTGCAACTTGGCTATGGGGCCGCTGGGAGCGGTTGGAGGACATGGAAAACTCATTTTTCTCACCATGTGAAAAATTCTCTTGCCTTTTGGCTTTTCTCTATGGCAAGATTGCCTTGCGTAGGAAAACGCCCGATATGGTCTATACAAACTCCAATTCGCAGCGCGGTCGGCTCCGGCCAAGCGGCGGCAAAGACTGCACCCGGGCGTTACTCGAGCCCCTTCGGTAAGGTTCGACGGTCCTGACCTGCGCTCTTCCTAAAAATAATGACTGGGTGGCGTCGATGGCGGCTACATCGACTTGACAACCCGACTTCCGCTGTCACTTGTTCCCCCAGTCAGGTTCGGCCAGTGGCGAAGGTTACGGTTACTTCGTGGCAGACCTTGTAAAAGATGGGGTTCGAAACCCCGGTCCGTAGCCACTAGTTCCCTGGCCCACAATTCGCCGGTGGCGTCTGCAAGGGTTACTTCGCCACCTTTAACGAAGCAGGGGAGGCGTCCTCTGCCAGGGCTTGAGCTGACCGGGACGGGAGCGTCGCTCCGATTCACCAGGTTCCGGTGGGTGATGCCTTGAGTTGACCCCTTGCCAAAAGTTCCCCGGCGAAGGTTTCATACGCAAGGGCCGGCCATTGCCCAGTCCTTGCCACCCATCAAAGCGGAGGATGGGAAGTTAGAAGAGAAGATCTACAAAAGTTCGGACGGTGGTGAAGACATGGGTTACTTCGCCTTGGGAGCGGGTGATGCAGGTTCGAATCCTGCCGCGGGTTTAATTGCCTGTGTAGCTTAACGGTAGAGCGCCTGTACCCTGTCGATCGTTCCCCGTCCGGAAAGAACGCGACATGGGACTCGGGGTTAGGGATTCGGGTTTCGGGGTTAGGGACTCGGGGCTCCAACGTTAGAATTTAGATCAGCGATTCTGACCTAAATGCTGGTCATTCTCCCTAACCCCGAATCCCGGACCCCGAATCCCGTATCCCGTGTCCCGTGTCCCGTATCCCGTGTCCCGTAACGAAAGGAGGTATCAAATCATGGCTCGATTGAATTTGCGGAATTGGCGGTCGTGGCTTGCTCACCGGACGCACGAAGGTGGTCCGGCCAAGGCCATTACGCCGGAGCTCGAGCTTCGGCGCTCGGTGATGGCCTGCCTGCTTTGGGAGGACCAGTTCTACGAGGATGGGGTGGAAATCGCCGGCCGCATCGCGGAGTTGGTTCCCCGTGTGGAATCCGGCCGGGTGGCGGACATTGCCATCGAAGCGCGCGAGAAGATGCATTTGCGGCACGCGCCGCTGTTGCTGGTGAGGGAGATGGCCCGCCACTCGACGCACCGCGGGCTGGTGGGAGAGACTCTGGCGCGGGTCGTTCAGCGCGCCGACGAGCTCACCGAGTTCCTGGCCATCTACTGGAAGGACGGCCGTGTGCCGCTTTCCGGGCAGGTGAAGAAGGGGCTGGCTGCGGCTTTCGGCAAGTTCGATGCCTACCAGCTTGCCAAGTATGACCGCCCGGGAGCGGTGCGCCTGCGCGACGTGCTCTTCCTCTCGCACGCCAAGCCTCGCGATGAGGCTCAGGCGGAGGTGTGGAAGGGTTTGGTGGAAGGCAAGCTCGCCTCGCCCGACACCTGGGAGGTAGCGCTTTCCGCCGGCGCCGACAAGCGCGCGGCGTGGGAGCGGCTGATCCAGGAGCGCAAGCTCGGCGCGCTGGCCCTGCTGCGGAACCTCCGCAACATGCAGGCAGCCGGGGTGGAGGAGGAACTGGTGTTGGGCGCGATCCGTTCCATGCGCACGGACCGGGTTCTGCCCTTCCGCTTCATCGCCGCCGCGCGTCACGCCCCGCAGTGGGAAGAGGCGCTGGAAGAGGCCATGCTCAAGAGCCTCGCCGAGCGCCCCAAGCTGCCGGGGAAGACCGTGCTGCTGGTGGACGTATCCGGCAGCATGACGGCGGCCCTCTCTCGCCGGTCGGAAATGTTGCGTACCGACGCCTCATACGGCCTGGCGATTCTGCTGCGCGAACTCGCCGAGCGGGCAAGCATCTACAGCTTCTCGAACAAGCTGGTGGAGGTTCCCGCGCGGCACGGCTTCGCCTTGCGCGACGCCATTGACCAGAGCCAGAACCACGGGGGCACTCTGCTCGGAGGAGCTCTCGCGGGGATGCAGGAAAGGTTCGACCGCCTCATCGTCATTACCGACGAGCAGGCACACGATAAAGTTCTTGCTCCCCGTGGCCGCGGCTACGTCATCAATATAGTGAGCTTTAAGAATGGCGTGGGGTATGGCGACTGGGTGCACATCGACGGCTGGAGCGAAGCCGTGGTCGAATACATCCGCTCGCTGGAAGAGCTCCGCGTCGATTAGAACCGGCCGGCCGGGAAGAACATTTTCCCGACCGGCCGTTCTTTTGTGCCCGGGCAATCCGCTTTGGCTCCGACTTTCGGGCCGGCGAGTGCTGACCGAGTTCGTAGCGCAGACCCCCGTTTTTGGGGTCCGCGTCTTTTCCTCGGCTCCTGCTCCCAACATCACGACAGGCGCACGTCTTCCGCATTTACGCAATGGGCGAGATAAGAGACGCGGACCCCAAAAACGGGGGACGCGCTACGCTCGCTATCTCCTCCGCTAAATGACTTATTTTTCAGCTACTTACTCGGATACGGCAAAGATGGTAGCCATAAGGCCATTATTTTCTGTAAGTTATCCGGGTAGCGGGGATGGAACGGAAAAACGGGGAGTATTTCGGGTCAAAAAGTGATCTAACTGGTTTGATTTCTATCATTAATAGGTCATTTTTGCTAACTCGTTTGTTTTCATCGACTCATTCGGATACTACATTTTGTCCGTTATTTCTTCGTTTGTTTTCAGCAACTTATTCGGACCACCCTCAGTTTTTAACATCTTTTTTATTTTGGTGAGTGGCCTGATTGGCATCGATAATATGTCGCCTTGCGCGGCCTTCGGAGGGTCAATTCGTCGCTTCCTCTCGCGACTTCCCGTCCACCGGAGCGACTTTCCCACCACCGCCGCAGGTGCGCGATTTCACTCGACACACCCATAGGCTAGCAATTTTGTCTCCAAACCTGGCCCCGAGGCGACAGACTGTCCAACAACAGCAACCATCGTGTCGAATTATCGCCCGAGGTTCCGGGGACTACGTTCCGGGGACAGCCACCTCGTCTTACTGGTTTTCGAGCGGCGGAGGGTGGCCGCGGCCAGCCGTCATAGGCCCAAGGCAGAGAACGTTGACCTTCGCCCCACCGTGGCGGTCCCAGCCGCCACCCGTACGAAAACCAGTGTAACGAGTGACCATATTTTCCGATTTCTTCTCAGGCAGAATGATCTTTCTGGCATTATTAAAAATTGGAAATGTGGTGCCTGTCCCCGATTACTCCTGTCCCCGATTACTCCCCGGACGGGTGAGATCCCCCGAGGGCTGGCCGAGGTCAAGCTGAAGGTTCTACTATTTGGAGGATGCGTCGATTCTCCGCATGGAT
>Ga0187868_1001432_pt1 | contig 16918 bp, 14 predicted proteins | sample June2016WEW_13_4_FD_133014 | JGI IMG/M metagenome (GOLD analysis project Ga0187868, IMG submission 133014) | Peatland microbial communities from SPRUCE experiment site at the Marcell Experimental Forest, Minnesota, USA - June2016WEW_13_40 | ecosystem: Environmental > Terrestrial > Soil >... | reverse complement strand
TAAACCAGCTCACATTCCGCTGAGAGAGCATCAAGTTATGGAGGGTCTGCGGGGCCTAAACGGTCCCATAATATAAAGGCGTGCCCGGATGGCGAAATTGGCAGACGCAGCGGACTTAAAATCATATAATTATTTCACTTATCTATCGGTAATCGACATAAAATAATAAACTTAACAAGAACGTCTCACCGCGTGATACCCTTACACATGTGTTACACATTTTCACGATTGTGAGGGCGTAACAGATGCCGGAGCATCACTCAATTCTCGGCGGAAAAGTCCACGTCTACAAACGCGACGATGACAGCCGCTACTGGCAATGTGCCAGCTACCTCGCCGGCAAGAACCGGCGAGAAACAACAAAAGAGGAGAGCCTCGCGAAGGCCAAGGATTTCGCCGAGGACTGGTATCTGGGGCTGCGTGGCAAAATCCGCGATGGCGAACTCATCACGGAGAAAACATTTCGCGATGCAGCCGCCCAGTTCGAGCGTGAATACGAGATCATCACCGAAGGCCAGCGCAATCGAGTTTATGTGAACGATCACAAACGACGGCTGCGCATCCATTTGGTTCCCTTTTTCGGCAATATGGGGCTTTCGAAAATAAACCCCGGTCAGGTTCAGGAGTACCGCATTCACCGCCGTGAAACGGCGATGAAGGAGCGCGGCAAGCCTCCGGCCCGGAATACCATGCACCAGGAAATCGTGACGCTGCGCCAGACGCTCAAGACGGCGGTGCGTCACCAATGGCTCCAATATCTCCCCGACTTGTCAGAGCCCTACCGGGCATCGGGGAAAATCTCGCACCGCGCCTGGTTTTCCCCGGAGGAGTACAAAAAGCTCTATGAAGCGACCAGAAAACGAATGCAGCATCCGAAGAATCCACGCTACAAGTGGGAATCCGAACAACTCCATGATTACGTGCTTTTCATGGCCAATACCGGCCTACGACCGGATGAAGCCGCCCGCCTCCAGTTTCGGGATGTGACCATCGTTGACGACGATGACAGCAAAGAGACCATCCTTGAGATCGAAGTGCGCGGAAAGCGCGGTGTCGGCTACTGCAAAAGCACGACCGGCGCAGTAAGGCCGTTCGAGAGACTGAGGGACAGAAACATAGCCCGAAAGGCTCAAGAGAAGCAGCAGGCGCAGCCGACCGATCTGATTTTCCCCAAGACGCACCGGGAGCTTTTCAACACAATCCTTAAAGAGGAAAATCTCAAGACGGACCGCGAAGGTCAGGCGCGCACTGCGTACAGCCTGAGACATACATATATATGTCTGCGCCTCATGGAAGGCGCAGACATTTACCAGATCGCGAAGAATTGCCGTACCAGCGTGGAAATGATCGAAAAGTATTACGCCTCGCACATCAAGACCAGCCTTGATGCAGCAGCCATCAACATCCGAAAGAAAAAGCCGGCGAAGAAGGCGGGGAGCGAACCCCGCCCGGAAGCTTGAGGCTATACTTAAAACGGCCACGCGGGCGTGGCGGAATCGGCAGACGCATCGGACTTAAGCCAAACTTGAGTGCTCGCCGGGAAACCGGCGATGCAGAACTGCTCAAATTCGGGGAACCCTGTCAAATGGCGATCCCGAGCCAAGCCCGGACGGAGCACTCCGGCCGGGAAGGTGTAGAGACTAGACGGGCAGCACCTGCGGCCTTGACGGCCATGGTGAAGGGATAGTCCAGACCACAAACCCGCCGGAGCGTTCCCAGGACGCTTCGCGGCGGGGCGGCGAAAGCCGCAGATGGCAAGAAAATCCGTTGGACCGCAAGGTCCGTGAGGGTTCAAGTCCCTCCGCCCGCACCACTTTTTCTCACTCTCCTTTAGCACCGAGAAAATGTGGGACACCGTGTTCTCGCCCCGGCAGCCAAGCATGGACCCGTCATTAACCCTTCGCAGCGGGGATACTGATTGTAGTCATTCCAACCTTTCGCATAGCCTCAACTACGCCACTTCTTTCCTCGGCAATTCCGACTTTTGAAGCAGCCCCGTTTTTCGATTGATCGAATACCCGGCGTTCCGAAGCGCAATGAGCACGTCACTCAGATGAAGTTCATCAACCGTGAGGTGTCTTTGGATTGCCTTTCTCAGGACTCGTGCGTACACGTGGCTCGCATTCCTGGCGTCTTCCGCGGAAAGCTCTCTTATCGCTTCCTCGATCAGCGATTCCGTGTCACCATTTGCGAGCGAGGCTGCACCATCGACCTTATTTGGCCGTTCCGGCTTCTGCACCGTCAGAATCAAATCTACCGTCACGACTCCTTCAGACCCGGAATTCAGCCCCTTCACTGATCGCTGCCCTTTATCCAAAATCGCCACATGGGCAGGAGCCGCGTTGAAGCCAGCGTCGCGCAATGCGCGCTGCACCAGGCCCCAGATCCGTCCACTGCTATTCCCGAAAACTACTGACATGTACTTGCCGGGTTTCAAAACGCGCCACGCTTCCTGAAACGCGCTGCGCAGAAGGGCCTCATAGCGCTCCTCCGCTCCGTTTTTTCGCTTACCTGTCGTGTGAACAACCGCTTCTGAAGCGTGCTCTGTCACCTCTCCCAGCCAAGCTTCGTGGAACAGGTTCATATCGCTGTAGAAAATGTTGCTCCCGAAAGGTGGGTCAGTGAATACATAATCGACGGACTTATCTTCCAGATGCTTTAGCTTCTCTGCCGAAGCGATCTCGTAAGTTACATCCCTGATCTGGGCGGCAGCGAAAATAGGTGGGGCTTCGAACAGCTCAGCCGTTGCGCGCATGCCCGCATCAATTTTGCGTTCGAAAAGCTCAAGAACGTTCCACTCGTAATAGACGGGGGCTATGTAGTATGTCTGATTCTGTGCATTCAGCGGACGCTGGGCGCTCCACTGATACCGTTTCGAGGCGCGCGGCAGAATGGCCGTAAAGGCGAAGCGCATTTTCTGACGCAGTTGCTTATCGCGGACATCATTAATCGCACGCCAAAGCTCCACAAGCGCTATCCCGTTACGCGGGGAGAAGAACATTCGGGTCTCTGTCATGCCGGCTTTGCCCAATCCCGACCGGCTATACATCTCGCGGTCCTGTTTGATCTCCAGAGAAGGGATTTTCTTCTGCCGAGGATCTTTCAAAGCGTCGCGGATTTTTTTCTGGTCGTAGTCAGTGGGCTCCTGCACAACGTGCCTATTATTCTCTCCGTGGACGACGACCTCGACCGGCACATCGTTCAGGCGACGCCAGGTACGACGCGCGAAAGGGCCATTACAGCCAGGGCACGATTCCGGAGGATGGCCTTTCTCGTCCAAGTGCCTGAAATACACCATCTCGAAAGCACACGAAGGGCACTGATACGTAAAAGACCACACCGTGCGAACCATCTCTACCAGTTCGCCATCTGTTGCCCGTTTTGTCGTGTATACGCTCCCGATCGCTTCCCTGGTCTTTGCCAATACTGCATCTGCTGCTTTTCGCATCTGTCCTGCGGCGACATCCGTGAGGTAACCAGTCGCAATGTGTTTTCCAAGGACGGATATGTCGCTCAGGCGGGCGCGTCGGTTGACCGCGAGAGCCGCGAGGCCGGTCATGCCTGAGCCGGCAAAAAAATCTGCGACGACATCTCCGGGTTGCGTGAAGGCTTCAATGAACGGCTGAATAGCCGCGATAGGCACCTTGGTGAGGTAGGCGTGGCAGTTGTAGATCGCATCGGTTCGTGGTGCCGTGATGATTTCCGGGAGTTGATCCAACGTTGAGCCCATACGTGCTCGCTCCTTTTACCAGATGCGGAACTCAGAGTCTGTAGACTCAAACATAACACTCTCCTACCCTAAGCACAAGAACATTCATGAAATGAGGAACTTGCCGATTCCTAGTCCAAAGCAGATCTTGGCGTACAACCTCAAACGTCTTCGTACCTCGGCCGGTATCTCCCAGGAGGAACTCGCAGAGCGCGCGGCGCTACATCGGACCTATATCAGCTCGATTGAACGGGCACAACGCAATATTTCGCTGGAAAACATCTTTCATCTCGCTAAAGCCCTCGCGACCAGTCCTGAAGAATTATTGAAAACCATCCCCCCGGAGCAATCCTAATGGGCTTCAAGACCGACACCAGCTTCCTGCGGTTCCTTAGCATGGGCGCCCGCGCTGTCCACCGCGCGACGCGTATACTTCACTCGCAAGGATTTCGTCCGATAGAACTTGAGCGTTATTGTGGGTCCAACAAAATCTGGGCCACCAAGGTCAAACGCCTGCGTCTCCCTGATCTCCTCTGTGTGAAGACGGGTCTCCGTGTTGAAGTACGCGCGAAAACCGATCTCAAGATCAGGATGAGCGACGCTCCCCAGAATCCAGCCCGGATCTGGGACGCGGGAAACAGAGACGACGACGTCGTCGCATTCGTGGCATGTTTTGACACGGTGGATGGCCCGGAGCCAGCTCAAAACGCTGTCTTTTTCACGATCGGTTCGCTGCGCGGCAGCGTTGCTGAATCGAAGCTTGGCCCACCTAAGTCTGCATCTGAAGGCGCGGAGCGGGATAGAACCTGGCCCGCCATCATCCCAAGCCGTTCCGGTAGAGTCTTGGAAGTGACGAATGAAAAGCTCATCGTTGAATTCAACGACGACGGAGGACCAGTTCGAAGACAAACCTATAGTTTGCGTGGAAAAACTCCTTATGTTTCGCCTGGAGAAACGTTTTCGGCAGAGACAACTATTCTCGCCGGTGCCCCCGCCAGCCTCGCCGATCTCCGCTCGTCACTTCGACAGCAGTACACCCCGCTCAACGACCTCGCATCACCTGTAGCCGTCGATCGCTATGCAGCGGTCAAAGCTTTTCGGTTTCGGGACGATCCTCGCAGGCAAGTCATTCCAGCCGTTGAAGGCTTGCTCCGATATGAGACCGAAGAGCGGGTCGCGTTGGAAGCCGCCGGTACTGCCGCTGCATTGGATTCCGAATTGGGCCGCGAGCGCATTTCGAATTTTATTTGGCACAACGACGACAGGCCCGAACTACGTATGGAGGCCGTGTTTATCTTAACCGAGCTTGGATCAACCCCGTTTACACGTGAAGAACTCAATCGGATTGCGCGCGATCCGGCATTCGAAGGCCAGGAAACTCGCCAAGCAGCGGTCTGGGGGCTTGGTAAAGCGGGGCTAAAATCGTATCAAGATCTGCTTGCGTTCATCGATCACCCAGACGAAAATATCGCGCTACACGCAATTGCCGCTTTCGGTTCTGATACTCCTCAAGCCGTGATTGACAGCCTTGTCCGTGACCTTGTCGCGGGCGATGCACGCCGAGCGCCGGCTGCTTCAGAGGTTCTTCGCACAATTGGCACCGAAAGCGTTCTTCGTACCATTATCTCGGCGGCGACCACTGCGCAACCGCCTGTTTCCGAGTGGCTTCTTGCCACTCTCGGGCGTCTTCCACCCGAGCAGGTACGTCAACAACTGCGCGGGTCTCCGCTTTTTGAACGTGTTTCTCCGATGCTACTCGTTGCAGCAGGGGCCAACTGGCTCAGCTCGGATATCCTCACAGCGGACATCGCGTTTCTCCTCAAACAAAATCTTTGTTGACGCGCGCGGGGTAGGTGGACGATGAAGCTGACGCACATGGCCGTAAGCAACTACAAGGGATTGCGGAACACCAGTTGCGTTCTTTCCGATTTTGTCTGCACGATCGGTGAGAACAATACCGGGAAATCATCTCTGCTGCAGGCATTGCTCTTTTTCATCAACGGGAAAAAGCTCTCAAAGGCAGAATTCTACGATCCCGATAACGACATTCTCATCACGATTAAAGTAGAAGGTTTAACGAACGAGGTCTTGGGCAGGCTATCTGAGGAGCACCGTGCAAAGTTTGCTCCATACGTAAAGGATGGAACTGTCGTGCTAGCCCGGCGTTATGCCCAAGATGGCACTTCAAAGCTGCGCGTAGTCACCCCGGTTCCCCAAGACCGCAAATACGAAGACGAGAAAATCGATGATGTCTTCAAGGGGAAGAAACCGAAAGAGGTCGGCGAAACGCTGTTGGCCTTTTATCCTGAGACAACGGACGATGCCACTGCAAAAGCCGTAACGACTCAAAAGGCCGCGAAGGAAATCATACAGGCATATATCAGCAATTTACCTGCTGACCAACTGGTGCTCAAAGATGTCGCGCTCCCGACTGGTATTGACAACAGCATACGATCCATTCTTCCCGAACCCGTCTACATAGCTGCCGTCAAGGATCTCTCTGACGAATTGAAAACAGCGGAGAGCGCTTCGTTTGGGAAGCTCCTCAATATTCTCCTGGATGTGATAGAAGGTGATTTGGCTGATGCGGCTGAGACATTCGAAAACCTGCGCAAGAAGTTGAATCGTATTACCGACAAGGATGGCAATGTCATAGACGAGCGGATGGATCGCGTAAAGGCAATTGAAAAGACGATTCAGGATAACCTTCAGGAAACCTTCAAGAATGTACAGATTGAGCTTGAGATTCCACCGCCCGAGATTAAGACGGTGCTGTCGAGTGCGACTATTATTGCCGACGACGGTGTGCGAGGCTCTGTAGACAATAAAGGCGATGGCTTCAAGCGGGCAATAACGTTCAGCATTTTGCGGAGCTACGTCCAATTGTCGCAGGACACCACTTGGCGCAAGGATGGCGATGATGACAAACCTGGAAGGGACAAGTTTCTGTTTCTTTTCGAAGAACCAGAGTTATACCTGCACCCTCGCGCACAGAATATTCTGTTCGATGCCCTCGCGCTGATCGCGCGTAAGCATCAGGTCGTTGTCACCACTCATTCCCCACTATTCTTTTCCGCCGACAACACGAAAACTTTCATAAAGATTATTAAGAAGCAGCCCAGCGACGCCCCGAGGCCGATTGGAGAATGTTGCCCCATCGATCTTAGTGAAATGAGTGAGAAGGATAAGTTTCAACTCATTTCATTCGAGAGCAGCAATTTCGCGTTCTTTTCGAAGAAGGTCGTCCTTGTCGAAGGCGACAGCGAATTGATCGTTCTTCCGCACATTGCTACGTTGCTTGACCCTAGCTGGGACTTTAGGACGACATCGACTAATTTGGTCAAAGTATCAGGCAAGGGAAGTTTCAAGCGCTACAAGGAGTTCTTCGATCGCTTCAATGCTGAGGTGTTCATGATTGCCGACCTCGACATTTTAATAAGGGATTTCGACAAACTCCTTCCTTCCGACCGTGCAAAGGAGCTCCTCGACGAACTGCTAAAAGAGCTTGACCGGATCATTGAGGAAGAGAACAAACTAGAAGCTCCATCGCCACGTCTTCTGAAAGAAGAACTCCAGCGCGAGCGGGCGCTAGTCCTTTATGAAGAGTTGGCCACGGCGCGCAAACAAGCGGATATTGCTAAACAGGCTGAGATTCTCGACCAACTTTTCATCGCTGAGAGATCGAGTCCGCGCTTGGAGGTGCTCCAGGATTCGTCAAGAGCGGACATTGTCGCAAAGAAGCGGGCGTTACTCTCCGAACTCCGTGCCTCGGGTGTTTTTGTCCTGGAAAAGGGATCAATTGAAGCTTATTATCCGGAAGGGTTAAAAGGTGTTGACAAGCCTTCAAAGGCGCAATCGTTCTGTTCGGCAGTAACCACTGCCGATGCGGTCCGAGAGAGGTGCGAAGCGATTCCTATCGAAGGTGGTGCGACTCTCCACGAGTTGGAGCTAGTGCTGAAAGGGATCTTCGGATGAGATGCGTGATAGACGCAGCGGAAACGCAAAAAGGCAGGGCCCGAGTTCCTACGCGTGCAAACCGGGCTCCTGCGGCTTCGAAGATTCCAGTTTCGCTCTCTCCTGGAAGAGGCAGGCAGAGCTTTTCAATTGAAGGCCGTGATCGGATGGCGCTAAATGTACGATTTATATAGACTTGGTTGGCATGATTTTCAACAACTGTGCCTCACGATCACCCGTGAAATCTTGGGCCAGACTGTCGAGTCTTTCTTGGGCTCCGCCGATGCAGGAAAAGATGGAGCATTCGCTGGGACGTGGAGGGGGCAAAAGGGGGAAGCCCTTCACGGCCATTTCGTAATCCAATGTAAGTTCACCAGTAAACCTCAAAAGAACCTCAGCCCATCCGATCTCGCAGACGAGGTGGAGAAGGCGAGACGGCTAGCTGCGAACGGCCGTTGCGACAGCTATATTCTGATGACAAATGCCGGCCTTTCCGGCTCAAGCGCGGAGGACGTGAATCGGTTGTTCTCCGGCGTGGGAGTGAAACAAACCGCTCTATTTGGTGCCACTTGGATCTGTGACCAAATAAGAGAGACCAAACGCCTGCGCATGCTCGTTCCCCGGCTATACGGCCTGGGCGATCTTAGCCAGATTCTGGATGAGCGTGCTTACGCACAGGCAAAGGCCCTACTGACCTCACTCAGTGAGGATTTATCCAAAGTTGTGCTGACCGGTGCCTACCGCAAAGCGGCCGAAGCTCTCGACCAGCACAGCTTTGTTCTCCTGATTGGAGAGCCGGCGGCCGGGAAGACCACTATTGCTTCGATGCTCTCCATGAGTGCATTGGACCAATGGGGCGCTTCAACACTCAAGCTTGATGATGCAGAGAAGGTTATTGAGCGGTGGAATCCTGATGAGCCATCCCAATTCTTTTGGATTGATGATGCTTTTGGCGTGACGCAATATGAGTCCTTTCTCGTCAACGGCTGGAATCATGCCCTTCCCATGATCAATACAATGCTCCGCAAGGGAGCCAAGATCGTGATGACTTCGCGCGACTACATTTACAAGCGGGCCCGGAATGACCTTAAAGAAGGCGCATTTCCGCTTTTCCGTGAGAGCCAGGTGGTAATTGATGTCCAGGATCTGACGCCGAAGGAAAAGCAGCAGATTCTTTATAACCACATAAAACTCGGCCAGCAGGCCAAAGCGCTTCGCACAGCAATGAAGCCTTACCTTCCGTTCATTGCGGCTCATCCGCGCTTTGTACCCGAAACCGCACGCCGCCTCGGTAATCCGCTCTTTACCCCGAAGCTTACTCTCACGCGCTACGATTTGAGTGACTTTGTCGAGAGGCAAGAACAGTTGCTACAGGAGGTGATCCGAGGTCTCGACGACGACAGTAAGGCCGCTCTCGCGCTCATATATATGAGGAATAACTCCTTGGAAAGCCCCGTCACACTGGAGGAATCGGAGGGTGAAGCCATAGAACGCCTCGGGAGCAACCTTGGAGGCTGCATTGCGGCACTCGAATCCCTAAACGGCAGCCTCGTTCAATTCGCAGCGGCAAACGGGATCAGCGCATGGCGGTTCAAGCACCCAACCGTTGGCGACGCCTTTGCCAGCCTCCTGCTCCAAAGTCACGAATTGCTCGGCATCTATGTCCACGGCAGCCCGATCGACAAGCTGACGACACAAGTTACCTGTGGTGATGTTGGCATTGAGCGGGCAGTTGCGCTGCCCAAGGGGCTGTTTCCACTTGTGATAAAGCGTCTGGATGAGTTCTCCTCAGCATCAAGCTTCAAAACACCATTTCTGGCCCAATGGCACCGGCGAGGTCGCATCGATAATTTTCTATCTTCACGCTGCTCAAAGGAATTCCTGATTCAGTACATTGAAGGGCACAACAGCATTTTTGAGAGGGTGGCGAAGCCGGGGCTTTTCCTAGATTCAGTCTCAGAGGTAGATTTGGCTATCCGCCTGCATGAGTTTGGACTGTTGCCGGAGAAATACCGGCAGCAATTTGTCGCTACAGTAGTCGCGTACGCTATCGACGGGGACGACTTTTACGCTATAAAGAGCCTTCGGATTCAGAGCGTCTTTACTTCAGATGATCTTTCAGATTTCCGTCAACGCGTTCGAAGTGAGCTGCTGCCTAATCTTGCCGACATCAGACGTACGTGGGAATCGAACCGCAACACCGATCAGGCACCAGATGAGCACATTCAGCCGTTGATTGACTCGTTTTCTGCCTTGAAGCAGGAATTCGCTGAAGAACCGGCAATTCTCGCCAAGATCGACCACGAAATAAGCATGACCAACCAATGGATTGCAAAGATCCTCGAAGGTGAGCCCCCAAAAGACAAGCCTGCACGCACTTTCGGCGACTTGGATGCTCCAGAGCCTGATCAGACTCAAAGCCGAGGAATCTTCGACGACGTGGATCAGTAAGACGAGCCCGATGGCGTGCAGGGAAGCCGGAATTACAGAACAGGCCTACTACCGCTCGCGCAAGGAATACGGCGGGATGAAGACGGACCAGGACAAGCGACTAAAGGAATTGGAACAGGAGAACGCGAATTTGAACCGCGCGATGAGTCATGAGGCCGGACACGCTGTCATCGGCATGCATTTTGGCTTCGACGTTGCCGGGATCGCAGTGACCAACCGCCTGCCACACACATCCATTTCCGATCTTGATGCACCGGATGGAACGCCAGAGCAGCGCTATATTTTCCTCGCCGCAGGAATTGCCAGCGAAACTCTTTTCTTTGGGGATTACGATCGCCAAGCCATTGGGTCTGACCAACGGTTCATAAATGAAAGGGGAGGCGGCGTGATCACAGATTACGTGCCTGCTGCTTTGGAGATTTTGCGCGCGAATAAAGGTCGCCTAAAGCGAATCAAGGATCAACTGGCTCTGAGGTGGATAAGCGCTCGTGCCGAAGCGCAATTTAGCTCTGATCCAGATTCCTATGAGTTGCTGTCGCGTCAAGAGCTCGACGAAATTTGGCAGGAAAGTTAACTCTCTCGTTGGCTTCCACGGTCGTCTACTTGCATGTCAGGCACGATACTCGGCTCCTTGTACCAAAGCGCCTCCTGACTTCTGCCTCGATATCTGGCGAGACGGTTACGGGTAATGCTCGCACTCCATGGTCGCGAAGCCAGGCAAATCGATGCCGCCCATCGCTGAATGAAATGTGTCCGCCTGTAATGCCGACGTGGGGCATCCATATCTTGTGTCCCTCGGCAAACCACTCTCCGAATTTCTTATACCTTGAAGGATATCCATTTCCCGGCCCGATAGCGCCTTCCCCGACGTAGCGCGTAACATCGCGCCTCCAGGACGCGTCAAGTTTGACGACGCTGATCCAGACGACAGGATCTGGATACATTGGATACCACTCGATGATTCGGTTTTTCGCCATTGTTGAGCCTCAAGGGCAATGGTCGCTCTTATCGATTCACAACTCCGCTCTCTATGGCCGCTATCGACACACAGACCACCGGCAATTTCCCGCGCCGATGACGCTCCACGTTCTTTCGCTCTCCCCGTTGTTTTCTTAATCTTCACGCTACGATAGCCACGCCGTCCAGCCAGTCAACGGGACACCCGCTCCATTCGCTATGCTCCCGTGTTTGCCCGTTTCCCTTCCGGTGACTGGCAGGCCCTTTAGCGCGGCTCTGTCTCTCCGCGTTCGAAAAACAACTAAAGGAGAGCAGAACATGAAAAACCGCATCATCAACGGAGATTGCACCGAGGTGCTCAAAGCTATCGCAGCCGGGAGCGTTGACTTCGCCCTGACCGATCCGCCCTATTTCGTCCGCTACAAGGACCGCAGCGGGCGAACCATCAGAAACGACCGCGACCCCGGCGCAGTGCTGGGCGCATTCGACGAAGTCTACCGCGTACTTAAGCCGAACAGCCTCTGCATTTCGTTCTACGGCTGGCAAGCCGTTGACGCCTTCATGCAGGCTTGGAAATCCGCAGGATTCACGCCGGTCGGCCACATCGTCTGGCACAAGAGCTACGCTTCTAACGCGCGCTTCCTCCAATACTGCCACGAACAAGCATACGTTCTGGCGAAAGGCCGTCCTTCTCTTCCCGCCGAACCGCTGTCCGACGTGCAGCCCTGGATATATTCCGGCAACCGCAGTCATCCGACTGAGAAATCCGTCGATATTCTCACGCCTCTGATCAAGGCTTTTACGCAGCCGGGCCAGGTCGTCCTCGACCCCTTTGCAGGCTCCGGCAGCACCCTCGCCGCCGCCGCGCTTGCGGGCCGCAATTACCTCGGCATCGAGCTGGAAGCTAAGTATTGCGAACTCATCGACCGCCGTCTGGCAGGCGTCTCGCGGTACATGCGAGCGGCGGCATGAAGCCGCGTTCCACTATTACGGGCTGTACAGCACTATCGAGGAGGTGTAAATTAGTAAGCGTCCGGTGACAACCGCTTGCTTACAGCGAGATTTTCCAAGGCAGAAGTTCTTCGATGCGCTTCATCGGATGATCGGCGATCCGGGTGATGACAGCGCGCAGATATGCTTCAGGATCGATCCCGTTCATTTTCGCCGTTTCAATAAGCGTGTAAATGATGGCGGCGCGTTCGCCCCCGCCGTCCGAACCGGCGAAGAGCCAGTTTTTGCGGCCAATGGCAATGGGCCGGATGGCGCGTTCTGCGGCGTTGTTGCTCATGTCGAGGCGGCCGTCCGTCGTATAACGCGTCAGCGACGACCAGCGGGAAAGCGCGTAGCGCAACGCTCCCGCAAGCGAGCTTTTGCCGCTGATGCGGGACAGGACGGCCTCGAACTCGCCTTTCATCTGCGTCAGAAGCGGCGTTGCAAGCTTCCTCCGCGCGGCCAGCCTTATCTCCGGCGGGCAGCCGTTGACTTGCTGTTCAATGGCGAACAGTTCCGCGATGCGCTCCAGCAGGATCTCGGCGGCAGGCGAAGCTGTCGCGGCGTGGACTTCATAAATCTTCCGTCTGGCGTGCGCCCAGCAAGCAACTTCGACCAGATTCTGTTGTCCGGTTGACGGCACGAGGGCGTAGAGTTCCTTGAAGCCAGAATAGGCGTCCGCTTGCAGGTATCCCCGGCAGTCTTTCAGCAAAGCCCAGGCCCGCTCCGCCCTGCGGTCAGGCGAGTAGCGGTAGAACACGGCAGGCGGAGAGCGGGAAGCCCAGGGCCTCTCGTCGCGCACCGCGACCCATAATCGGCCCGTCTTCGTCTTGCCGCATCCCGGATCGAGAACCGGCAGCGGCGTGTCGTCGGCATGGATGACCCCACCCGATCGCACATAACCGCCAATGCATTCCGCCAGCGGCTCCAGCAGGAAGGCCATTTTTCCGACCCATTCAGCCATCGTCGAGCGGTCAAGCTCGACGCCGTCCCTCGCGTAAATCATGCTCTGCCTGTAGACGGGCAAATGGTCGCAATATTTCGAGATCAGCACATGCGCAAGCAGCCCCGGCCCCGGAATGCCGCGCTCGATAGGCAGCGAGGGCATCGGTTCCTGCGTCACGGCTTCGCAGTTGCGACAGGCCATTTTCGGGCGGCTATGTACGATAACCTTGAAGTGCGACGGCACGTATTCCAGCACTTCGCGCTCGTCCGTACCGATCCTCGTCAGGCGCTCCGATCCGCATTTCGGGCAGATGCAGGCCGCGCTGTGATCGACGCGCTCGCGCGGCAGGTGCGCCGGCAACGCCTGCCGCACGGGAATTGATTTTTCCCGCCGCGTGGATGCAGCGGCGCCTTTTGCTTCACGCCGCGCGGTATCCGACGCCCGGCATTCCTCCATCTCGCCGATGAGCAGTTCCATCTGCTCGACCTGCTCGCCCAGCTTCTCGGACGACCGCCCGAAGTGCGCCCGCTTCAACTGCGCGAGCTGAGCCTTGAGCTTCTCGATGTGCAGAGTCTTGGCGTAGAGCTCGTCATCGCGTGCCTCAATCCCGCTTTTCAAAGAAATATTTTCAGCTTGCAGCGCGGCGGCGAAGGCCTTCAGGCCGGCAAAATCGGAGGGAATGGAAGGAACGCCACATGACATGATCCGATATAGCACGGCTTCGCAGATTCATCCATATATTGCAGTGATTACACGGCGTTTTTATTTTCGGTGTTGCTAAACGAACACAGGACTGCGCGCGTCACCTGCGTATCTTCCACGCGACACATATGCTCTGCTCCAGTCGAAACCTTCGATCAGCAGCGACAGCTGCGCCGGCGTCATCTGCAGACTGTCGTCCGCCGTCGAGGGCCAGACGAACACGCCGACCTCCAGCCGCTTCATGAATAAGCACAGCCCCGTGCCGTCCCAGTAAAGAATTTTCAACATATCACCTTGCCTGCCCCGAAACACGAACAGGTGGCCGGAATACGGATCGGATCTGAGTACCTGCGCAACTTCCGCCGACAACGAGTTCAGGCCCTTGCGCATATCGGTGGGCCTGCAGGCCAGATACACTTTCGTTCCGGGCGGCGGAGACATCATGACGGCAGCTTTCTTATTTCGGCTAGAACAAGGCTGAGCAGCTTTTCGTCCACGCTCCCCGACAGCCGCACTTTTATGCCCGACCCGTTTTCTATTTCGACCGTGCCGACTGACGGCAGTTCCTGCCTTGCTCCGGGAACTTCAGGCTTCGGCAGCAATCCCACAGCCACGAACTTCTGCATCTCCCGCTTCAGTTCGCGCCTGTCCGGCCCGACCAACCCGCCGTTCTCGAACTGCCGCAGCCATGAGAACACCAGATTCGTGTTCAAATCATGCCGCCGCGCTACTATCGACACCGACGCTCCCGGCGCAAAGGTCTCGCTGACCACCTGTAACTTCTTCTCAAGAGTGTGGCGCTTGCGCGGCACCTTCAAATAACGCATTTTTGGCTTTTCCGCCAAGGACTTAACGCTCTCCTGCCTGCTCTCCTCCAGCACCATCGAAGTGTCCACTTCAAAACTAAATGGACACTTGGATAAGAGATAGTGTCCACGATAAAACTAAGTGGACACTATCTCTACGTGCCCACGACGGGCATTGACAACAGCGCAGATGCCCCTCTATTTTAATTCTGGGCTGGTTTGGCGCTGTTTACTAGGCGGTGCTGAGCAGCCGCTTACGAGAGATATTCTGAATAACATCATTTTTTCTGCACAACACCTACACAGGACAATAAGGCAGGTAATTTCAAAGGAATATCAATTACTTATGATAATCAAAGTCTCCCTCCGGGAGAGGACAACTATCATAAGTAATTGACATTACACATTTTATCCTCTACTGATGATCTATACAACCACTGCACAGATACGGCAGATCAAGGAGTTACAAGTCACTTATACACACAACCTACACAGAAAGAAACCCCCTCGTGTCGTTCCTCGTCGATGTTCAAGAACTTAAAACCGGCCTCGTCATTTTCCGCAGAGCAGATGTAAAGCACCGCAACTGGTATTGCCGGGTCAAGGTGCCTAGAGAAAACCGATACAAAACGATTTCCTTGAAGACCTCCGACATCAATGAAGCCCGCGACATGGCCTTTGACCATGACGCCGACATCCGTTTCCGCGTCAAGCACGACGTTCCGATATTCGAAAAGTCCTTTGCCGAAGTCGCTACGGAATACTCCGAGTTCCAAAAAGGAGTAGCCACATCCGGCCAGATAACAATGAACCGCTGGAAGATCGTCGATTCCTACATCCGCCTCCACCTGATCCCCTACATAGGAAACCTTCAGATCACCCTCGTGGGCGAGGACAAATGGAGAGCCTACCCTCTCTGGCGCAAGCAAAATAACGCCGAGAAGAAAAAGCCGCGCGCCGTCAGGCCGTCGCCGGACGGTATCGCCGCTCAGGAGCCAAAAGATGGCACGCCCCCGTCAGCAGCAAAAGACGGCACGATCCGTCAGGAAATGATGACCTTCCGCGCCATCATGAATTTCGCGGCCGACAAGCAATACATCCGCGAAAGGCAGGTGCCGAAGGGCAAGCTCCTCTCCGACAAGGCGCGGCGGGAGGAATTCACGCCGCAGGAGTACCGCCATCTGCACACCTTCGCGCGTCGCTGGATCAAGGACGCGAAGCACGATGGGAGTGCCTGGTACCGCAACATGGCCTACAACTTTATGCTGGTCATGACCAATACGGGCATGCGGACAATGGAGGCCGCCAATCTCCGCTGGCGCGATATCGACATCCGCACCGACAAGCAGAACCGTCCGTTCGTCTGTATCAACGTGCGCGGCAAAGGAAAATTCAGAGAGCTGGTCGCCGCGCACAACGTGGCTTCCTATCTTGAACGAATCAAAGCAATCAGCAAGGCAACCAAGCCTGATGATTTCGTATTCACCACCCGTGCGGGTAAAGCCGCTTCAAGTCTCTATGGCTCCCTGATCGAAAGCCTTCTCACAGAGTCCAGTTTGCTCTACAGTTCTTCCGGTAGCAGAAGAAGCAGCTATTGTTTCCGCCACACCTACGCCACCTTCCGTCTGACGGAAGGCGTCGACGTTTATTTCCTGGCAAAACAGATGGGAACATCCGTCAAGATGATCGAGGATTATTACGGTCACATCACGCCTGCAAAGAATGCCGAGCGCATTCTGCAGGGAATACCGGGATGGGAGCCGATCGCGGATGGTTCTGGCTAAACAGCCGACAGCGTGAACGCTGGCGGAGCCGGAACCCTGCGCGATTCCCACGCGAAGAATCGCACAGCCGCGAAACCTCCAACGAAGAAGTGAGCATAAATCTGCCGGTGTGCCCATACAGCGTCGAGCTCGACGCGGAGGCACCATCAACCGGCAAATCCCTCCAGCGCCCCCGCTGAAGCGGAACAGGGGCGCTCCGTTCCACCTTCACCCGGACGCCTAAGCAGAAGCCGAGGCGCGGTGAAGTGGCCGCCGTCAGGCCAGGCGCCTTCGGGCGTCCCGTCTTCTTTTCAACCATCCTGCCCATCCGAATCGCAGCCCAACCATCTCGCAGTCTGCGACGGCTCTGCAATTCCTGCGCACTGTCCGTCACCCTCGAAGCTGTCAGTTACTCATCTCCTGACAACGTTTGCAAACACCCTTCGTGCATCCTTGCCCCCTGCCATTCGCGGTCGCTTGTCGCGTCAACAGGAAGCCTCGGTTCCCCCTGAAGGTCCCCCCAATTTTCCTGTGTGACGCCGCGCCCGCTTCTGGCTTATCGGAGGCATCGCCCGAGAGGGTAATGCAAACCAAGGAGAAGACCATGACTGACATCACGAATATCCCGCTCAACAAGCTG